>Ga0256913_10000571_pt1 | contig 19221 bp, 16 predicted proteins | sample Axial_MatmetaG_FD_185970 | JGI IMG/M metagenome (GOLD analysis project Ga0256913, IMG submission 185970) | Deep-sea worm associated microbial mat communities from Axial Seamount, Juan de Fuca Ridge, Pacific Ocean - Axial_Mat | ecosystem: Environmental > Aquatic > Marine > Oceanic > Microbial... | reverse complement strand
TATGCTGAAACGTCCCTGCTCAACATAACGACGCAACCTCGGCCATAAGTTTATCGTGTAGGATATTGCCTGCCCTATGACACTTTTCGGAACTACGTGTATTATCTCTTCATTGAGCCATTGTTCCATATCTTGTAATACGGGCAGCGATTTTTCCTGTCGCAGTTGCTTTATCTGCTCGTAATTCTGAAAAAGCTTTAATGCGTGTTCGGCTCTGCTTTTATCGTTGTCAAGTGCCTTGTCAAATTTCCTGCGGGCGTGCGCCATACAAGCAAGAAGCATTATATGTTTGCCATTGCTCAAATTATTGTATCCGCTGTATCCGTCAACCTGTAGATGTCCTTTGAACTCTTTTTAATATTTCGTCAAGCCCTTCGCGTCCCCGGCTTTTTCGATAGTCGAACAATACAAGCCGCCGCACAGGATTGTAATATACCCAGTGATAACCCTTGTGAGTGGAACCGGGCTTGTCTTTGGTCAGTACGGGTATAGGAGTTTCATCGGCCATCAAATAGTCGGTTTTCAATATCCTTTCTCTTGATACATTGTACAGTGGAGTTACCAGTTTGGCTGTGCCTCTGAACCGGAAGCATTATCTCTTTGCCGTCGGGGTAACGAATGGTGATGCCCTGTGTCGTTATCCAGGAATTTAACTCTATAAAGTAGCCCGATATTCCGGCTTCAGAACTTTTATTTCGTTTTATCCAGTAACAAAACTTCGATAAGCTCAAATCTTCGGCACGGCAATAGTCTTTCTGTGTTTGCCCGCTGTTACGCCGGCGTTCGATATGGGCTGTCATCATATCTCTGTTCTCTGCTCTTGTCATATTCGTTTTTTGCCCGCAAAAGTAACAGAGCAGATGCTGTTATGAAAGATGTAGTTTGCCGAAGGGATACGTTTAACGGTTGCGGTTTTATGGGAGATTTAATAATTTACTTTCTGATTATAAGGCTTGGGCATTGCGAGGTAGAAAAATTGTTTTATTGAGGAAGCCGGTAAATTTTGCACTTTTTATCCGGTTAAATATTTCTGCGTTTTTTACCTGACTTTGCTATTTTTATGCCAAATCCTCAAGGATCATTGTTTTAAGGCTAATTGAGGAGACTTTTTCTTTCAGATCGCCTCCAGCGGAATATGAGATATTTCCGGTTTCTTCCGAAACTATTATTGCAAGGGCATCCGACTGTTCGGTAAGTCCAACTGCCGATCTGTGGCGCAACCCGAAATGCGAAGGTATGTCAGGGCTCGAAGATACTGGAAGGATGCATCGGGCGGCAACTATCTTATTATTTCTTATTATTACGGCACCATCGTGCAGTGGACTGTTTTTAAAGAAAATACTTTCGAACAAAGCAGCGGAAACTTTGGCATCTATCCTCTCTCCTGTCTCGACATATTGTTCCAGTCCGCTTTTATTGGCAATAATAATAAGTGCTCCTGTTTTCGTCTCTGCCATATAACGGCAGGCCTCAATAATTTCATCAATATCAAGTTGAATCATGCCACCAACTTCAAATTTCCAAAAAAACAGTCTGTGACGCTTCTTTTTAATAAATCCAGGAGTGCCTAGCATCAGAAGAAATTTTCGTATTTCAGGTTGAAATACAACTATCAGCGCAATGAATCCTACACTTATAAAAGCACCGAATATTTCACTCAACATCTCCATATCTAGAGCAGTAACCAACTTCCAAAGCAGATAGAAGGCAACTATTCCGAAAAAAATATTTATTGCAACCGTCCCTTTCAACAAGTTATACAACTCATACAGCAACAGCGCAACAAGCAGGATATCCAGAATATCCAGAAATTTTATTTCTATAAATGATAATATCACAGGTATCATACCTATTCAGTATAAAAATCCAAAAGTATAAAAAAGATTTATATTTAGGTTGAATAGGGGAATAAATATCAATAATATTTGCAGTAGCTTCTGATATTCGACACCTACGGTATCACATAAATCTACCAAATCTGGTTTTTCGTCTGTATTATCTGTTTTTCGTTTTAATAATACTTATGATACTGGCAGCATCTTTTGTACTATTCCTGAAAATCAAAATAAAAAAATACAGGTAGACAGGTTAATAACCTCATCTCTGCCTTACAGGAGTCTTGTGCACCGGCTTATTATGACCAGAAAGGTTTTGCAGCATTATTTCAATACCTGCACCTTACGTGTAATAACTCCATTATCGGTTTTAATAACAACAAAATAAATTCCTGCTTTCAAGTCTGAGGTAGTAACAGTTAGCGAATTCACATCCTTATCCTGTTGATATACTTTTGCTCCTACAATATCCAAAATGGTAACAGAGTGTATTATTTCTTCTGAATTTATATTAAGAACATTGTTTGCCGGATTTGGGAATATCTTTATCAGATTAACAGAATTTTCGCCAATTCCAGTAATCTGTAATACTGTTATATAATCATTTTTAGTCTTTGTATCATTTCCAAAGTCATTGGTTACGGTCAAAGATACATCGTAAACACCGGGTGTATTATATGTAACTTCAGGGTTTTGTTCCGTTGAAGTTTCCGGTGTTCCTCCGTCGAAGGTCCATTCCCAGCTTGTGGGATTATTTTCAGAGAGATCGGTAAACTGGACGCTGCTTCCTTCGTCAATCTGTGTCGGATTTGCAGTAAAGTCGGCAGCAGGAGGAAGGTCACCACCTTCGCAGGTAACATTTGTAACCCATCCTGCCTCATTAACCGAATAGTCGGAATGAAACTGAAAAGTCAGTGCACCCTGATTGTTTGTTGCCATTACTGTTCCCGGAGAATCAGTACCGCAATAAATCCCAATCTGAGGTGATTGTGTATCGGTCCCGTCAAAAATTTTCAGCCAGTCGTATTCACAGTTTGACTGTGCTTCAACGCTAAAGGAGAGAAATTCAGCTTTAATTTTACTTCCTGAGTTGCCCGGTAAAAAGGTCATTATAAAATCTTCAGCATCACTATAATTTGAGTTGGGGCCTCCCGTATCGTAAAAAACACCTTCACAGGTTGTTACAGTGCCATCCTGCATATAATATTCCGAACTGACAGTGATATAATCCTCTTTTGTGATAGTCTGCGAATCGGTTCCATCTGAGATAGTGAGCGAAACATCATAGGTTCCGTTAGTATTGTAAACTATTCCGGCAGGATTCTGCTCAGTGGATGTTGCCGGTGTTCCTCCTTCGAAAGTCCACTCCCAGCTAGTAATATTTCCGAACGACAAATCGGTAAAATTAACGCTACCACCGGTTGAAATTACGGTATTGTTTGCCGAAAAATCAGGAATCAGGTTGCCCTGCTCAAGCTGAACATTCACCCAGGTTATTTCCCTGTTCTGCACCTGAACATTTTCGATTGTTTGCGGATAATACCCGTCAGCAGAATATGTGACATCATAAGTGCCTTCATAAACAGGTCTGTAGTAATCACCTGTTGAAGTATATGAGTAGAACCAGGAGCTGTCGGCATCGTGGTTTTCAATAAAAATCTCAGCATACACCGGCTCTCCTGTGGCAGCATCGGTAACCGTTCCGCGAATACCGAAAAGTGCCTGTTCCATATAGTCGAGAAATGAACGATACTGATAATCCCAAAAATCAGGAAGTTGTGAGGCAGGAGGCAATTTTGTGGAAGACAATTCAACCGTAACCTCGCGACATTGTTGAAAATAGTTCATATAATCCTGACGACCACCGGTAACAGTGTACCATGCATAGCCGTTTGTTATTCCATTATTCTGGTCGGTAAAATATCCTGACGGAGAATAAACCTGAGCTGAGTCGGCCCACTCACGTCCCGTATATTGCCACCATTCATCATCAGGGGCTAATTGCGACCAGGTATCCCAAGGGTAGTTAAAAACCTCGGCACCACCGTGAAAATTAGCAGACAACACAAAATGGTGACTCTCGGCAAACTCCATAAAGGCAACTGTTTCGGGCTGCCAGGCATTACCGTCGGGATGTGGTCCTGCCTGAGGATCAGGATAGTTCCTGTTCAGGTCGATATTATTTCCGTTATATCTCTGTGCACCGTTTACGGTACTATTGCCACCGTGATATGTACCGTCAGGATTTGCCAATGGATTTATAAAGATGTCCATATTATTTACAAGGTTGTCAACCTTCGGATCGGAACCGTAGTTTGAAAGCAGATAGTCAATATATCTCAACATCAGAATATAACCTGTTGTTTCGTCGCCGTGCATTGTTGAAGTATACAAAAATTGTGTTTCACCCTCTTCCTGACCAATATTATCAGAGATCCTTGCAACAAGAAGCTCACGTCCCTGAGCAGTCTGCCCTATGCTGAATACCTGACATAAGTCGGGATAATCGGTCTGAAACTGGTACATCATATCAACATAAGCTTCATAAGTCGGGTAAAAATCCCAGTCAAGCGTTCCTTTGATGTTAACATTACTTTTCATATTGGGATTGACAATAGAACCAGGTGCCGGCAATATTGTATATTCAAGGCCTGTATCCAAAAACTTTGCAAACTCCTGCTTATTGGCATAAGCATACACTTCGTCAAACTTTACATTATCTATTGAAATAATGTTCGTCAAAGAGTTAATATCTTTTAAAGAAGAAGGTTCGAACTTAAAGTAAACCTCACCTTTATCTTTAAACAAATCATTTATAATTACCTGATCCTGAGCAATAGACATTGGTCCCACAAAAAGAAGGACCAGTACGGAAAGTGTTTTCAATATTTTCATTTTTATAATATTTAAAGAATCGTTTTTACCAACAGAACAATGACATTATTTTGTAGTAAATAGTTGTCTGATAAAAATAATTATTGATTGGTAAATGGATATATTTTAAAACCGGTAAGTACAATATTCTGCAACAACCTGCAAAGTTAGTCCTACAGGGCATCCTAACATCTCAGGACTTAAAGGTTACTACAAATTCTTACCTTCAAACTTTCCAATTAGGTTATTAAGCTGGTTATAAACGGCTTTATTAACTTTTACGAGAGGTAGCCTTAGATTATTGTTTAGAAGTCCCAGTATATCAAGAGCTGCCTTGATACCAGCCGGATTACCGTCGACAAATAATGCATTGATAATATCAATAAGGCTGTAATGAAGTTCTCTAGCTCTTTTTAACTTACCCCCGGTGCCAAGCTTTACCATTTCGGAGAACATTGCCGGAAAAGCATTTGCCACGACGGAAATCACACCGTCAGCACCCATTGCAATCATAGGCAAAGTTAAAGCATCATCACCCGATAGCACAACAAAATTATCCGGTTTATCTTTAAGAATTTGCATCACCTGTTGCATATTCCCCGAAGCCTCTTTAATACCTTCGATATTATTTGCCTCCATAGCAAGACGCAATGTAGTTTCTGCTGAAAGATTAACACTTGTGCGTGACGGAACATTATATAAATAAACAGGAACCGGACTCGCAGCGGCAATGGTTTTAAAATGATAAAATAGACCCTTCTGCTGTGGCTTATTATAATATGGAGCAACAGACAAAATTGCATTAATCCCGTTAAAGTCGATTGACTTCAGATTATTCACAACTTCCTGAGTATTATTTCCTCCAACACCGAGCATTATGGGAACTCTGTTATCAACCGTTTCGATAATATAGTTTGTAACCGCAACTTTCTCATCTTTCGAAAGAGTAGTTGCCTCGGAAGTGGTGCCAAGGGCGAGAATAAAATCAACTCCTCCATCAATAATATGATTAACAATTTTCCCAAGAGAGGTAAAGTCAATTGTACCGTAGTTGTGGAAGGGTGTAACAATTGCCACACCGGTTCCTCTAAATTTCGAACTCATATTATTTACTTTTTAAGATGTCAAGATAATGCATAATTTGATTAATATACTCATCGGACAAAATATTCTTATCATTCTTTATCATCAGATCATAATATTTCACCATATTTTTACTGAATCTCCCGACTTTAAGTTTCGATTTTGAAAGTGCGACGATGTACTGAAGTACATAAACATCTTCCAGTGTCAGGTCTATTATAATATCAAATTCCTTATTTATAAATTCTTTTATATAATCATTATCAGGGGCTCCAAACCAGTTTAAGTCCTTTTTATTAAAATAATAACCTGAATTTGCAGCAACGCAATAATCAGGGATTGAATCTCTGTTAACAAAACCTAATGCCATAACCTGCCTATAGGGGCTGTTCAATTTACGAATCAACAGCTTCACTTTATTGAACATTCCCTGATTGCTGACGAGATAAACAATTCCAACATTCCTTGCATCAGAAATATTAATGAGCTTTTTATCACGCTCAAGACGGGAAATATTCCTGTCGAGCACAAAGTTGCCTACTGTTTGTTTTATGCCTGATAAAAAATCCACTTCAGAATATTTCTTATTTATTAAAAAGCAGCCAAAAGTAAAAATAAATTGCTAAAGTCCGACATATTAATTTCCAAATCATTAAAAAGTTTACAGAATCACCTGCTAGTTATAAAAAATATTTACTTTTGAAAAAAATAGTTAAAAGGGATGCCTGGACAAAATAGAAAAAAAGCACCACGCTTTTACGGATTACGTATTTACTTGTCGTCAGCCATTATATATTTTTGGTTGGTACTTCCTTTTCTATTGTTACTGGTTATAAAGTACGCTCCTGAAATGAAATCATCGGGGCTTATTAGTTTTTCTAATGATCTGAAAAAAGATTCTGTAACTGTAATAACTGATACCATATCCAAATTAGGACAAAACCGCATAAATAAAAACGCAATTGACAGCACTTTTTCACCTGAATCAGCAGACAACAAGAATGATATCATCGAAGATGAGTTAACGACCGAATCAGGAGATGAGGGAAATCAAATAGGAGATGCTTTCAGTTTTCTATTTAACCTGATGTTAATAGGATTTTTAGCGGGCTTCATCTTTAATTTACCTTTTAAAAGATACTTTTCGAAAAAGAGAAAAAACAAATATATTGCTGATAAACTTAATAGGTTTGTCAAACGGTATCTGTTATATTCTCCAGTTATAAATGCGGGCATTCTCGGGCTGACTTTCGGTATTGCCCATGGATTTATGTTTTACAATTTGATGACCGGCAATATATTTAAATATGATATTGAATTTAACCTATATAAAAACTTCTTCATCATTTCGCTTGTCGGTTCATTACTGGCTGTCTTGTTTGTATTTTTCTGGGAAAAGCATCGCGTCCATATTAAATATATTGAGCACGTTTTTTCAGATGAAGAACTTCGAAGCAGGATATTTAAAACTAAAAAAGCCGGTAAGATCAGAAACAGAATGATTGTTTCTGCTGCTATGACAACATTGCTACCGCTAACTATTGTTATTCTATACCTGTTTCTTAGTTTTACAAATGTCAGTGAACTAAATCTTTCGGAATTTAATAACGACCAAAAAAGAATTTTGTATGGCGATTATATGTTGTTTGAACAGATACTTATGCACGGAAACACATCAATGGAAGTTCCCGGTTGGCTATTTTACATAAATACCGTTAACAGTCTTTTTATGACCATCGGAATATTCAGTGGAATATTTATTGCGTTTCTTTATATTCTCTTTTTCGTAAAATGGACTACACAGGATATTGTCTACCCTATCAGGGAACTTCTAAGAAGAATGGAAGAAACCGGTAAAGGGAAAATGTTTAATTTCGGAATAGTGCGAACAAACAATGAGCTGGGACTGCTTACCGAGGGTTATAACGATATGTCGCAAAAACTTGGCGATTATATCCAAAATATGTCGGAAATGACTGAGGCATACTCCCGTTTCGTTCCGAAACAGTTTCTCGAATATCTTGGAAAAGACAGTTTTGTGGATATTAAACTCGGCGATCAGGTTCAAAAGGAGATGACCGTCCTTTTCAGCGATATCAGGTCGTTTACCGAAATATCCGAAACAATGACACCTAAAGAAAATTTCGATTTTATCAATTATTATCTCGGATATATGGAGCCGGTTATCAGAAATAACAACGGTTTTATTGATAAGTATATTGGCGACTCAATTATGGCATTGTTTAGCGACTCCCCTGAAAATGCAATTAATGCGGCAATTGAGATGAGAATAAAACTTTCACAATTCAACCAGATTATGGATCAGTTTGGGAAACCCATAATTAACAGTGGGATAGGAATACATTTCGGCACCCTGATGCTTGGCGTTGTCGGTGGTGAAGGCCGTATGGATGGAACAGTAATTTCTGATGCAGTTAATCTGGCGTCGCGATTAGAAGGCCTTACAAAAATTTATGGCAGTTCAATAATAATAAGTCAGGATACTTTAATAAAAATAGGGAAACCTGACCTTTACCAATATCGCTTTCTTGACATCGTCAAGGTTAAAGGGAAAAAGGAGCCATCATACATCTTTGAGATAATTGACGGCGACCCTGATAACATTCAGAAGTTAAAATTACAAACTAAAGATGACTTCGCAAAAGCAATAAACCTGTACAAATCACAAAATTTCAAAAAGGCAAAAAGAATATTTGAGTCAATAATTAAAATTAATCAAAACGATAAAGCCGCTAAAACCTATTTAACAAGGTGCAAAAGATTTATTGAATCTGGAGTCCCTGAAGACTGGGATGGAATAACGACGATTAATTGGAAATCATAATTATAAAACAAGAAACGTATTAATACGTTATATTAATATTCGGAATAAAATTTTATGAACTACGGCAAAGCAAAGAATTACGTATTGAAAAAACTCAAAAGGGAGTTAAGCCCCGACCTTCATTATCACTGTGTTAGTCATACTAAGGATGTTATTAAGGCGGTAACAAGGCTTGGAAAGATGGAAAAGGTAACAAAAAAAGAGCTTACTCTTTTAAAGACTGCCGCACTGTTTCATGATATTGGATTTACCGAGACTTATGACGGACATGAAAAAGCCGGAGCTGAAATTGCACACAAAACACTTCCGCAATTCGACTACAGCGATGAAGATATTAAAGCAATTGAGGGAATGATACTTGCAACGGAAATACCCCAAAATCCGAAAACACACCTTGAAAAAATTCTGGCCGATGCCGACCTTGATTATATCGGAAGGGATGATTTTTTTGTTATAGGACAACGTTTGCAATATGAATGGAAACTTAGAGGAATAACAACATCATTAAAAGACTGGCACGAAAAACAACTCAAATTTCTTCAAAGCCATAAGTATTTCACCGATTCTGCAAAAAAACTAAGAGAAAAGACTAAGCAGCACAATATCTATGAGTTGAAAAAACTACTTTGTAAAAAATAATTTTCAATTCATTTTTCTAATGTTTTTTTTTCTACTTTTGTCAATTAAGAATAAAAATTAAAAATAAGTACCCATGGATACAAAAATGAATAACACTATTTTAGTCCCAATTGACTTTACAGATGTTACTGAAAACGCAATGCATCAGGCAATTAATGCTGCAAAACATTTGAATTCAAAAGTTGTATTACTTCATGTAATTGATAAAAACACAAAAGCTCAGCTTAAGAAAGAGAAACAGAGCACTGACACTATTACGGAAAAATTGAAGAAAATTGCATTAACAGTTTCTAAAGAAAATGGGTTGGATGTTGATTTTGTTGCAAAAGAGGGCGACATTTTCTCAACTATTGGTGAGGTTGCTAAAGACATTAGTGCGAATCTTCTGTATATGGGAACGCACGGAAAAGTTGGAATGCAAAAACTTAAAGGTAGTTTTGCCATTAAGGTAGTAATAAGTTCACCTGTGCCTGTCGTTGTTGTTCAGAGAAAACCCGTGGATCATGGCTATAAAAAAATAGTTCTGCCAATTACAAGTGATGCAGGCCCGTGGGAAAAAACTAAATGGGCAACCTTCATTGCCAAAAACTTTGGTTCAGAAATTGATATTTATCGCCTTCCTACTCCTGACCTGGATGATACAATCAAGATAATCACAGGCCATTTTGATAAAGAAGGTGTTAAATATACAATTACCAATGCTAAAAGTGGTGATTTCACTAAAAAGGTTGTCGAATATGCAACTACCAGTCTCGCTGATATGATTATGATAATGACTAACCCCGACAGTAACTTTACAAAATTTCTCCTTGGGAGCTACGATGAAGATATGATATTTAATACATCACAGATTCCTGTTATGTGTATCAACCCGAGAAAGTATAATTGGGAGAAAATTTTCAAGATATAAAGCTTCCCGGCAAATATAATATAAAACAGAGGTTACCGTATTACTATGGTAACCTCTTTTAATTTGATCACATTTTGAAAGTAGCTGTTAAAAAATATCGAATAATTTCGTTAGTTTTTATAATCCTGACAACAGGTATTGTAAAGATTAAAGGGCAATCGCCCGAACCGGAATTCAACAGGGACAGCATAATCTCAGTTATGTATCGTGTTACGGGTTACCAAAAAAGCAATTCGTGGATGAATGTTGACAGAAACTGGAAACGGTCAACCTTTTACACAGGTTTGATGGCTTTTTATAACATTACAAAAGACAATGAACTACTGACAAAAGCAGAATACTGGGCAGGAAAACACGGATACAGAGTCGGAACCGACTGGTTTTACCCTCCCAATAAACTCACCTGTTCTCAGACATATCTTGAAATATTCTTCATTACGAAAAACAGGGAGATAATTAAAAATACCAAAGATTATATGGATTCCGAAATTGAAGAAAATAAATCGGCCTTTGAGCAAGGGTGGGATTATATTGATGCTTTGTATGTCGGTGCTCCGGCTTATGCTATGATGAGTAAAGCAACAGGAGATAAAAAGTATATCAGGTATATGAACCGGATATTTTGGGAGGTTGCAGACTCTCTTTGGGATGATGATGATAAACTGTTTTACAGGGATATGGATGCGAAAAAACTCAAAAGCAAAAACAAAAAAAAGATTCTGTGGTCACGGGGTAACGGCTGGGTAATTGCCAGTATACCAAGGATTATTGAGTATCTGCCAAAAAATAATTCCTACTACCAACAATATGTTTTCCTTTTAAAGTCAATGGCAAAAACATTAGCATCAAGACAGGGTGATGATGGATTCTGGCGTACCAATCTTGCTGATTATGATGAATTTCAGATGCCCGAATCAAGCGGAACTGCATTCTTTACTTATGCTATTGCCTGGGGAATAAAAAATGGGGTTTTAAACCGTGACCTATATCTGCCGGTTGTAAAGGAAGCCTGGAAAGCACTTTACAACGATGTTAATGAAGATGGGAAAGTTCTCTATGGTCAGACCGTAAACCACAGACCGGCTGTGGTACGCAAAGAAGACTCGGGAGAATATGTATCCGGTGCTTTCCTGCTTGCCGGCAGTGAGGTCTTGAAGCTTTATTCTCCGGATGAATGAAAATTGCAAATGGCAGCCTAAACCTGAAACTTTCAGGAATGCAACCAACAAGAGTCATCCGGGGAATTGGGTGCCGGTTACTTCACGACCACCTTCTCAACCTTCAGTGTATTGTTGTTTGTTATTTCGATAATATAAAGTCCTTTACCGAATTTCATTAGGTCAATCCCGATTAAAGAGTTATCTTCTTTTCTGGGAACAGTTTCATAAACCTTCACTCCCTGCATATTAAAAACCCTGACCTTCGTACTGCCGGAATTATTTCCAAGCAGAATATTTATCACTCCGTCAGTAGGATTTGGGAATATCCTTAACGATTCTTCACCGTTACTGTTCTTAGCGATGTCGGTTAGCGGCCCAATCAGGATATTATCAAGGTAAAGATTGTTATTAAAACGATCATAAGATTCAAAAGCTATTTTAACATTCTGTTCACCTGCCCATTGAGATAGATCAAGAGCAATACAATCGGCTCCCCACCCGGCACCGCACCAGTCTTCATTGGCAGCTGGAACAAAAGGATCTTCAGTCAACTCACTCGTAGCAAAATTACCGGCTCCGGCGTCTTCTCCATTTGCATATAACCTTGTCCAGTTATCGCCACAGTCATCTGAAATAAGAATAATTAAAGAGTCGGATGCTATTGTAAACCTCTGTGCATAGGCATATTTCAATGACAGAAATACCTGATCATAACCTTCAAAACTCAATGGTGGAGTAATTAACCTGTCTCTGGGGCCTCCCGGCTCAATATACTCAAACAGATTTATATAAGCAGCTTTATTACCTGGCACATTACCTCCCACATCAGTAACTTCCCAGGTTATTTTGCTGTCAGGATTAACAATATCCCAGAATTTAGCTGTAAAATCGCCGGATTCAAAATCATCGGAGAAAGGAAGTGGCATACCACCGACAAAAATATAATCATCCTTTGTCACTGTTGTAGTCCCAATAATATTTTTCACTTCAACCGTTACGGAATATACACCCGGCTCATTAAACATTACAGCAGGGTCGCTTGAATAATGACTTGTTCCATTTGTAAAGGTAACAGTATTCGGCTCGAAAGACCAATTCCAGTGAGTTGGACAATGCTGACTCATATCATAAAAATTAACCACCTGATTTGTGCATGCAATTGAATCGCTTGCATAAAAACTAACTTCGGGAAGAAGCTCGACACTAACGTTAATAAATCCAGTTTTTGTCTCTGTGTCAACACTTTCCGAGTTAGTAACAACCAGAGTTACATTATATGTACCTTCATCAGGATAAAAAATACCTTGTGGATTTTTCTCAGTTGATGAAGATGGTGTTGCTCCCTCAAAAGTCCACTGCCACGAAGTCGGAACCCCGGTTGACAAATCCTTAAAATCAACAGCACAATTAGTCGGTATTGTAGTCTCACCAGCTTCAAAATCAGCAGAAAGTGTTCCCTGCCAGACAGGTGATGACCATAATCCGCGACCATAAGTTCCAGCTCTGATAACATCCTGAGTTGCATCCTCAGGATTGTGATAAATTTCAATTTCATTTACCGAAGCATCAACCGGAAGGCCTGAACTGTACATAATCCAGTCATCCATTGTAGCATCACGATAGTAAATACCTGCATCCGATCCGACATAAAGTCCTTCGGGAGCATTTACGTAAAATGCAATTGAATTCATATTGATATCGGGCAATGTTCCGGTGATATCTTCCCAGTTAATACCTTTATCAACAGATTTATATACTTTGCTTCCCTTTGTAACGTAAACAATATTCTCATCGAAAGCATTGGCTTCAATATCCCTTATATTATCGTTTCCCGGAATATTTGAAGACAAGTCGTACCAGACCGGTTCATCATCCATCACATTATCGGTTCTGTAAAGATGTTGTTTCCAGGAGTAGTAAAACACATCGGTATTTGCCGGACTTTGCTCAACAACATTTATATTATTCGAGCCTCCGTCAGTAAGTTTTTTCCAGGTAAAAGTATTTGTTTTAACACCTTCTGTCCTCCAAATACTTTTATACCCTGCAAACATAATATTCGTATTTGTTTCGTGAAGGCAGAAGGGTGTTATCCATCCTCCGTCTTCATCAATACCGTGAACACCGTTTCCTCCTACATCGTACGAATTTCCATTGTTATATTTCCTGATGAGAGCACCATAGTAAACAGTAGCATACGAATATTCAGGTTCCATAAAGTCGAAAGCACACTCCATTCCGTCACCACCATGAGTAAACTGCCAGTTATTGTTACCATAATAGGTCGAAGTCCCATTATCCTGATATCCGTCAATTACTTTATCCACATCGGAAGCGCACTGACCAATTTTGTACACCTGGCTGATTGCGAGTCCGCTGGTAATTTCAGGCCAGGAATTGCCGTTATCCGGTGTATAATAAATTCCGCCGTCATTCCCGGCATAAAGTCTGTGATTCAGCGGATTCCATTCCAGAATATGCATATCTGCATGAACAGAAGGAACATTACATCCTCCATACCAGTGTGAGCTTATATTCCACGACACACCGCCGTCTTCCGATTTCCAGCAGTTTACACCACCGGCATAGATCACATTCTGGTCATCGGGGTCACAGGCAATATCAAGATCGTACCATGCCTGTCCGCCTTCACCGCCGTCGCAACCCCAGCTCATTATATTCGGAGTTGTTGACTGTTCGGCAAAAGTAGCTCCCTCATTTGTTGATTTATACAATCCCTTGAACGAACTGTTCAGTGTCTGAATCAGATAAATGACATTTGGATTAGCCTCTGTGACGGCAATAGCAGCCCTGTCACCGTCTGCAATACCACTGGAAAACACTTCCCAGTCTTCACCTGCGTTGACAGATTTATAGAGTGAGCCTCCTTTTACAGCATAAATAATATCCGGGTCGCCGGGTTTAAAAACGATATCTTTAAAAGTTCCCGATATTTTTTGTGACCAGTTTGCACCTCCGTCGGTAGTTTTGAAAACGCCGCCTGTTGTTGCAGCAAACATTGTATTATAATCAGTCGGATGCTGAATCATTCTGCCCACTTTCACATTTCCCATACCATTGTTCCATAACTCCCAGGTTTGACCGCCGTCACTGCTTTTGAAAACTCCCATTCCCTGCGAATCGCCACCGTCACGGTCGCCGCTGCCTATAAAAATATTATCGGGATTGTTCCGGTCAACAACGATTGCAGAAACTCCGAGAACCGGCAAAACATCCGTTTCACTTGTCCAGGTATCCAGCGAAGCGTCATATTTCCACATTCCTCCTGCCGGAGCTCCAATGTAAACAATATCCGGATTAGTAGGATGAAAAGCTATTGCATTTATCCTTCCGAGACCTTTATACCCTTTATCACCACCGGGAATATTGAAAGGGCCGAGGCTTGTCCAGTCAGCTTCCGATTTCAAAGCGTCGGGGTGCTGCTTTATATACTTCATATATTCGTTGTAAACCTTATCGGCAGGTTTTCTTGTGCCATCGGGATTAATATGGTTTTCCATCCACCATTCCCAGCGTTTAAAGGGTTTCCAGCCGCTCCCTTTGGTTATCTCCCTGTCTTTCCAGTAGATATTAAAAGCCCTTTGAACATCATAGAAGTTAGCCGATTCATCCTGCATCATTTCCATCCAGTATGGATAATTTGCAGTATCAGAACGGATCTGAGAAGTGTTGTTTTGTGATAAAACATTTAAAGCTAACGCAAGTGTGATTGAAAGTAGTAAAGATTTTAACAGTGTCATAATAAACAATATTTGGGGTTCTTAAAAGTTACAAAAATACAAAATTCAAAAGATACTATTAACATTTATTATTGTTGATTTATAACAATCCCATTTCCACAACGAGTAGAAGAATAGAGAAAGCATTGATTATCCAAAGCATCGGATGAATTTCAGAATATTTTCCCCTGACTATTTTCAGTAAAGTAAATGTCAAAAAGCCCCATATTATTCCCTGAGAGATAGAATATGTCAGGGGAATCAGGATTAATGCAAGAAAAGCAGGTATTGCTTCGTCCATTTTATCCCAGGGGATATTACGTACAGGCTTCATCATATAAACACCTACTATAACAAGAGCCGGAGCCGTTGCAATGGAAGGGATAACTTTAGCAAGAGGTGCAAGAAACATAAACGGGATAAAAAGCAATCCGACGACAACTGCTGTCAACCCTGTACGTCCGCCGGCCTGGATTCCTGCTGCCGATTCAATATAGGCCGTTCCCGAACTTGTTCCGAACAGGCCTCCGAAAATAGTTGCAAACGAATCCGTAATCAGTGATTGGTGAATATATTTCGGTTCTCCGGTTTCATCCTTCAGGTTATTTGCTTCAGCTACTCCTACGAATGTGGAAATACTATCAAACATATCCGTAAAAAGTAATCCGAAGGTTGCGGGAAAAATTGAAAGTTTCAAGGAATTGATAAGATCAAGCTTGAAAAAGTAGCTGAAATCGGGCATTGAAACAATATCTGTAACACTTATAAGTAGCGGATTCCCAAAATTGACAGAAGATGCATCGCCATACCAGCGGCCAATGGGATAAGACAGAATAGTTGTGATTATGATTCCAATTATCAATGCGCCCTTTACCCTTAAGACTACAAGAATGGCAGTAATAAACAGTCCTGCAATAAATGTCAGTGTCAGAGCGTTAAGATGTCCCATTCCGATAAAAGGAGCTTTTGTAGTGATGAATCCGGCATTATGCAAACCTATTAATGTAATGAATAATCCGATCCCGACAGCAGTACCATATCTGATTGATATTGGTATTGCTTTTAAGATCATTGTTCTGATTCTGAAAAGTGAGAGCAATAAAAAGATTACGCCGCTCCAAAAGACGGCACCAAGAGCCGTTTCGATTGGAATATGCATCCCGATAACCATCGAATAGGTAAAATATGCATTGATGCCCATTCCGGGAGCAACGAGTATGGGGTTCTTTGCATACACACCCATCATTATTGATGAAAAAGCACTGAGCAAAACAGTAGCCGTCAATACAGCACTATACGCCATCCCTGTCTGAGACAAAATTGATGGATTGACGATAATGATATACATTGCTGCTACAAATGACGTGAAACCTGCAATTATTTCAGTACGCAGGTCGGTTCCGTTTCTCTTAAGCTCAAAAAAATCTTCCGCCATAATGCATTTTTTACTTCTTTACAGTAAAAAGGTTTTTATTTATGTCGGAAATCATATCTAAATCCGAGATTTTTTTTTTAAATCTTTTGTCTATTACCAAAAACAACCTGATTCAAAAACCTTTACACCAGATATGATAAAAAAAAAGGGGAGACCCTGCTATTAGAGTCTCCCATGAACAAACTAAATTGCCAACTTTAAAAGAATTAATCCATTAATTTAGCTATACGATTAATCGTGGTAATCAGGGAAAGCAGTAGTGTCTTGACCCATTACCATCAAATTTCACTAGATTCCAGATATCCTCTGAAGTTAATATTTTGGAAAAGTCAGGCATTTGTTCATTATAGGTTCCAGAATAAGGATCACGTCCACCTGAATTGGCAATTGCGTCATAAATTTGGCGAATACCATCATTTACCCGGGTATCCTCAAGCAAATTAACATCTGCAACTACCGGGTGCATAATGCAATGCCTGCGTTGAACCATTTTAGAACCATAGTAACTTTTTTAATGATTACATTTAATAAAGATAATCAACTCTTTTGGGAAGAAAGATTTTCTAAAATTCCAATAGCCAAATTTGCTAAGCACAATTATAATCTAAAAACAGAATGAAATTCATTCCCTTATTTTGATTCCATTTTTTTAATGACATTCCAAACCAGCAACCAGGTAATATACATCAGTACTGGCCAGCTGACAAGCCATATTATTTCAGTTCCCATAATTTAAATTTTATAAAATTGTATTCAAAACTCTTAATAAGTATGTCCTTCACCTTGCATCTCCGTTTCATCAATTTTTTTATTGTTTATTGACTTCCAGGCATACCAGATGTATGCTAAAACAAGCGGCACCATAAGCGACACATAACTCATTATCGTAAGTGAGTATTGGCTCGAAGAAGCAGTCTCAATAATTAGAGAACTTTGTAAGTTGTATGTTGAAGGATAAAAACAGGTGTTATTAAAACCAGCCAGAATAAAAAGTGAAAAAATGGCAAGCACTGTCCCTACACCTGTAAACCATATACCTTTAGTACTTTCCTTAATCATTGAGATAAACAACCCGTAAAGAACAAGAACAACTCCGAGAAGAAGGATAACCGTGTTTAATGGCATTTCAACAATATTATGCCAATATTTTCCTTGCTCAAGAAAAACCTCTTTTGTGTCGGGAGCATAGGCAAAGCCCTTGACAAACATCAACCAGATCAACCAAAAAAGGAAAAAGAAAAGAAAGGGAATTGCATTGCCCCAAAGCTGCCTTTTTATCCTTACGGTTATTTGCTTACTGGCAATATCATTTAAGAAATAAAGCAAAGCGAGCGTACGGGCAAGGAAAAACACTGCAAGCCCCAGCGACAGATTCAAAGGATTCAAAACTGCCTCCAGGCCACGTGCAGGGCTCATCCATTGAGATTGGTGCATATCATTTACAAAAAACCGTGACCCGGTAAAAAATGTACTTACAACAACTCCAAGAAAGACAGTTGCAATCAAGCCATTTATCCATAAAAATATTTCATAGGTTTTTTGTCCGAGAAAATTGTTCGGTTTTGTCCTGTATTCATACGAAACAGCCTGAATGATAAATGCGAATAAAATTATCATCCAAACCCAGTAAGCACCCCCGAAACTTGTGGAATAAAACAGCGGAAAGGAAGCGAACAGAGCACCTCCGAAAACAACCAGCGTCGTAAAAGTAAATTCCCATTTACGCCCGAGAGAGTTAACTATCATCGTTCTTTCCAATTTCGTTTTACCAAGGGTAAACAGAAGCGTCTGGCCGCCTTGTACAAACAGGAGAAATACGAGAAAAGCTCCGAGCAGTGAGATTATTATCCACCAGTACTGTTGCAAAGCTAATAATGATAAGTTTTCAAACATTTTATTGTCCTCCTTCTTTTGGTCCTTTTTTAATTTGAGTAAACATAATTTTTAACTCTGCAATAAGCAAAGCGGTAAATAATGCAGCAAACAACCAGAATGTTATTTGCACCGCTGAGGTGTCAACCTGCGACACGGCAGCTATTGTCGGCAACACATCCTGAATAGTCCAGGGCTGTCTTCCAAGCTCCGCAACTATCCAGCCCGATTGCTGGGCAATATAAACAAGTGGAACGGCTATAATGCCTGTTATGTAAAGCCATTTTTTATTGTCGAGCTTATCTTTTATCCCAAGATACAGAAATACTACGAAAATTAGCAGAAACAACATTCCAAGTCCGACCATAGTATGAAATGCATAAAATGTTATCGGAACAGGTGGAATGATTAAGTGAGCATTCTCTTTTAAAATGTTCTCATCTTCATCATAATAGTATCCGTATCCAAAATATTTAAAATAATTTTTCAGAAATTCAGGATCAGAGAACATGGCTTTCAATTGTTCCGCATCTTCACTTTTATTCTCTTTTAAAGCATCCTTATACTTTCTGAGAGTAGTTAAAGCTACATGCCCCCTCCTGATTTTTTCAAAATATGACATTATTCCTTCCTCTTTATTGCCATGCACAAGGTCTCTGACGCCTGGAATAAATATGCCGGGCTTCAGGTATGCCATATATGAAAGGAGGTCGGGAATTTCAATAGCAACACTAAAAACCTTTTCGTTTTGTTTGCTCGGGTCTTTCGAGTCTGTCATTATACCAAAAGCAACCAACGGCGATGTTGTACTCCCTTCATATAATCCTT
>Ga0256913_10000570_pt1 | contig 19224 bp, 15 predicted proteins | sample Axial_MatmetaG_FD_185970 | JGI IMG/M metagenome (GOLD analysis project Ga0256913, IMG submission 185970) | Deep-sea worm associated microbial mat communities from Axial Seamount, Juan de Fuca Ridge, Pacific Ocean - Axial_Mat | ecosystem: Environmental > Aquatic > Marine > Oceanic > Microbial... | reverse complement strand
CGGTGGCACGGACGACCTTGTAAAAGGCGAAAAAGAACTTCTTAACAGCATCAATAAAATTTACGAACTTTTCATCTGGCAACTCTCATTTATTGTTGAGGTTAAACGTTTTGCCGCATTTCGTATAGAAGAGAACAAAAAGAAGTTTTATCCCACCGAAGAAGACCTGAATCCAAACTTAAAATTTATTAACAACAGGGTTATACGTTACATTGAAGAAAACAAAGACTTTAGAAAAAAAGAGGAACTTTTTAAGATAAACTGGGCCGATGAACAGGAGATGGTTCGTAAGTTCTATATGGAGATGCGTAACGCAAAATATTTTGGGCAATATATGAACAATGGTATCGATTCGCTTGAAGACGATAAACAGTTTATCATTAAGATGATCGACCTGCAGATGAATAAATACGACTTGTTAAAATCGTTTTATGAAGAGAAGAGTGTATATTTTTCTGACGGTTACGACCTGGTATCCATACTTTTGTTAAAATTTACCGATACCCTTTCGGCCAAACACAACGAGGTAACCCCCATGCCCGGAATTTACAAAACCGAAACGGCTCAAATTAATGATGACAAGGAATTTTTACGAAAACTGTATCGTAAAGTAATACTTGAAAGTGAAGATTTTGATGAGATATTAAAAAAGAGAACCAAAAACTGGGATTACGACCGCATTCCGTTGATGGACCTGCTGTTGCTTAAAATGGCCATGGTTGAACTTACCGAAATGCCTACCATCCCGATAAAAGTTACCCTCAACGAATACATCGAGCTGGCCAAGTACTTTTCAACGGCAAAAAGTAAAACTTTTGTAAACGGTGTACTTGACAAGCTAATCAGAGATTTTAAAGAACAAAACAAGATAAAAAAACTGGGACGCGGTTTGGTTGAATAGATTTATTGATCATATAGGCCATTCTTTAAAACAAAATACTACCTTTGAATTGTAATTTAAACTACCATTACATTGGATAAAGAAAAAATCATAAAAGACAAAAACCTGTCAGTACTAATTGCCGAAGATGACGAACTAAGCTTTTTATACCTTAACATCATTTTAAAAAAGTTCACCAAAGATATCATTCGGGCTAAAGACGGGGAAGAAGCCATTGAGCTGGTAAAGGCACAAAAGTTTGACATTATCCTTCTTGACGTTAATTTACCGAAAATTTCAGGTCTTGAAGTTGCTTCCGAAATCCACAAAAAATTCCCTGAAATGGGTATTATTATGAATTCGGCCTTTTCACCTGAAGACGAAAGGGAATACACTTTAGACAAAGGAAATTTAGAATACCTCGACAAACCGCTTAAAAAAGAGAAGGTTATCGATGCCATCGACAGAGTATTGCATTTATCATAAACAATATCTGCATTACGGTATCTGGTTGAATCAAATAAAAGTTAAATGTCAGCAATCAAACGACAACCTAGCCTTACAGAATCTCTTATTCCGATTATATTTCTTATAATTCTGTTGTCGTTTAATGTTTTGTTTTGGGATGATACCCTTGCCGGATCCAATCAGGTTGCTTTAATGGCTGCGGCGGCATTGTCGGGCATTATCGGTTTGCGAATGGGGTTCAAATGGGCCGATATGCGTGCACAAATAGTAAAAACCATCGGCACCGCCATGCCTGCCATCCTGATTTTATTATTTATTGGCGCACTGGCCGGAACATGGCTTATCAGCGGCGTGGTTCCGGCACTTATATTTTACGGCCTTGATGTTTTGCATCCGGCCATATTTTTGTTTGCAGCCGTGATTACGAGCGGAATTGTATCGCTGGCAACCGGAAGTTCGTGGTCAACCATAGCTACCATAGGTGTGGCATTGCTCGGCATAGGAAGTGCCATGGGGTTCGACAAGGCCATTGTTGCGGGAGCCATTATATCGGGAGCCTATTTCGGCGATAAGATTTCTCCTCTGTCGGATACCACCAACCTCGCCCCCGCCGTTTCGGGAACCGACCTGTTTACCCATATCAGATACATGCTTTACACCACTGTTCCTTCCATGACCATTACATTGATTATTTTCCTGATTATAGGTTTTACCAACGACAATGTTATATCCTCCGCACATATCGACCAGGTACAGCAGGCCATTAACGGTACTTTTAATATCACGCCATGGCTTTTTCTTGTGCCTGCCCTGTTGTTTACCATCATTATGCTGAAAGTACCCCCGTTACCGGCACTGGGAGCCGGAATATTACTGGGTGCTATTGCGGCTGTTATTTTTCAACCCCATATTATCGAACAATTATCGAAGGTTTCATCAAACTACCTGAAAGCCTCTTACATTGCAGTGATGCAGTCTGTTTACGGCAGTACTTCCATCGAAACCAACGATCCCGTAATGAACGACCTTTTTAAAGCCGGCGGCATGGCAGGTATGCTGCAAACCATCTGGCTGATTATCTCCGCCATGTTTTTCGGAGGTATTATGGAGGCCAACGGAATGCTTAAAAAAATTACACGCTCCATCCTTAAGCTTGTAAAAAAAGATTCGTCATTAATTGCTTCCACGGCTTTTTCATGCGTTTTTTTCAACGTTACCGCATCCGATCAGTATATTTCCATTGTTGTTCCGGGCGAGATGTACCACGATGCTTTTAAAGACAGGGGATTAAAACCGGAGGTATTGAGCCGTACGCTTGAAGACTCGGGAACCGTTACTTCGGTACTGGTTCCCTGGAATACGGGAGGTGCCACACAAGCGAGGGTTTTGGGAGTGCCTACGGTTGAGTATTTACCCTTTGCCTTTTTCAACCTGATAAGCCCGTTAATGACGTTGCTGTTTGCTTACCTTAATATTAAGATAAGAAGATACAAAACCAAGCCTGCAATAACGAAAAACTAATCGGGATAAGCAATACGGACGTGGTTCATGTCCATCAGTTTCTTTTTCAGAACCTTTTTTACTTTTGATATCTCCTTAAAGGTGATGTTTGCATTGGCAAACTGATCGTCGTTAATCAGTGCATTTACAATGTTATCCACCAGGTCGTTTATCTTTTGTTCATCCGGTTTGGTGATGCTTCTTGAGGCGGCCTCCACCGAATCGGCCATCATAACAACAGCGGTTTCTTTTGAAAACGGTATGGGGCCGTGATATTTAAACTCCGAGCTGTCGATTTCAAGACCCGGGTGGTTTTTCTTTTCGAGCCGGTAAAAATATTCTACCATGCGTGTTCCGTGGTGGGTTCTGATAAAGTCGATAACCTGCTCGGGGATATTTGCTTTACGGGCCATCTCGATGCCGTCGAGCACATGTGCAATAATAACTTTGGCGCTTTCGTCGTACGACAGTTCATCGTGCGGATTGTATCCCGACGACTGATTTTCCACAAAATAGGTGGGGTTGTTCATTTTGCCGATGTCGTGATATAAAGCACCTGTACGGGCCAGCAATGCATCACCGTCAATTTCATACAATGCTTCCGCCGCAAGATTAGAAACCTGCAAAGAGTGCTGAAAAGTACCGGGAGCTCTTATGGAAAGATTACGCAAAAGCGTATTGTTTGTATTGGATAATTCGAGCAGGGTTAACTTGGTTACCAAACCAAACACCTTTTCGTATAAAAATACAATGGGAAAAGCTAAAAATATAAGTACCGAACTGGCGGCGGTTAATATTAAAAAGTGGGTTGAAAACCCGTCAATATTACCCTCGCGCGAATAGAGCATGCTGATGGAAACAACGATGTAAGTAACAAACGAAAGTCCTGCCGCTCTGGCAATCTGATAACGATGATCCCATTTACCGATGCTGAAAACAGCCACAAGCCCGGCGGCAAACTGGGTATAAAAAAACTCGAAACTGTTGGGCGCAAAAAAACCAATCAACATTACCGAAATCAGATATACCACAATACCTGTCCCGTGATCCAAAAAGGCTATTAAAATAATGGGCAGCATTACGAATGGAATGAGATATACATAATCGGGATAATTTTTAAACACATAAAACGCCAGTGCTACCAGCAATACCTGAGTTGTAAGTATCAGATTAATATATTTAAGCTCGTTAAAGTAAGAATATTTAAAAAACCTGAGAAAAAGGTACTCCAGCAAAAAGAGTAAGGAGATCAAGAGTGTTATACCAAGTAATACATAATATTTATGTTTGGTATAGCCATATTCCGTTTCGTACATGCTTTTAAGCGAAAGGAGTATCTGGTTTTTTTCGGGTGTTACCAACTCCCCTTTGGAGATAATCATTTCACCCTTTTGCATCATGCCGTAAGTTGGCGAAATATGCGTTAACAATTCCTGTTTTTCGGTTTCGCTTTTTGTTTCGTCGTAAATAACATTTTGTACCAGTGAGCGGCTTATTATGTTAATCAGCAATAAACTGTCGGCTGTTTTATGCTCATGAATTTTTGTTTTTACAAAATCCATGGCACTTCTAATGGTAAAATAGTCGCCAATTTTGGCATCGTGCAGCACATTATCGGTAATAACTTTTATCCGGTAATCGGGCGGTTTGCCTTCAATTATCTCATCGGTTCTGATGATACCACGTTTTTCAACATCAAGATAAATTGATTTGGCAAGCTTCAGGCTTTTTAACGAATCACGGGTTCTTTTCCTGCTTTTCTTTTGGTCGGAAATCCAAAGGGCGGCAAAATTGTTTTCGAGCAACTTCAGGTTTTCCTGCACCACTTTGTTGTCGTAATTAAAATAAGGCTCAAATCCCTTCAGTATCTTTTCCTTTTCCTGCGCTATCTGATCTTTGGTTTTTAAAATGGCAAAATCAAAAGGGGCAAACAAATCGTTGTGTTTCCACGGACTACCCACCTGAAACTCGTATTTAAAGATGCTGTCTTTGGGGCTTAACCACGAAACCAGACCAATGGCAATAACAAACACCAGAACTTTAAGTATTTCGTAATAATATTGTTGTAATTTTGAAAAGAAAGAATTCATTAAAGCATTGTATTGTTTTTACAAAAATAAACATTTATTGCTGCAACGAATAGTATCTTATAAATAATAGATGAAATGAAATTTGGAATTTGTATGCAGGCGGTTGTTTCGGTTCACGAACTACCCTCATGGAAAAGCAGGATGATCAATCAGTTATTGTTTGGTGAGCTGTTTACCGTAAAGGCCGAAAAAGATGACTGGCTGTTGATTGAAACGGCCGACGACCATTTTGAGGGATGGATTTACAGGATAGAAGCCACACAAACCGATGAATCTTTTTATACCGATGCCGTTAATTCGGCCAAACATTTCTTTTATTCGCTATCGGGCAGGATAAAAGGAGAAAAAGTAATGATTCCGGTTACCAAAGGAGCACAGTTCCCGTTTTGGAAAGATGGAACTTTTAAAATAAACAACCATACTTTTTATTACTACAAATCGGTTCATCCGGTTCCCGGCAAGGTTACTTACGGCTCAATTATCGATGTGGCGAAAAGTTATCTCGGAACATCATTTCTATGCGGAGGCCGTTCACCGTTTGGAATCGACGGCCCCGGACTTATACAAATTGCTTTTAAAATGAACGGCATCGGTTTGCCCCGTAGTGCGGCAAAACAGATGGAGCACGGAGAACAAATACTGTTTGTGGAAGCTGCCAAACAGGGTGATCTGGCATTTTTTGAAGACAATGAAGGCAATATTAATCATGTAGGAATTATCCTTGGAGACGGCAAAATATTGCATTCCTGGGGCAAAGTCAGAATCGACAGCATTGATCATCAGGGAGTATTTAATAAAGAAGCCGGCAGATATACCCATCACCTAAGAGTTGTTAAAAGAATAATTAGCGGATAAATTCAATAGAAATGAAAAGAATATTTTCATTTGCGCTGATGCTACTTCTGGCAGGATCAGTGCTTTATGGCCAGAGCAATTCTCCTGTGTTTTTCGACGAATTTAGCATTTCGATCAGCAAGGCAAACCTAAAAAATAGTTTAAAAAAAGAAGGTTTTGGATTTGGGTTCGGTTTTTACAAAAATATCTTTTCAGAGAAAATGGTGAACCTTGTTCCGGGATTTGAGTTCAACAGATCAGTACAGTATTTTGAGCAAATGTCTAGTGGTCATTATGGAAACTATACTGATTTAACTATCTATATCAACACATTATCATTACCAGTGAATGCAAGAGTTAATTTCGGACATAAGTTTATTTTTTTTGTTGAAGGCGGCGTTTTCCTTGATTTCACTTTAGGCAATAAACGAAAAGGAATGAGTCATTTCTATCAACCCGGAACAGGGGAACCGCCTGAAGAAGGTTTCCCGTTTGAGGATAAATTAAACCTCGAAGGAATTAATTATGGCGTGTCATTGGGACTCGGAATAAGTATTCCAATTTCAAAAATAGACTTAGTTATAAAACCCGATTATAAATTTGGTGTTCGTACATTATACAGCTATCATGATTCTGTTTACAACAGATATTTCAGGCTTTCAGTTGCCATAAAGCTTAATTAAGCTTTTTTCAGACAGTTAGTTCAACTTTTTCTTTTCTGTTTAAGAAAAAAATCGGATATTTGCAGCCCCGTTTTGGGAAAATTATTTATTCATTTAAAAATTAGTTAGTTATGCCAACTAAGATGAGATTGCAACGTTTTGGTAAAAAGAGAAAACCTTTTTATCATATCGTAATTGCGGATGGTCGTGCACCACGAGATGGAAAGTTTATTGAGAAGATAGGTACGTACAATCCCGTCCATAATCCTGCCATTATTGAGCTGGATTTTGATAAAGCCGTTCAGTGGCTTAATAACGGCGCTCAGCCCACCGATACCGTAAGGGCTATCCTTTCGTATAAAGGTGTGCTTTACAAACATCACCTGTTGCGTGGTGTTGCCAAAGGTGCTTTAAGCGAAGCCGAAGCAGAAGCTAAATTCCAAAAGTGGCTTACCGAAAAAGAGGCCAAAATTGAAGCCAAACGTAAGGGTTTGGAAGAAAAGAGCAGAAATGCCAAAAAGGAAATGCTTGATGCTGAAACCAAGATTAAGGAGGCACGCGAAGCTGAATTAGCTAAAAAACGTGCTGCCGAAATGGAAGCTGCTGCTCCTAAAGTGGAAGAAGCTCCTGCCGAAGAAACTACTTCGGCAGAAGAAACACCTGCTGCTGACGAACCAAAAGCCGAAACCGAAGAAAAATAGATCTTTGGTATTGAAACAAAAAAAGCCCGTATGAACACATACGGGCTTTTTTGTTGTCGCTATTTAATTTCAAATTCTGACCTGTTCAATTTTTGAAGCGGCCTCTTCAAATCTGTAAGCATTTACAAGTTTAATAACTTCAATAAAAGTTATGTCGTTTGTAAAATACGGGGCTAAAACTTCAATCTCCTTTTGAGCATCAGGGTCGCCCTCCCTTAGCATGGCGGCAACCTTTTTAAGCGATTCAATAAGATATTCCCTGTTTTCCTCCGAAACCGCTTTTTTCAATACCGCTTTTTTCCGTATATTGGCTAAAGGAGCTATTTCGGCCAAAACATTTTCAAATTCCAGAATGACCTTTAAAAAGAGTTCATCATTGATAGAATTTTCCTTTAGTTGCTTTTCAAATTTAACCACAAAGCTAAAGAGTTTATTGGCACCAATGTTTCCGGCAACTCCTTTGAACCCGTGAATCAGTTTTTGTTTTTCCTCCAGCGACTCGATGTTTTTCCACTTTTCGGTAAAATCCAGAAAATTATTATAAAACTTAACAAGCAGGTTGATATAATTTTCTTCGTTATTACCGATGCGTTGCAGGCCCTCCGCCACATTGATATGCTTTAATCCTGTTAAATCCTTTGATATCTCTTTTGTTTTGCCGCTGTCTTCTTTTTTAATGATCTTAATATTTTTAACCCATTTGGTAATAACATCTACCACCTTAAGCGGGTCAACCGGTTTTGCCACAAAATCGTTCATACCTGCATCGAGGCATCGCTTTCTAACACCCGGTAAAACATCGGCACTCATGGCCACAATGGGCAATGCACTATATTTTTTGTTTTTTCTAATGTTGCGTGTGGCCTCAAAACCGTCCGTCACCGGCATTTGCAGATCCATAAATACAATGGCATACCGGTCGATATTTTTGGGATCAAGGATTTTATCAACGGCCTCTTGTCCATTTTCGGCAAAATCAACCCTAAGCCCCATGGTGGTAAGCATGTCGCCGGCAAGGTCTCTGTTAAGTTCATTATCATCAACAATTAACACCTCCTTATCGGGAATTTCAACAAACAGGGCATTTCTCTTTCTCTTCTCCTTATTCTTTAAAGTTGATTTATCCACTTTGCCGAAAACGGTCATAATGGCATCAAACATATTGGAATAGTTGAACGGCTTTTTCAAAAAGAGATCGACAAATAGCGATTCCAACTCCTCATCGTTTAATACTTTATCGTAAGCGCTGAGCATAATTACCTTTTTGATATTTTTTCGTAACCCTCTCGATTTTAATATCTCCATTGTTTCCACGCCGTCGGGCGAAGGCATGATACGGTCGATTATTAACAAATCGAATTTATTTCCGGCTTCAAGTAATTTGATTACCTCGTTGCCGCTGCCCACCGCCTTTACTTTAAACGATAACGATGTTAGCATGGTATCCAACAACATACAGGTAGTTTTGTTGTCGTCGCATACCAAAACGTTCAACCCTCTGATATCATCTTTAAACTGAAATTTTTTGATGTATTCCTGGATATTGGAAACCCTTTTTTCAACTTTAAATTCAGCGGTAAAGAAGAATGTTGTTCCTTCTCCCTCTTTACTTTCAACCCATATCTTTCCGTTCATCAGTTCAACCAGCCGTTTTGAAATTGCCAGTCCTATACCGGTACCGCCGAATCTTCTGGTTATGGAGCCGTCACCCTGCATAAACGGTTGAAACAATTTATGTATCTGGTCTTCCGGCATTCCAATGCCCGTATCTTTAACTGAAAACAGCAGGGTTACCGAATTGTTTTTCTGCAGCTTTAAATCAACATTCACATGCAACTCACCATGATCGGTAAATTTAATGGCATTACCCACAAGGTTTACCAATATCTGTTTTAGTTTATAAGGATCGCCAATTAAAGGAACCGGAATAAGGGGTGAATGGGAGATGATAAATTCGATATTCTTTTTATGGGCACGGTTCATGGTAAGGTCGGTGATATCCATCAGTAACAGGTCAACATCAAAAGGAATCTCTTCCAGTTCAATTTTTCCGGCTTCAATTTTTGAATAATCCAGTATATCGTTAACAATAACCAGCAGGTGCCTGGCAGCCGCGTTGATTTTTTTAAAATACTCGTTAAACTGATCATCAGCGGTGTATTTGGTTAGCGCCAGATCGGAAAATCCGATAACCGCATTTAACGGCGTACGTATTTCGTGGCTCATTCGGGCCAGAAATTCGCCTTTGGTTTTATTGGCCAGCTCGGCACTTTTTTTCTCAACCCTCAGGTTTTCGGCTTGTTTAACAGCAGTAAGGTCAAGTATTATTACAGTGATTGAATCAACCTCGTTTTCTTTGAGATAAGGGATTATATGGATTTGAACATATCTGTTATTAAACCATGTTTTACTTTCTTTTATTTCAGAAAATATATTGTCTCCTTCAATGATAACCGTTTCGCCATTAAAAGCGTTGTTTACTACCTCTCTGTCTTCAGGGTTTTTCATTAACGGTATCCAGTCTGAGAAATCCTGCAATATATGGTTGTCTTCATTCAACTTTAAAACATCTTTTCCTATTTGGTTGTAATATACCAGTTTATGTTTGTTATCAAATTGAAAAACAGCCAACGGAATGTTATCAAGCAGTTGCTTAATGTTATTGGAAGATTCAATTAAATGCTGTTCACGCTTTTTCAGGTTCTCTTTCATAATTCTGAAATTATCAGCCAACACTCTAAGCTCATCGTTACGGTTACCACTATTTATAATAACATTATAATCTCCTTTGGCAACACGTATGGATGCGTCGCACAATTCGTTAATGGGTTTTGCAATTTTTTTTGAAAGAATGAAAACAATAACCACCAGCAAAAGAATGAAAAAAACGGAAACAAATATTTTTGGCAAAATACTATTAAAGATCGCCTCGTCAATCTGTTTTCGTTTTAAAATACTTGTAACTACCCATTGAGTTTGGGGAATAGGACTGTGAGAAATAATATAGGTTACTCCTTTATATTTAAATTCCGTTACCCCGAAAAAGGAATTAAACGATGCATAAAGCTTTTCAATCAAATCTTCGAGGGAGTTTTCATTTTCAAAATTTTTAAGTTTTTTTCCAACAAACTTTATCTTTTTGTCGAAAACGATGGTGCTATCCTTCGAAAGAATAAAGATTTGGGTTCGTTCAAAAATAACTTTTGACCTTATACTGGCTTTAGTAACGATGTTTTTAAGCGCTTTAATATTAACATCAATTCCTGCCACGCCTGCAAATCTCCCGTCAATAAAAACAGGTATGGTATAGGTAATCATCAAAACATTGCCCAAACCTTTATCGTAATAGGGTAATGTCCAGTTCGGTTCAAATATTGTTGCACTATAGCTCCACCACTCTTTATTGTGGTATGGATAACTGTTATAATTACTTTTATCAATAATAATCTCTTTAATGTTTGTTGAAAGAGAATCGACCGGTTTATGCTCATACAAAAAGATTTCCTCTTCCCCTTTGTGGTAGTAATCATTGTTTAATGCAATGCCAATACCATATACATATTGATTTGAAGTAAGTGCATTAACAAGGCTTTCTCTCACATCATCCAATGTTTTGTCATTTTCCAATTCAAGCGTTTCAACCGTATTATGCAATAATTCGGAAATGCCATAGAGTTCATTATTGATCTGGGTAGCACATTTAAAGGTAAGCAATCCTATTTTATCCATATACCGCTCTTTTGTGGACTGAAAAGATTGCTGATATCCCACAATCAGGTAAATTGCGAACAATGCCGCAACAGGAATCACAATAAGCAATAACGTATTGGTTACCAAACTTGTTTTAGCATGTTTTGTCATAGATTTAATTTTTCATTTAACGCGGCCCTTATCTGTATAGCTGTAACCCTTCTCCTTCCTCTCCCTTCTTATTTAGATTTTTTGATGATAAAGTTGGTAAGCCTGCATGTTGAAATCAGGTTTTCCGAATCATCTACAATGTCGATGTTCCAAACATGGGTGTTTTTACCTTTATGTAATAAACTGGCAATGCCATACACCCACCCTTTTTTGGCGCTTTTAATATGGTTGGCACTTAATTGCGAACCCCGAACTTCGTATTCATTAAGATTTACCATAATGGCCGATCCCACACTGCCCAGTGTTTCCGCCAGTGCCATGGAAGCGCCTCCGTGCAGCAACCCTGCCGGTTGATAAGTGCGTTCATCAACAGGCATCCGTGCTTTCAGATACCCCTGCCCTGCTTTAAGATATTCAATTCCCAGAACCTCCATCATGGTACCCTTGTTGATGGCATTTAGTTTTTCTATTTCTGTTTTGGTCAAATTCATTAAAATCTATTTTAATAAAGTCAGGCAAACTTTTGTTTTTCCGTTACTATGACTAATTTCCATTTTCCCTTCATGTATTGTCATCACCATATTTACAAAAGTAAGCCCCAGTCCCGTATTGCTGTCGCTATGATCTTTCGCCAGTCCGAAGGGCTTAACAATCTCTTTTATCAAGGCTTCATCCAAAGGGTCACTGCTGTTTTCAACACATACCCATTTTGTGTCATCCGAACCTCCCGAAGTGATTAGCACAGGGCTGTCGTCTGTCGAAAATTTATTGGCATTTATTAAAAGTTCGGTTAAGGCACTTACAAACCGTTTACGGTTAACAAACACCTCCTTGTCGTCAGAAGTAACGATTAACTCCCGCGAGTCAGGCTTTGTATCTTTATATTCCGAAATTGCCTCATTAATAATGTCGTTCAACGAACAATAGGTTCTCTCTTCCGATTTACCGCTGATTTGCATTTCGGTAATTTCCAGTGCAAGGTTCGAGAGCCGGTTCAGACGGTCGGCCGAAACCTTAAGCATATCAATAAAATCAGTCATTTCGGGGTCTTCAACCGCCTCTTTTAAAAAGTAAGCGGAACCCAGTATTCCGTTTAAGGGGGTACGGAGTTCGTGACTGATAAGGCGCAGAAACGTTGTTTTGGACCGGTCAAAGCCCTTAAGCTTCTCCAGTGCATCGGCAAGTTTGCTGTTTGACGTTTCCAGTTCACGGGTACGTTCTTTTACCTTCTGATCCAGTATTTCGTTCATTTTTTCAAGTTGCTTGCGCTGATGGTGTAATTCAAGATGTGTATTAACCCGTTGCAGCAATTCGTGGTGATCAAAGGGCTTGGTAATGTAATCCTGTCCGCCTGACTTAAACCCCTTTACCACATCCTCACGGGATGCTTTTGCCGTTAAAAAGATAACCGGAATATTGGCTGTATTGTTATTCTCTCTGAGTTTGCGACAAACTTCAAAACCATCCATGCCCGGCATCATAATATCCAGCAAAATCAAATCAGGAGGTGAATCGGAAAATGCAATTTTCAGCGCTCTTTCTCCATTTATGGCTATTTTTCTTTTATAATTTGACAACAGACCATTCAACACATCAATATTTTCAGGTGTATCGTCAACTATCAGAATTGTTTTTTCAAAAAGTCCATTATCCATAACTGTAGTCTTTTAGCGATTATCAAGGTAATTTAAACCGCTTGTTTTTCCGTACCGGAATAACCAGCCGTACAAATCTAAGAATTTTTACCTTAATTAACCGGTAAATTAACGTTTCTAAATATTAATAATCGTCAAATGAATGTGTTATTAATTTCCCCAACTTTCGCGGTCGAGGCTACGGTATTGGATGGCTTCGGCAAGGTGATTGGGTTGAATGCTTTCGGTACCCTCAAGGTCGGCAATGGTACGCGAAACTTTCAAAATCCTGTCGTAAGCCCTTGCCGAAAGACTTAACCGTTCCATGGCGGTTTTCAGCAGGTTTTTACCGTTTTCATCAAGACGACAAAACTTTTCGAGGTCTTTTCTTTCCATTTGCGAATTGCTGTGGATGTTGGTGCCTGCAAATCGTTGTTGTTGAATATTTCTTGCTTTAATAACCCTTTGGCGTATGGTTTTGCTGGATTCGCCTTTAGGCAACTCCGTAAGATCTTTTACCAAAACGGGAATGACTTCGACATGCAGGTCGATCCGGTCCATCAGCGGGCCTGAAATACGGTTAAGATATTTTTTTACTGCTCCCGGCGAACAGACACAGGCTTTTTCGGGGTGATTGTAATAACCGCACGGACACGGATTCATGGCTGCCACCATCATAAAGGCTGCCGGATATTTAACACTCATTCTTGCCCTCGATATGGTTACAATCCGGTCTTCCATAGGCTGACGCATCACCTCCAGCACCGATCGTTTAAATTCGGGAAGTTCATCAAGGAAAAGCACTCCGTTTTGCGCCAGCGAAATTTCACCGGGTTGCGGGTAGGTTCCTCCGCCAATTAAACCGGCATCCGAAATGGTATGATGCGGCGATCTGAACGGGCGTTTTGTAATAAGGGCGGTATTGTTGGCCATGGCACCCGAAACAGAATGTATTTTGGTGGTTTCGAGCGCTTCTGTCAATGTCATGGGCGGAAGTATGGAGGGTAATCGTTTGGCGAGCATGGTTTTTCCCGAACCGGGAGGCCCTATCATTATCACATTATGTCCGCCTGCGGCAGCAATTTCCAATGCCCGTTTTATGTTGTCCTGCCCTTTTACATCTTCAAAGTCGAAAGGATATTCCGATGCACTTTGGTTAAACAACTCCTCTTTATCCACCACCACTCTGTGAGGAGTTTTATCGCCGTTAAGCATTTCGGCCACCTCTTTAAGGCTGTTGAAGCCATAAACATCAAGACCTTCCACAACAGCCGCTTCGGGGGCATTCACCGCAGGTAACAAAAAGCCTTTAAATCCGGCTGCTTTGGCATTTAGTGCCATGGGCAGCGCACCTTTAACAGGGTTCAGGCTGCCGTCCAGCGATAGTTCACCCATAATAAGGTAATCGCCAAGCAGGTTATTTCCTATTTGATTTGAAGCGGCTAAAATTCCTATGGCAATGGGTAAGTCGTAAGCCGATCCCTCTTTTTTTACATCGGCGGGTGCCATACTGATAACCACCTTGTTGTGAGGATAGGTAAAACCCGAATTCCAGATTGCCGTAAAAACCCGCTGATTACTCTCTTTAACGGCGTTATCGGGTAATCCGACAAGGTTAAACCCCGACCCCTTGCCCACACTTACTTCGATGGTGATAAGCATGGAATCGATTCCCTGAAGGGCACTGCCATAAGTTTTAACGAGCATGATAGAGTGTATGTTCGGTTATCTAACAAAAATAGCAAAAATCAAAATATATTAGAAGGTACAGGCTTTTTAAAACAGCAATGCTCAATTTACCGTGTCGGCAAGACGGTTTTCGCGTAAGCGCTCACTGTATTGCTGTAAAACGGCTTTCATAATCTGTTCCAGTCTTTTAACCTTTTCAGGTTGTTTTAAAAGCAAATTGTCAGAATGTTCCAAATCGGTTTCATTATTATAAAGTGCCAGTGTTTTATTTCCGTCAAACTCCAATGAATAGGGATATTGCGTTAACTGGTAAATTCCGTTGTAAAACTGAAAAGCAACCTGCGGGGCTGCCGTATCGTAAATGCTTTGTCCAAAAGCTACAAATGCGTTGTTGACATTAAGATAATGGAGCAGTGCGGGAAAGATATCGGATTGTTGAATGGTTTGATGCATAACACCTCTGATTGTTGTGTCGCCAGGAGCATAAAAAATAAGCGGAATGGCATATTTTCCCGTAAGGTTGTTATAAAATGCCATTTTTTTTAACGGAAGTTTCTCCGTGTTTTTCTCATAGGTATTGTTATCGTTGGGAATAACCGATTGTGCGGGATGGTCGGCACATATAACAAAAAGCGTGTTTTTATACCAGGGCATTTTTGATGCCGTTTCAAAAAACCGCTTTAACGAATGGTCGGCATAACTGATTACCTTATGGATTTTTAAAGGGCCTTCTTTAAATTTTCCCACATATTTTTCCGGTAATTTGTAAGGATAATGAGAGCTTAGGGTAAACTCGAAAGCAAAGAAGGGTTGTTTTACGCTATTGAGTTTATTGGCAACATACTGCAAAAAAGGTTCGTCGTAAATGCCCCATGTTCCGTCGTAATCGTTGTCGTTGTTGTATTCGTAGCGGCCAAAATAGTCGTCAAAACCCGCGTGTGAAGCAAACCCGTCAAAATTCATGGTGCCGTTTGTTCCTCCGTGAAAAAATGCCGTATAATAACCTTTTGATTTTAGAATTTCGGGCAGGCTCAGCATTTTATTCGAGCTGTACACCGAAGTTATTAACGCTTCGTTCATCAAGGCGGGAATACCCGAAACGATTGCAGGAATGGCATCAATGGAACGCAATCCGTTTGAAAAGGCATTGTCAAAAACCAGAGCTTGCGGGATAAGCGAATCAAGAAAAGGGGTATATCCTTTATAATGATTAAAATATCCCACATACTCTTTACTGAAACTTTCCAGCAATAAAACAACAATGTTTTTTTGGTTCATCCTGTTAACATGGCCGTATTTATGCAAAACCGGATAAACGGATTGTGCTTTTTCATCGGTAAAATATTGCCTCGGAGTAATGCCCGTTTGCCCGAAGGTTGTCATAATGGAAAAAGGGGTATTAAGCACCAGAGGAATATTTTCGGCAGAAGCATGTTTGGAAGCATCAATAATGGTAACGGGTTTTAACTGCAGGCCTCCCCTGCCCCCAACAATAAAAAGGGCAATCAATAAAAGAAAAGCCGCAAACTGAAACCCGAAAGTTTTTTTATTAATCTTATTAACCGGCGAATACACCTTTTCAGGCAGCAACCACGCATAAACTTTCCATAATATCATAATGGAGAAAATCCATAACAGAGGAACAAACCAGTAGTTTTTTATAAATCCGGGAAGCAGAACTTTTATATCATCGCTTAAAAACAGAAAGTTAAAAATATCGGCCGTTGAGCGTTTTTGCGTAAAATGAAAAAAAACTCCGTCCGACAAATCGATTAAAATAAGAAGGCTGTTTACCACAACAAACCATCCCCTTACAAAGTAACCTGTCGGTTTAAAATGCAAAGGGTTTTGGTAAGGAAAAATAAAAACAAGAATGATTGGAATGTTTAAATAGATAATTACGGGTAAATCAAACCGGATGCCGGCAACAAACAGTTTCATCAAATCCACAAAACCGTTGCCTGCAAAAATGAAATAGTTATAAAAATAGAAAAACAAACGCGATAAAAAGAAGAGCAGCAACAGAAAAACCAGAAGCCTGAAAAGCGCTTTAACCCTATGGATATAATTTACCGACATATAAATACATTAAGAAAAAAAAGAAAAATTGACTTTGCCGTATTTACGATGTTCGTTAAAATGCGGATGTTCCGAGAAATCGTATTTGCGAGGGTGCTCCAACACAAAAATACCGTTACCGGCGAGCAAATCATTGTCAAAAATCAAACCGGGCAGCTTGTCAATCCCTTCCATTTCGTATGGCGGATCGGCAAAAATTATGTCAAAATTTATTTTTGCACTTTTTAAAAACCGGAACACATCGGTGCGCATCACCTTTAAATTATCCATTTCAAAAGAAGAAGCTGTTTTTTTAATAAACGAAACACACTGAAAATTAGAATCAACCGCCAACACCCTGTCGCATCCCCGCGAGATAAATTCGTACGAAACAGCTCCGGTGCCTGCAAAAAGATCAAGCACACTTTTTCCCTGCCACTCAACAATATTGTTTAAAATATTGAACAGACTTTCGCGCGCCAGATCGGTGGTAGGCCTTACGGGCAGATTGGCAGGAGGATGAATGAACCTCCGTTTATATTCACCCGCTATAATTCGCATTGCATGGCATTAAATAAAAGGTAAAACTGATGATGACGCAACTCGTCCAACACATACGACATGTTTACCGCCTGATTTTTTTCAATAAAGCGATATGCACCAGTATATTGATGAATCATTTGAAAAACTTCGTCGCTTTTGTCGATGCTGCCCAGTAAAATAAGATGGGTGGTTTCGGGGTTAAACCCAAGCTGCTCCATGGTAGCAAGTAAAAAATAGATAAAATCCTCTTTGGTGCGATAATGGAAAATATTATGGTAAAAGAGTTTGTTGTTTTTAAAACTAACCAGATGGTAGCTTCCGTTATTGGCATGCAAAAACAGGGTATCCTCTTCGAGCTTGTTTTTAAAATTCAGCGACAAGCATTCTATCAAGGATGAAGCAAGGTGGGTAATATTAGCATTGGGCCAAAAGTCGCGAACTTTCTCAACCACGGGATTGGGAATGTAATATACATTGACGGCATCGCTGTTTTTAAGTATATCGTAAACAATCCGGTGATTTTCGTTAAAGGGCTGATTAAACCCGAGAAAGAGACTTTTATGCTTTTCGTCGAAAAGAGGTGACGGTACAAGGGTTGAGTAACTGTTATGATAAAGCAGTTTAAATTTCTTAAAAGGATAAGCAAACCATTCGATTCTGTTCAGAATAAGGTCGAACTTTCCTGAAATCTCTTTTATATCTTTAATATCACCAAAATGGTAGGCTTCCATCCCGAGATATTTGTTCTTATCAGGATTGTAAATGGTAAAATAAAGACCATGCAGACTAAGCTGCATGGTCATATAATACGAGCGTGTATGTGATTCTTTAAAAGACTTATCCCAAAGCGAAATATATGGTTTTATCCTTAAGGACATGGGACCGGTCTTTAAATTACTCCCAGTTACCGTCGGTTGACGGTTCCGTCATCGAACCAACTTTAATACCGGGATAGAGGTCGATATCTTTTTTTCCGGCGGTTAGATTAATGATGTATTGATTATCCATACCTTTTAAATATATTTCGTATGGGATTTTGGCTTCAAACACCTGCACCGTAACACCACCTCTGTCAATGCTTCCTGCATGTAATTCAATGGTATCACCTCCCGAAAACGGAGCAATCATAAACTCTTTTAAATTGGCAGTGCCTTTATGATGAAAGAGTGAGTCGTAAACCCTTACATAACCTACCGTATCGTTAATGGTTCTTGTAAAGGTGGTATCCGTAGGATCGGGAACCATTTTAACAACAGGAATTTCTGCCGTATCAATAAACATTACAAGAGAATCCCATTTGTCGGTATATTTACCGTTTAGCTGTTTGTAAATCAGCTCGGCGCTTCTTAAATCTTTTAACCGCTGAACAACAACCGCTTCTCTTTTTGATTTTTCCTGGTTAAGCCTAACAGGCTCCATGATAGAATCATATACCAAATAACCAAGAACTACAATAATAATAAACAGAACAAATTGAATTACCGCTTTCATAGTTTTAATTAATTATTTTGAGAAGCAAAGGTAAAACAATTTTGTGTTACTTTTTGCTCAATTCCATTTTTTGAATAAAAAAGTAATGTATGCCTTTCGTTCCTCTTTAAACCTGTTTTAAGTAACCTCTTTATATTCGGGAATATCCTTTAAAAAAACGATGCTTTGATTTTCAAAATCAATTTCGCAACAATAGTGTTTCAACCCGTTGCTTACAATAAGATACCGCACCCTCAACAACTGATTGTAAACGGCTATCTGTTCAAAAACTTTTTGCCCGATGGATACCGATGCCGATTTAAATTCCATCAGTACAGCGGGAAAACCTTTGTTGTCGAAGGCAACGGCATCAAAGCGGCGTGGTTTTCCGTTTACAACCAATCCCTTTTCAACGGCAATCAGCGATGCGGGAAACTTTTTTTCACCAACTAAAAAGCGTAGAAAATGCTGACGCACATGTTCTTCGGGAGTAAGCGATACATATTTACCCCTGAAAACATCGAAAACTTCTTTTTTCCCGTTGAGCTCACGAATGGTAAAATTATACTCCGGCAGATTCAGTTTCATAATAAGGCAAAGGTAGTAATTCCTTGTTTGGAAATTTTAAGGTTCAAAGTTTAATGTTTAAGGTTTGAATGAACCGCGAAGACACAAAGACGCAAAGGAAACCTTTTCGGTCGAAGAGAGCCTTGCTGGAGGAATCCGGAAAGGTTGAGAAGTTGGGAAGTTGGGATGTTGAGAAATGGTTCCTTGTTGCTTGGTGCGGGATGCTTGTTGTTGCCCCTTCCGTAAGCTCCATCGTCATCCCGAAGG
>Ga0256913_10000569_pt1 | contig 19243 bp, 14 predicted proteins | sample Axial_MatmetaG_FD_185970 | JGI IMG/M metagenome (GOLD analysis project Ga0256913, IMG submission 185970) | Deep-sea worm associated microbial mat communities from Axial Seamount, Juan de Fuca Ridge, Pacific Ocean - Axial_Mat | ecosystem: Environmental > Aquatic > Marine > Oceanic > Microbial... | reverse complement strand
GGGCAGATACTCGGCCGTGGGATTGGAAAAGCAGTAGACGCCCTCGGCGGCCTTGCCGGCGATCTCCAGCAGCTTGGGTGAATTGGAACCGTCGCCCACCGCGATCAGCTTGCGGTAGCCTGCCTGACGGAGCTGTTTGATCAGCAGGGCGCCATCGGAATAGTAGGCGGTCCAGAAAACCGCATCCGGGGCCTTGGACTTGATCTGGGTCACCAGGGAGGATTGATCCTGCTCGCCCTTGTTGACCACGGCATAGGCAACCACCTCGTTGCCCATCTTGGTCCACTTGTCCCTGGTCAGCCGGGCCAGGTCCTCGGAATAGCCGTCGCCCTGGTGGACAATGGCCAGCTTTTTCACACCCTTTTCGGAAAACAGCTTGACCGCGCTGTTGACCTGGTCAAAGCCGGTGGAGTTGATCTGAAAGGCGGTGCCCGGATTGGCGTCGATCAGCTTGGTGGAGTTGGCCGCGGCAACCACAAAGGGGATGCCTGCATCGCCGTAGATCTTCAGGGTCGGCAGGGTGGCACCGGAGCAGTAACCGCCGACCACGCCGACCACGTCATTGGAGACCAGCTTGGAGGCGGCAGCTGTCGCCATCTGCGGATCACAGCCGTCATCGCCGGTGATGGTGACAATGGTCATGCCCAGCACGCCGCCGCCCTTGTTGATCTCGTCGGCGGCCATCTTGATGGCGTTTTCCATGTCCTTGCCGGCCGTGGCCTCGGAGCCGGTTGTCGGCACCATGATGCCTATTTTCAGATCAGCGGCCAGGGCCTGGCCGAAACAGAGCATCCCTGCCAGGGTGGCAAGGGCCAGCGTCTTGATGGTCTTGTTCATTGTATCCTCCGGTTGTCATTGGATTGAGCGATCCCGGCCGCCCATCGGGACGGCCTCTGGTTGCTTACCAGAATTTCAACCGGAGTCAAGCACTTTTTCTCCATGGGGTACGGCACGACAGGGCTGGCAAAATGGGCGTGATCGTGATAGAGGTAGCGCTGGTTCCCGTATCCTTACCCCCTAACCCCCACGACACCATGCGCGATCAGAGCAAGGCCTATCTGCTGACCATGCTGGTCATCACCTTCTGGGCAACGGCCGCCTCGGCCTTCAAGATCGCCCTGCAGCATGTCCAGCCCTATACCCTGCTCCTCTACTCGACCCTGTTTTCCTGCCTGAGCCTGTTTCTGATCCTGCTCTGCCAGGGAAAACTGACCCTGCTGACACAAAGCTCAAGCAGGGCCCTGGCCAAGGCCGCCCTGCTCGGCTTCCTCAACCCCTTTCTCTACTACATGGTCCTGTTCAAGGCCTACGCACTTCTGCCCGGCCAGATCGCCATGAGCCTCAACTATGGCTGGCCGCTGGTCCTGACCCTGCTCTCGGCGCCGATCCTGGGCCAGCGGCTGCACAAAAGCCAGCTTGCCGCGGTGCTGGTCAGCTTTACCGGTGCTATCATTATTGCGACCAGGGGACAGTTCATCACCCTGGGCGACCTCAGCGTCACCGGAGTTCTGCTGGCGGCCGGCTCGACCCTGATCTGGGCCACCTACTGGCTGTTCAATGCCAGAGACGGGTTGGAGCCGGTGGTCAAGCTGTTTTACGGCTTCTGCTTCGGCCTTGGATTCACGGCCCTGTACGGGCTGGCAAATGGCCTGCTCTCCTGGCCGCCGGCCGCGGCCTGGCCGGCCCTTGTCTATGTCAGTCTTTTTGAGATGTCGATCACCTTTGCCCTCTGGCTGACAGCCCTGCAACTGACCAGTTCCGCGGCCCGGATCGGCAACCTGATCTACATCACGCCCTTTTTTTCCCTGCTCGTCCTGCGCCTGGCCGTGGGCGAGCCCATCCATCCGACCACCTTCATCGGCCTGGCCCTGATAGTGGGCTCGATCCTCTACCAGGCGCGGGGGCGGGTACATACCGGTTAACGAAGGATCAGCAGGGCCGAGCGGGTGGTCTCGAGGAGCCGGTCCACCATGGAACGGGAGAAGAGCTTTTTGATCAGCGACTCTTTACCTCCCATCCACAGGGCGACAATGCCCTCTTTTGAAGACGCAGTCACATAGTCCTGGACGTCATCGGCGTTTATCAGCTTGATCCAGGCGGAAATCTCCCGCTCGTTGTAATACTTGAGCAGCTCGACCATCTTCTTCTCGATCTTGTCCGCCTTGCGGGAGCGCTTCTCCTTGACGCCGACAATCTTCAGGCCGGCATCATGGAGGGTGACCAGCTGATTGACCAGCTCAAGCGCATCCTGGCTGACCTTGGACTGATCAAGAATCGAGATGATCTGACCCGCCTTTTTGACCTCCTTGATCACCAGCACCGAACAGGGTGCGTCCCGGGCAATGCGCAGGGGCACATTCATCTCGCCGTCCCACTCGCAGCCGAACTTGCGGCTGCAACCGAGAATAACCAGATCACTGCCGACCTCCCCGGCCACGGCCAGGGTCTGCTGGGCCACGCTGCCGGTACGGATCAGGAGCCTGAACTCCTTTAAGCCGCGCGAGGAAAGCGACCAGTCGGCCCCATCCTTCTGCCAGTTTTCATCCTCTATCTCAAGGTAGGGCGATTCATCGGCGCCAAAATAGCCGCACAGGTCGCGGTGGTATTTCAACAGCGCCGCGGACAGGGTTCCGGCCGGCTTTTTGCCATCCTCCTGCACGCCGAGGAAAACGACATCGGCAAGGGTATTTCCGGCCAGGCGAGCGACATCCTTGATAATCTTCTGACTGTACTGCTTGGTATCCAGGGTAACAAGTATCTTCATGGCAAACGCCTCCTTACTCTCTTTGTCAACACGAATCAGTGGACGAGCAGCACCGAGGCCAGCGAATTGGCCAGGGTGAACATGCGCATGGATTTCCGACCCGGCAGGGTGGAGGCGACCAGGGCATAATCCTTGAGATAGTCACCCACCTGCTCGGGCGTGCCCGAAACCACGGTCATATTGTCCGCTTTCTTGCCATGTTCGCCCAGCAGGGCCACGCAGTCGCGCAGATTGGAGCCGCCCTCTTCCCGGTCGAGAAGCTGCAGCTCTTCCTGTTCCCTGAACTTGAAATAGACAATATCAAAGCCGAATGTGGACTCGCCCAGCACCTCCATGGATTTTTCCACCAGCTTACGCGGATCCACGGAATCGGCGCAGAGAAGCGCACATTTCTTGCTGATCGAGAGATTTTTCACCACCAGGATCGGACAGGGGGCCTGGGTATAGAGCGGCGAGGACAGCATCGCCCAGAACTGCTCCGGATCAGCGGTGTCGAGATATCCCTCGATATGGAGCTGATAGGTGCCGGAACGAAGCTCATAGATGATCTCCTCGGTCCGATTGCCGACAAAGATCTTGGGTCGGCCCGCCAGTGGACAGTCGATATTTTCGGTACGCAGCATCCGGTCCACGGCCCGCCGGCCCGAGGCGCTCACCCCCTCTTCCCAGGCCTTCTGGACCAGGCCGCCGCCGACATGATCCTTGGCGTCCGGTTCTTCCACATGGATGACAAAGAGAGACAGGGGGATAAATTTATTGAGATAGCCGGTAAAACGGAGCGCAATGCTCGAGGCCAGATCTTCTTCTATATACAACAGCGTTTTCAGCATGAAGTTCACCTTGTTGTGTACAAATGGTCGTTGAAAACAAAGGGTGAAAGAAGCAACAGTCGTTGTCTCAACTTCCCTTCTTCTTTGCCTCGGCCCGGGCGATCACATCGGCGATCTCGCCCAGCTTGAAGGGCTTGGCCAGAAAGTCGAACACACCCTTGTTAAAGGACTCCTTGGCCGTGGCCATGGTGGCAAAGCCGGTGATGACAATGACCTCGGTATCGGGATACTTCTCCTTGACCCGGGTCAGAAACTGCATGCCGTCCACGCCCTCCATCTTCAGGTCGGTGACCACGATATCAAACTGGCGCTCTTCGATACGTTCCAGGGCCTCCTTGCTGGTGGTGAAGGCCTCTACCTCATATCCCTTTTTCTCAAGGGACGGCTTGAGGCGCTTGCTGACAATGGGCTCGTCATCCAGAATCAGGATGCTGGTTTTATACTCTTCCATGTTCTTTCTCCATGATGGTTCGTATCTCTTCAAAAAAGGTGTCGATGGTGGACTCGCTGACCATTTTCACATCGAGCTGGCGGGTAAATCCCACCAGCAGACCCAACAGAAACAGACGGTGCAGCATCCTCCCCTTATCCATCCTCTTGAGCCGGGCCACGACAATGTCGCCATGCAGCTCGCAGAGGAAATCATAATGGGAAAGGATCTTGGCCAGCAGGCGGGTGCGTCGGGACCGCCGCACGGTTTCGGTGACACCGCCGGAAAAACGAAAGTAGATATGATTGTCTAAAATATTGTCGGAAACATAGGCGTCGATCACCGTGAAGTGATAACCGAGCCGGAAGTTGATATTGGTGTACTCTGCCGAGACCACGGCCAGGTTGCGGCCCACATCCTCGGGCGATGTGGAGCGGACCGAGCTGGTCCGGGTCAGGCTGGACATGAAACTGGAAAAATCGACCCCGGCCGGGGTCATATCCCAGATGCCGGGATAGGACATGCCCCTGAGCAGGGCCTGCATGGGCCCGCAGGTGATCTGTTCGGGCTGGATGCCCTTTTCGTGCTCACCCGAGATACCGCCGCCGACATCGATCAGAATCAGGTCCAGCGGATAATCCCACAACAGTTGACCGGCCTGGGTGCTCTTGTGATGGGCGTGGTAGAAGTTGAGGTCAATAATGGTTTCCACCGCCTTTTCATGGACAAACCGGGTCAGATCATGATAGGTGCGGCACCCCTCCGGGGTAAAGTTGTCCCCGTCCGGGTCGGTCAGATTGAGCGGCTCGATCTTTTTCTGTACCCTGCGCAGGAGACGGTATTCATACATCTCCTCGATGGGATCCTCCTGAATGGCATAGTACTGCAGCTCCTGGACAATTCCTTCGTAGACGCTCAGACATTCGGTATCCAGGGTGATGTCCCGGCCGTCCTCGATGACCTCGGTGCCGTTTTCGGTGTTGAACAGGGCCGGCACCCGGAATTCCCGCGCCACCGTGGCAAGATGGCCGGTGGTGGAGCCGACATCGGTGATGAACCCCACGGCCCGGTGAATGACCCGGGCCAGTTGCGGGGTGGCATGACGGGCTACCAGGATGCCGCCCACCGGGAAATCAGCCAGGTCGCGGCCCTCGGTATAGACCCAGGCCGGGCCGGTGGCGATCCCCTCCATGGCGGCGGTGCCGTGGCCCCGGAGAAGAAACCTGTATTTGCCGTCCAGGCCGGTCAGGTCGCAGGCCCGGGGGGCGCGCCCCTGTTGAAGCTGCAATTGCCGCGACTGCAGGATGACCACCTGGTCCTGGGGATCAATGGCAAACTCGATGTCCTGGGGGCGCTTGAAATATTTTTCCAGGCGCATACCGGCCCGGGCCAGCTCGCGGAGCTGTTCCGCCTTCAGGCTCGGCTCGGTGCGCTGCTCCTCGGCAACGCCGTCAATGGCCAGGCCGCCGCAGCCGCGCAGGACCATGCTCTCGTCCTTGCGGACAATGCGCATCTCCTTGACCTCATGGGGGGGCCGTCGATCAAGAATAAAGGTATCGGTGGGGAGCTCGCCCGAGACAATGGGCTCGCCCAGGCCCCAGGCCGAGGAAATGACCATGGTCTCCTGTTCCGGCCGGACCGGATCATAGGTGTACACCACGCCGCTGGCCCGGGCCGGAATCATCAGCTGGCAGGCCACGGACATCATGATCTCATGGGGTCGAAAATCCATCATCAGCCGGTACTCCATGGCCTCGGGGCTGTACAGGCTGGCAAGAACCTCCTTATAGGCCTCCGGGATCTCATCCAGGGGAATGTTGAGACAGCTCAGGTACTGGCCGGCAAAGGAGGATATCTCATCCTCGCCAATGGCGCTTGAGCGTACCGCGAAACAGGGCGTGCTTTCCGTGTACTGACTGCTGATATAGGTGGCCGCGGCAATCATCTCGTCTTTGAGCTTTTTCGGTACCTCGCCGGACATGATGGCCTGACGGATCTGACGCGAGGCGTCATCCACGGCGATTTCGCAGTCTTTCCAGCGCTGCCTGATGGTAAGGATGCGCTCACGGAGATTATTCTCGCCAAGAAACAGGGTATAGGCAGCGGTGGTGATAGCAAAGCCATCGGGAATACGCAGATCGAGCGAAGAGCCGATCTCGCCGATATGGGCGTTCTTGCCACCCACGGAATCGGCCAGATCCCGGGAAACCTCGTTGTAAGGGAGGATCAGATCCTTGACCTGGTTCAGGGCCTGGCCGCGCAGGAGCGCCTCGATTTCCTCCTCGATCTTGTGAAAATAGGTGTACAGACCGATGTACTTCTGATCCGTAAGATGATTGATGGTGACGATGAGCTGACGGACCAGGTCGGTGAGCTGACGGCAGGTTGACTGGATATACTGTTCGTCAAAGATATAGTCGCCGCTCAGCTTGTCGTTGGCATCGGCAATAAGGTCCAGAATCTGATTGTTGAGCTCAAGACTCTTTTTGAACTCGGCAAAAAGGATCTTGAACGGTACCTTTTCCCTGGTCCTGATACCGCACAGCTCTTTAAGCCGTTTCAGAATATTCATGTTTATTAATCCCTCAGCTCACCACGGTCCGGCCGCTTCAGTGCGCGCCGCCGCCTCCCTTGAACAGCATACCAATGATGAGACCAGCGGCAACAGCGATAACAACCGCCATGATACCAAAGAGCAGGGCATGATCCCGTGACAGGGTTGCAATCAGCTTGGGAAATCCGGACAGCTGCAGGGTCAACGGCACCGCAGTCTGGACAAGAATTTTCCCGTTTTTCACGGCAATGGCCTTGACCTTGTACTGGCCGGCACTCATCTTTGGCGGTATATTGAGGACAACGGCAAAGGGCTTTTTGCCATCTTTCACCGCACCATAGGCAACTGTGCCATTGTTGACAGCATAAACCCCTGCCTTTTCCATCAACTTCACATATTCACCGAAGATGAACATCTTGTCCTCGCTGGCCGGTTTGATGACGATATCCCTGACCAGCTTCTGATAGCCGGCATGAAGAATGCTCAGATCCTTCATCAGGTTGTCGGAGCCGACGCCCAGCTCGGTCATAAACAGATCACTTCCCACCTTGTCGGGCGTGTAGACCATATAGACGGAGGGAACATTTTCCAGTTCTACATCGGTCTTGTTCATCCACAAGAGGCCAGCCACCTTGCCCTTGAGTTTGAGTTCCACATTCCTTTTGGGGCCTTGTACCTCCAGTAACACATCCACGTCGGCGGGAATAGTGCCCTCTGCTTTCAGGGTCGTCCCATCATAAAATGTTGAAATATTGATCTGTGACGTGGAAAGTTTCAATCCCACCGGCACCTCCTGCGCGCAGAGAACAAGAGGCCAGCACACAAGGGTGAAACCGATAAACTGTATAAACCGCTTGATATTTTTCATTGTCTTTGCTTCCCCTCCTCTTTTAATGGCCACCTTTGAGCGCAACCATGATTGTTGGCGTCATCAGCAACCCGGCCAGCATCTTGGCGCAGACAAGCAGCACCAGGCTGGCGAGCATGATCTTGAGCTGATCGGCCTTGAGCCGTTTGGAGACGGCCGTGCCGAGCTGAGCGCCGATGGTGGAACCGAGCAGGAGAAGAACGGCCAGGACAAAGTCAACCGTATGGTTGGACCAGGCCTGCATGACGGTGACGTTGACGCAGGTAAACAGGATCTGAAAAAGGCTGGTGCCCACCACCACATGCATGGGCATGCGCAGCAGATAGACCATGACCGGCACCATGACAAAACCGCCGCCAACGCCCATGATGGCGGCCAGGATGCCAACCAGAACACCAAAACCGAGCGGCAGCAGCGTGGAAATCTCGCAACCGGATTTCTCGAACCGGTACTGAAAGGGCAGGCGCTGAACCAGTGATTTCTTTTTCTCCTCCGGCTCGGCCTTGGGAGCCGGTTTCATTTTTTCAATGGGCAGGCCGTTCTCGTGCCGCATCCCCTGCAGGCTTTCCCAGAACATATAGCCACCCACGCCGCCGAGCATAATTACATAGGTGATGGCAATGAGGAAATCGGCATTGCCCATGGCCTTGAGCAGCTTGATCACCTGCACGCCCAACGTACCGCCGGCAACGCCGCCGAGCAAAAGCATGATCCCCATTGGAATATCAACGTTACCCAGCCGCATGTGGGCAAGCGTCCCCGAGGTGGAGGCACCGACAATCTGATTGGAGTCGGAGGCGGCCGCCACCGTCGGTGGAATACCGAACATCATCAAAAGCGGCGTCATGAGAAAACCGCCGCCGACGCCAAAAATCCCCGACAGGAGACCGACAAAGCCGCCCAGACCAAGAATAAGTATAATGTTGACGCTGTTACCCGCAATGGGCAGATACATATGAAACATACGTTACTCCTTTATCTCCATAGAATGATTTGAATCCAGCCTGCCAGCCGACTCTTGTTCCACATCCGCTCGGGATATGGCCTATGGACAGAAGCCTCTCTTTGTAATTTTTCCTGTTGTCATTGCTGATTCTCCTTCGTGTTTCTTTGAAAGCCCGGTCATGTCCGCTATTGAGGGCACCGGCTTTCATCCCTTGTTGTCCCGGTGTGCCGGGATGGGGGTTAGGTTACATTGTTGGGCTGCACGTTTTCGCCGGCCGATACGTTCCGGCATGACATGGTCAGCGAGTTCCACCCCTCTCAATGCAAATGGAGTGCCACACTTCTGGGGACGAATCAGACAGGCCAGGTCAACAGGAAGAAGAAATCAGGCAGAGGAAGGATCGAGCACAGGAACAGGCAAAATGCAATAAAATAACGAAAAAACAGGTCAAAGCAATAACAGGAAACTCAATCAGCAGTTAAAAGAGCGGGCCGGACGGGCAACCGGAAACAGACGTACCGGTACGTGAAAAATACCGCCGGAAAGCATGTCGATGTTTCATTATGAACAAGCATTGCACACGTTCCATAATGAAACGCCAAGGCGAGCTAACTGGATAATCTGTTACTTTTATTATAAAAAATAAAGGAGAGAGAGGCGTGCTGGTTTCATTTTGAAACCTTTACTTTTCCGGGGTCTCGAGCAGATCATATTTTTTCATCCGCCGCCACAGGGTGGTCCGGGGTAGATCGAGAATCCGGCAGGCGGCCTTGATATTATGGCCGGTCCGCTCCAGCACCCTGGCAATATGGTGCTTTTCCACCTCCTGCAGGGGCACCAGCTCCTCTTCATACCCATGTTCATGGTGATGGTATTTGCGCAGCCGGGCGGGCAGGTCTTCCGGGGTGAGTTTGCTGCCTTCGGTCAGGGCCACGGCATGCTGGATGATATTTTCCAGCTCCCGCACGTTACCGGGGAAATCATACTCCATGAGCAGGTTCATGGCCTGGGGAGAGAGGCCGCGCACCTGTTTGGCAAAGGCCTTGTTGGCCTTATTGATAAAGTGATGGATGAGCAGAGGTATATCCTCGTGCCGTTCCACCAGCCTGGGCAGCCGGATGGTGACCACGTTGAGCCGGTAGTAGAGATCCTCACGAAAGGCATCCCGGCTGACCAGATCCTTCAAATTTCGGTTGGTGGCGGCAATGATGCGAATGGAAAGATCAATGGGCCGGGTGCCGCCCACCCGGAGGATCTGCCGCTCCTGGAGTACGTGCAGGAGCTTGACCTGCATGGAAAGCGGCATTTCGCCGATCTCATCGAGCAGCACCGTGCCCCCGGCCGCTGATTCAAGCAGGCCGATCTTGCGGCTCACCGCGCCGGTAAAGGCCCCCTTTTCATGGCCGAACAGTTCGGAGCAGATCAGATCCTCGGCAAAGCCGCCGCAGTTGAAATAGACAAAGGGGCGATTCTTGCCATCACCCAGTTCATGGATGGCCCGGGCCGTGAGCTGCTTGCCGGTGCCGGTTTCGGCCTCGAGCAGGACATTACAGTTGACCTGGGCCACCTTGGCAATGGTATCAAAGATAACCCGCATGGAACGGCTGGCGCCGATGAATCCCGGAACGAGAGCATGGTCTCCGACCTGCGACTTGAGGTGGACGTTTTCCCTATGCAGGCGGATCTTTTCCTCGGCCCGGGAGGCCATGAGACGCAGGTCGTGGGCCCGGCATGGCTTGGTCAGATAGTGAAAGGCTCCCTCCTTGGTCGCCTCGACCGCGTTGTCGATGGTGCCGTGTCCGGTGACGATGATCACCTCGGTATCCCGATGGGTGGCCTTGATGTGGGAGAGGATGGCCAGCCCGTCCATGTCCGGCAGCATCAGATCAAGAAAGACGATATCAAAGGGAACCTCATCCATCCGTTCCAGGAATACCTGACCGTCGGCAAAGGTCTCCACCTCATAGCCGGCCCCGGCCATGATGCGGGCCGTTATCTTCCTGGCGCTCCGGTCATCATCGACAACGGCAACCGTAATCATGTCCCGGTCCCGACCTCGGGTTCCTTGCTTTCGTAGGGACAGGCAGGCAGAAACACGGAAAAGGTGGTGCCCTCGCCCACCTTGCTGCTCACCTCGATATAGCCGCCATGCTTCTCGACAATGCCATAGACAATGGCCAGGCCAAGCCCGGTCCCCTTGCCCGCCTCCTTGGTGGTGAAAAAGGGATCAAAAATCTGATCAAGATGTTCGGGCGAAATACCCGGGCCGGTGTCGCTTACATCGACCCGCACATACCCGTTATCGGTCTTGCGGCTCGAAATCTCGATGCGGCCATACTCGCCGATGGCCTGTTCGGCGTTGATGATCAGATTCAGGAAAACCTGCTGCAGCTTGCGCAGGTCGCCATTGATCCTGGGCAGCATGTCTTCTATGTCCTTGTGGAGGGCGACCTTGTGGATGTGCAGTTCATTGGCGATCAGGTCGATGGTCTTATGGATGATATAGTCAATATAGAGCGGCTCCATCTCCGAGGCCCGGGCCCGGGAGAAATCAAGCAGGTTGCGGACAATGGCGCTGGCCCGCTCGGTCTGGGCCATGATGTCTTCGAGGATCTCGATAATCTCCTCCCTGTCCATCTCATCAAAATCCTCAAGCAGGATATCGGCGGACAGGGAGATATTATTGAGCGGGTTATTGATCTCATGGGCTATACCCGAGGAAAAGGTGCCGATGGAGGCCATTTTTTTCGACTGGATGAGCAGCTCCTGCTTATGCTCCAGGGCCTCGACCATTTCGTTGAAGTTGTTGATCAGGCCGGTCACCTCATCGGTACGGCCGTGGTTGGGCAGCTCCACCTTTTTGAACTCACCGGCGGCCAGGTTCTTGGTGCCCTGTTTCAGGATGGAAAGGCGGTGCAGAATGGAACGGCTCTGGGAGAAAAAAATCACCGCGCCACAGAGAAAAAGCAGGGAAGGCATGAATACGATCCAGAACAGGATCGACTTGAAACTCCTGCTGATATTTTTTCTGTTCAGGAGCAAAAGACGGGCGGCATGATCAATCAGCCTCTGTCCATCCTGCCTGATCAACCGGCTCTGCGGGTCATTCGGGAAATCCCTGCTGCTGTTGCAGGTGCCGGAAAAAGCACACCAGCCCGCAAACAGCTCCCGGTAGGCCTTGAAATCCTTATCCAGCTCGACCAGAACCTCCTGTTCCGGTGTGCTGATCAGGGCTGCCCGCAGACCGCGCACCGATGCCTCAATTTTTTTCTGGGCCAGGACCGATTCGGCACGCTCCTTTTCATCATCCAGTTTGAGCATGATGTTTTTTTCAAAGCGGCGCAACTCCAGAATGGTGTTGAACAGATCATCGACCCGCTCCATTGTGACCAGTTTATTTTCCAGGGAAACGAGCTGGTAACTGTACAGGGAAACCAGGGCGATGATCATGCCGATGGTAATGATACTGAGCAGAATCAGCCGATGGCGGATGGTATGAGGGGCACAGAGCCAGGAAATTTTCATCTTATAGATGCCTCTCAGATAATCAAACGCACCCCGCCCAGCTCCTCAATACGATAGGGGAAGTGATCGCCGGGCGAACCGATAAACATAAAGTTGATAGGAATATTCCACTTGGCCGACAGCTTTCGGATCAACTCAGGGCCGAAGGTGCCGGTGAGTTCCACATATTCTATATCAATTTCCGGATATTCCCGGTCCAGAAACTCGATATCCCGGCGCAGGCGGGCGCAGATTTCCTCGTCCGGTTCTTTCTGGACGGTCACGATCTTGATCTTTTTGGTATGTTCGTTGTCCTTGATATAGAGAAGGACCTGGTTGAGATTGGCCAGGTTGTCACCCCTGGTGAAGAAGACAAATTCCTGCGAGTTGATCCGGTCAATCAGGTCGCTGACCCGGCGGTTGATACGGGAAACCAGCCTGGCAATGGGGACAAAGAGATACTCGACAAAGTTGAGGATCATCTCGAGAAGCTCAGTCTTGTTGAGCATTACCCCGACAAAGAGAATGGTGGGAATAAAATATTCCAGAAACACGGCCAGGTTGGAAGGCGTGCCAGGCTCCGGCTCCTTGATGATATTGCCATAGAGGGCAACAGTGACAAAACCGACCGCGATGAAAACGGCCAGCCAGCTCGCCTTCTCGGGGCGGGGCAGACGCCGGCGCCTGATCTTGAGCATGATGTTGCCGATCCCGAACAGTCCCATAACCGAGAGAAAGGAGATGGTATAGACGCCGGCCAGCACCCCGACCCGGCCATGGGTGAGAAAGAGGATGGAAACCGAGAGAACAAAGAACAGGATAATGATCCGGTAGGAAGAGCCGCGCTGATTTTTTTTCAGAAAAAAGGCGGGCATGATCCTGTCCAGGGTCATCCGTTCGAGCAGACCTGTCACACCGACAAAGGAGGTGAGTACGGCGCCGGAAAGGACCAGGAAGGCATCCACCGAAACCATGGACGGTAAGAGCTGGCTGCCGGTCAGGCCGGCCATATGTGAAAGCAGGTCTGCCTCGTGCTGCTGCACCTCGGGAACGGGAATCAGGGCCAGGGCGAGAAAGGCCATGAGCGGGTTGAAAATGGACACGGCCAGCCACATGTTGCGAAGCGTCCTGGGAAAGACGCCGGGCTTCTGTTCCTCGACAAAGTTGGCCGAGCTTTCAAAACCGGAGATACCGAGCATGGCGGCGGAAAAACCCCAGAAAATGGCCAGGCCAACCGAACCGTACGGAATGGGCTGCTGGCTGTTGGCCCGGAAAACGCTCAGTCCGTGTCCGGCCAGGAAAAGGCCGATGGTCGAGCTGAGCAGGACCAGGGTGGTGAGGTGGAAGAGAAAGATGATCACCGCCACCATGGCCGATTCGCCGATGCCGAGGATGGTTAACCCCGTGAAAAAGGAGAGCAACCCCACGGTTGCCGAGGTAATGGGCAGGGCAGGCACAATGGCATGCAGGTAATGCATGGCCTCGGAGGCGGAAATAACGGCCGTGGCTATGTAGGAGAGCAGGGTCAGGGCCGCGGCCAGCGAGGCGATCTGCTTGGAGGTCGTATTGAGAAGCGCGTTATAGGCACCGCCGTTGAGCGGCAGGGCCCCGACCACCTCGCCGTAAATCTTTCTAAACAGGTAGAGTACCGCGGCCACGATCAGCAGCGATACCCAGGCATACTGGCCGGCGACTATGATAGTCAGGGCAGAGACATAGAGCACCGACGAGGTGATGTCATTGCCACAGATGGCCGTGGCCTGCAGCTCCGTAAGTTTTTTTTTATTTCCCTGGCTCATATCCGTACCGCAAAGATAACAAGGTGATATTCCGAGCTTTATAGAGATCGGCACACCGCTTCAGCTCAACTTCCCATCCCGTACAACCAGTACCACTCTCGCGTTCAGACTGCAAATGGAATTGCCTGAGCACAGGGTAGAGAAAAAAGATGAATCTATGCAATAACGATCGGAAAAATTCAATATGAAAGCCCGGTCATGTCCGTTATTGAGGGCACCGGCTTTCATCCCTTGTTGTCCCGGTGTGCCGGGATGGTGGTTACTAAAACCCCTGTGATACTGCCATCCTCAGAAAAAGACACCGTGAGTCTTTTGGCCTGATGCATGGTGCGCAACTGGTCGCTCGAAAGAGAAAAGAATTTTTCCAGGGCCTCATGATCGGTCGTGAACACCTCTGTTCTCCTGTTGTAGGCGCCGTAGCGCTTGAGGTTATACAAACTCCACAGGGCAAGGATGCCCGAGGCGAAAAAAATGCCGCCGAAAAACACGTGCAGCTGCTTGAGAAAACCTTCAAAGCCGCCGAGGGCAACAATATGGGAATAAAGAATATGGAATCCGAACGCCCAGGCAAGGATACTGATAAGGGGCAGCCAGAGGTAGAACCAGAACCCCCAGAAGATAAGCGTCAAAAGCTGCTCCCCGAGAAGAAATGGCATTGACTTCAGGTCAGGCCGGTCGATGATCAGGTTTTCCGGGTAGTTTTCCAGCAGATCATCCGGATTGTTGCTTACATGTTCCTGTTCGGTCATGGTGAGATCATACGGTCATTTTTTGTGAAGGCCCCGGTCCGGACTTTTCCAGAGCGCCCTCTTGCCGCGCGGTTTCATCACCGCGCGGGGAAATCCGACTGCAATGGTAAAGATATTGATCAACCAGAAGGCAACGGGATACCAGATGATCCAGAAGTAGGTTTTTCCGAATCTGCGGTCGTAGCGCGCATCAATGACCATACTGACGGCAAACTGGATCAGACAGGTGATACCGAGCAGCAGGCCTGTCCAGCCGGGCAGCAGGGTTCTGACCTGCAGCAGCGGCGGCAGGGTAACCACCTTGCCCAGGGCCCAGAGCAGGGTAATAGCAAGCATTGAATAGGCCCAGACCACACTGATACAATACTCGACAAAAACCATGAACATCCGGCGGCGTTTCCAGTCCCAGATCCGGTAAAAATTCTTCAGAAACACCTCGGCCCCTCCCTGGGCCCAGCGCAGACGTTGTTTCCAGAGCCCCTTGAAGGTTTCCGGCATCAGCAGCCAGCAGATGGCATGGGGTTCATAGCGGATATCCCAGAAATGCAACTGCAGTTTCCAGCTGATATCTATATCCTCGGTGACCATGTCCGTGGCCCAGAAACCGACCTCCTGCAGGGCTGAACGCCGGAAGGCGGCCACGGCGCCGGACACCGTGAACACCCGGCCGTAGATGCGCTGCGCCCGCTTGATCAGGCCGATGATCGATGAAAATTCGCCCACCTGGACCTTGCCGAGCAGGGTGGAACGGTTGCGGATGCGGGGATTGCCGGTCACCCCTCCCACCCGGGCGCTTGTTGTCAGGTGCCAGACCATCCAGCGGCTTGCCCAGGGATCAAGGACCACATCGCCGTCAATACAGATCAAAAACTCATTGCGGGCTGCCATTGCCCCCACTGTCAGGGCGCAGGCCTTGCCCTGGTTGCTCTTGAGGTGGATGGCCCGGACCCGTTCATACCGCCCGGCCAGCCTGTCAAGTATTTCCCCGGTAGTATCCGTGCTGCCATCGTTGACAACAAGTATCTCGTAGTCGTCGTAGCGCTGCAGGTTGAGCCAGCGGACGGTTTCCTCGATATTTTCGGCCTCGTTATGGCAGGGAACGAGAATCGACACCCCCGGATAGGCGGCAAGTTCCGGCGGCCGGCTGACCTGATCGCCAAAGGGTTTTTCCCAGCGCAGGAAATAGATCCAGGCCCCGCTCATCCAGAGGTAGGCCATAAAAAGGGGATAGTAGTAGGTGAAGCCAAAAAAGGCCGAGATCGCCTCGGAAAGCCATTCCATCAGAACCATCCTCCCGGGTGTTGACAGCGTTCTTTTTTCATGGCCCGGTTGAGAGGTGAAGACCTGGGATGGTCATGAAAAAAATCGTCCGGATAATAGGCGAATGAGACAACGCCGTGCCGACGGAGGAGATCAATCTGGCGAAGAATAACCGGGGTTGGAATCTTCTCCTTGCGCCACCAGTTCACAGTCTGGAGTTCAAAAACCAGGGATCCGGATCGCAGAGCCTGAAAAAGGGCGCGATCGGCCAGTTCGGCAAGCCAGTTCTCATGGTTGGATGCCTTTTCCAGGTAGGGCATGGCCAGGATGACACTGTAATCATAGGCCTGGAGAAAAAGCGGCAACGACTGGCCCAGCCACGCTTCGCTCTCCGGCTGCAGAATGGCCCGGCCATATATCGCCCGGGCCGAGCGCAGGCCCGGATGCTGCTTGCGAAGCAGTCTAACAAGTGAAAGTGAAAAATCAATAATATAGCGCGTTTTGAACCTGCTCCAGCGGTACATCTGGTCCGGTCGGCTCCGCAGAGCCGCCAGGTCGGCTGGAAAACCTGCCTGGCGATACGCGGCCAGCGCTGCCGGGGAGGCATCCTCATAGTCGGAGAGCACACTGTCATCATGGAAAAGAATACCGTCAAAAGAGGCATGCCGGGCCAGATCCTCATAGATTTCCCGGATAATCCTGCGTGCACGGGGATGGAAGGGGGACAGACGGGGAGCCCGGCCAGACTCGGCCGTGTTCGTGGCCATCTGCCTGATCAGCAGATCACTCTCATCAGGACCCAGGTCAAAGGCCAGCAGCGGCATCCAGGCATATACCCTGACCCCTGTCTTTCTGAGCGCCGCGGCTGTCCTGGCAAAAAGATTTCCGCGCACGGGCAGGTGGCGGTTGGGGAAATAAAGCTCCTCGGCGCCATCATTGCCGTCGGGGTCCGCAAAGGCCTGCAGAAGAACCGTATTGACACCAAGTTTTCGCACCCTCTCCAACAGTAGCCGCAGATTTTTTTCTTCCTGGCCGTGATCCGGATCATAGACATAATCAAGATCAACCTGCATGGCCCGCATGACCTCGTTTTTTTCCATCCGGAACGAATCCGCTCCGTCTGATCCCGGCCGGGAAAAGGGACCGGCGCACCCGGACCCGAACAGGGACAGCAGGATGCCTGCCAGCAGGACGATCCAGAGCTGGCCCGCAGGGAGCCCGGCCCCATGTCTCCCCCTCCAGGCAAGCCGGCCTGGCAACGTCTCTATTGCACAACTGACTTTCGGAGACAGGGCCATATTCCAAAACCGTTTCATAGGACGGCCGTTTTTATTCAAAAGGATCATCGGCATCAGAGATAACCGTCCGAATAGTATCCACGGCCGGCCGCCGGACCGAAAAATCATCATATTCATAGCCCCAGTTGATGATGCCATGCCGGGGCAGAGAGGCAAGGAGTTCCGCCAGTTCCGTGTCGCTGTCGCCCCTTGAGAAAAGAAAGCTGATTTTGGCAAGAAGGCCGGCATGGCGTAACGGGGCAAGGGTACGGTGTAACGCCCTGTTCAGGGCAGATGCTGATTGTAAACGGGCATCAACAAGTACAAAATCAAAATAGCGCAGCAGAACCGCCGCCCGCTCGGGGGTCATCTCCGGCAACCGTTCCAGGGGAAGGACCAGGCCCAGCTCCATGAACGGCTGCCATTTCTGCAGGGCGGCAAGCCTGTTCATGGTCGCGGCCGCCTCCGGCCCGATGGCCCTGTTGCGAAGTCGGGCCCTGGCCATTTTGCGCTGGCCCGGATCCCAGTACCTGAGCATCCGCACATCAAAATGGCCATCGGTCTTCATGGCAAATAACGAATTGACCATGGCCGGAGAATCAACAAGCAGACCCCGGCAAAAGGCGAATTTTCCCATCTCTTCAAAAAAACGAATTCCGGCATCCGGGGCAAAGGTATCAGGCCGGAAAAGGATGGACGGCAGCCAGAGAAATACCTCCGTCCCTCCCCTGTGGGCAGCGTGCCAGGTCAGGCGGCCGAGACGGTCCTGGGCCATGGGAACAACACTGCTGGGAAAAAGTGCCCGCAGGCCATCTGGCCCCTTTACAACGGGGGCAAAACTGACCATACCGGGATGAACACGCTTCAACCTGTTCAGAAAAAGGCTGAAACGCTCTTCGGTATCCGGTGAACCGTCCAGGAGAAGCCTGCTGTCGACCTTGAAAAAATGACGAACCGGCGGATTGATATCCAGGTTGAGGTAACCGCGAAAATTGGCAAGGTCTGGATTTAGTGTTACATACCCCCTGCCGATTTCTCTCAGATTATTGATATCTCCCGGCACCGGATTCAGAGTCAGGGCAATGTCCATGCCCGCCTTGCCGGCCGCGGCAAGAGCTGTCTGATTATATCGACCAAAAGGCCAGACCATCACCCTGGGCCGGACACCCAGGCGGCTTTCGATGAAACGGGAATTTTTTTGCAGATCCCTGTAGATCCTCTCAAACTGCTCCTGATCGGTTTCATACCGCCGGGTTCGCGGGTCATATCTGTGCGCTATGGCGGCCGGCAGTTTATCACCAAAGCGGTCGGCCAGTACACCATGGTGCAGGTCAAAGGAATGGGAGGCGATCTCGATCAGGGGCGAGGCGGCAAGTTCACGCAACTGTCGCCAGGAGAGGAAATGCGAGCGCTGAATGGTGTTTTGACCATAGCGGACCTTTGTTGCCGGGCCAGGTTCGATCCAGGATCCTTCCAGGGCCAGCACGGCCGGAAAGTTGTAGGCCTTGAGCAGGGGAAAGACCAGGTTGTAAAAGCTGGCATAGCCATCATCCCAGCAGAGAAGCACGGCCCTGTCCGGCAGGGGTTTTTTCCCCTCGCGCGCTGCCAGCAGATCATCGATGGAAACCGGATGATAGTGATGGGCAAGCAGCCATTCAAACTGGCTGACAAGGTGGTCAATGGTGACCGCATCACTGGCCAGTTCGGCCCGGGTTCGCACCACATCATGGTAGGCAATGGCAACAAAACGATCCTTGATGTCCGCCCGGCAGGCTGTCACAGGCAGAAAGCCCAGCAACGCCGCCAACATGAAACAAAAAAATACCTTCATAAACGTATCAAAACTTCCCATTGAGCATAAACCGTATCAGGTGATAGGGCTCGGCGTGGCCATCATACACATTCTGACCATATTCCAACCCGGCCAGGGCCTCCAGCCAGGGGGTAAAACGATAGCGGTGTTCATAGCGGACATGACCAATCCATCGGGCACCATAGCCCTGCTGATCATAAAAGCCATAGCCAAGGTCAAGCTGCTGGGCAAAGAGGTGATCGTAATGGCGATAGTACACATGATCGACGTGCAAAGCCCCCTGGACGCTGTAATCGCTTTCAGGACTGTAATAGGGAACATCTGTTCTGGAATTGGTCGAACCATAGAGATCAATGCGGCCATCAATGTCAAGGTGGGGAATATCGACCAGCCGCTGTCGGAAGCCGGCCCCGGCCTCGACCCTGTTGTTGCCGTCGGTAAAATCGGAA
>Ga0256913_10000568_pt1 | contig 19256 bp, 16 predicted proteins | sample Axial_MatmetaG_FD_185970 | JGI IMG/M metagenome (GOLD analysis project Ga0256913, IMG submission 185970) | Deep-sea worm associated microbial mat communities from Axial Seamount, Juan de Fuca Ridge, Pacific Ocean - Axial_Mat | ecosystem: Environmental > Aquatic > Marine > Oceanic > Microbial... | reverse complement strand
TACACGGTATGTGGGCACCTCTTTCACCTTTTTCGTGCTCTTCGCTATCCTGGTACTCTTCCCCTTCTCTTTTCCACCTGCCGATTTGGATTTTTGGCTCTTTCCCCTCTTTGGTGTCGTTCCTTTTCGTGCAATCTTTTTTTCCGCTCCCGATGGAAGCTTCAACTTCTGTCCGGGTTTCAGGAGCTGGGTAGGGCCTATGGAGTTGATCTCCATCAGCTCTTTGAGAGAGACATGGTTCTTCCTGGCGATCAGGAAGAGATTGTCTCCTCTTTGTACTTCGTACAGGTTAGCTATTTCGGTTGACTCTCTCTTCTTCCGTGCGACTTTTTTTGCGCTCTTTTTTCCGCTCTCGGCTATCTCTCTCTTCTTGCCTTTTCTTGGCTTTTCGGAGGATTTTCCAGCCATTTTGGAAGCCACATCGCCTCTCTCCGGATGATAACTGTCGACAGGTACTTTCAGGATTTGCCCCACTTTGATTATCGCGCCTTTCTCCAGACCGTTGGCTTTGCGGACATCCTCTATACTGCTGTGATATTTGTGTGCGACGATATATAGCGTTTCACCGCTGGCGACTTTGTGCTCGGCTATCCTGCTCTTTTTGGATTTGCTCCCCTTTTTGGCACGATGAGAAGAGCCTTTCGTTTTTGTACTTTTTCCGGAGCGCTTGCCCATCCTCTTTTCGGTACTCGAAATTTTAGAGCTTTTGGCCACTTTTTTATCTCTGGCTGCCTTTTTGTCTTTCGAAGAGTTTTTGGAAGCTGTTTCGGTTTTTTTATCTTTCGATTTTTTTTCCGAAGGGATGATGAGCTTCTGACCTATCCGTATCGTGGCTTCCTCATCCACTCCATTGGCTTCACACAGCTTCGATAGAGATATATGGTGCTTTATCGCGATGAGAAAGAGAGAGTCTCCACTCTTTACGATATACTCCCCATCTCCTCTCTTGGCGGTCGAAGAGCTTTTGTGTATTCTGCTCCCCTCCGTCAGACTCGCTGCAAACAGAAACATTGCAACTATTAAAAATATGCGCATATATATTGACCTTTTTAAGACTGTTTTATTATATTCCACTCTCCTGTCGGAAACTATCCGACTACATGTTAAATATAACATTTGACAAATAATCAACGATTAACCATAGAGCGGATATATTTAACGGTATGTAAACGAAAACAGATTTGTCACCGGAGGTGAAAGGTATGAGAGTAGTCGTATTGTGTGCCATATTTTCCATGTCGCTCTTTTCCGAGGGCGGGGAGGTCGTCTCCACGGATGTGAATGCAACGGTCGTGGAGCATAGTGCCGTTTTGCCGGAGAAGCCGTCGGATGAGGAGAGTCGAGTCGGGAAAAAGAGACTGGAAAAGATGGGTATCGAAGATAATGGTGGAAAGATAGTGATAGATACGGTCAAGATGAGAGAGTATTTCGAAAAGGTCGGTATCGCTGTATCCAAAAGCCTCGAAGGCACTCATGAGAAGTTGAAAAAAGAGGAGAAGGATATGGACCCCGGAGTACGCACATACGATGGCAAGATAGAGATAGATATCAATAAAACGAAAAAATTTATGGAAATATGGTCCAACGCTTTCGAAGAGTTTGGCAGGGAGTTGGGAAAATCTATCGAAAATATAGAGTAGTGTACAGGCCCGAAAGGGCCCGTGTGAAACACACTATTTGGCGAGTGCGGCTTTGGAGGCCTCGGCTACTTTCGTGAAAGCGGAGGGGTTGTTCATCGCCATATCGGCGAGGATTTTTCTGTCGAGCTCTATACCGGCGAGTTTGAGTCCATGCATGAATCTGGAGTAGTTCATACCGTTGAGTCTCGCGGCCGCGTTTATTCTGATAATCCAGAGTTTTCTGAAATCTCTCTTTCTCTGTCTTCTGTCTCTGTACGCGTAGACGAGCGATCTTTCGAGCTGCTCTTTGGCTTTTCTGAAATGTTTTCTTCGACCGCTGTAGAATCCGCGCGCCTGCTTCATCAGCTTTTTATGTCGTCTATGTCTGGTCAATCCGTTTTTTACTCTCATTCTCTTCCTTTACCTTGAATCTGTTTGGAATCGTAAATTCAGGTGTCGGACATTCTCTCTGTCCGAACTTGCCCCTGATCGGGGGGAGCTTTTACACTATTACCTGATCGTGAGTCGTCCCGACTCTACGCGATCATCTCTCTGATGTTTTTGGCATCGGCCGCATCCACATACTTGGGCGACCTCATCTTTCTATGATGTTTACCGTCGACTTTAGTCAATATGTGACTGCGAAAGGCAGTACCTCTTTTGATTTTGCCGCTCTTTTTGACTTTGAATCTCTTCACGGCACCCTTGACGCTTTTCATCTTTGGCATTGGGTTTCCTTCCTATTCGTTTCTGGATTTTCACCTCTTTTTCTGACAGTTGATGAAGCAGAAAAATGGGGATATATATTATCCGAAATTAGATTAAAGCAGTATTAAAGTCCTGTTTTTCCATGAAAATCCCCTAAAAAAGCGCTCTTTTCAGCCGCTCGGGAGGACTCCTGACGAGATGTCCGGAAATGGTCCCAAAAAGATTTTTTAAAAAAAATGAAGATTTTTTCCAAAAACCATTGACAAATGCTCGGCTATTGAATATAATTGCACTCCTGAAACGGGAATGCGGAGTGTAGCGCAGCCTGGTAGCGCACCTGCTTTGGGAGCAGGGGGTCGAAGGTTCGAGTCCTTTCACTCCGACCAGTCCGTAGAGGTGGATGGTGGGTATAGCTCAGTTGGTTAGAGCACCAGATTGTGGCTCTGGGGGCCGTGGGTTCGAATCCCATTACCCACCCCATGGGATTGAATGTAACATTTTAATAAGATCTGGGCGCCAGTAGCTCAATTGGATAGAGCATCAGACTTCGGATCTGAGGGCTAGGGGTTCGACTCCTCTCTGGCGTACCATGATTCTCCTCTTTTATGCGCTCGTAGCTCAGCTGGATAGAGCACTCGCCTTCTAAGCGAGCGGTCTCAGGTTCGAATCCTGACGGGCGTACCACTTTTAAACGACATTGCGGATGTGGTGGAACTGGTAGACACGCCAGATTTAGGATCTGGTGCCTTATGGTGTGGAGGTTCGACTCCTCTCATCCGCACCACCACCCACCTTTTGACCCGTAAAACGATATCCACAGCCAATTTTCACTATTTTTCATACCGCACCATATTCTGTCTGTAGCCACCATCTATAAAAAAGATTTTTTCTATGGCATGAGAGGATGAGGTTTCACTTTATCGCACGAAGCTTTTCGCCAATTACGAGTGGATGAGGGGAGTATCGGATTTTTGGAGTCATTCTCTCCATCCCCGCGCTATAAAGGCGGGATGGAGATATCATTCAGGAGTATATTTTTCTGAGATACTCCATCTTGGAATCCATATTCAACAGTACCATATCGGCGAGGACGAGGGCCATCATGGCTTCGCACACTATCGCACCCCTGATGGCTACACAGGGGTCGTGTCTCCCTTCGAGGCTGTACTCTATCGCTTCGTTGTGTATATCGACACTCTTCTGCTCCCTGAAGATGGAAGGAGTGGGTTTGAAGTGTGTCCTGACGACGATTTCGTCCGAGTTGCTGATACCGCCGAGGATACCGCCGGAGTTGTTCGAAGAGAAGCCGGAAGGTGTGATTGGGTCGTTGTTTTCACTCCCCTTCATCGAAGAGCTCTCTATCCCCGCGCCTATCTCCACCGCTTTCGCGGCATTTATACCCATCATGGCATCGGCGATTCTCGCATCCAGCTTGTCGTAGATGGGTTCTCCCAGCCCCGCCGGTACGCCGGTGGCTCTGGTGAGTACGACACCGCCTACTGAGTCATGGTTTTTTTTGGCTCTGAGTACCGCATCTTTTTGCTGTTGCATCATATCGGGGTCCAGAGCGTTCAGTTCGTTCTCTCTGGCATATGAGAAATCGTACTTTTCGCTTTTTATCGAATCTATTTCACAGACTCCCGATTGCACTTCGATGCCGAGTTCACGGAGGAGAGAGGAGGCGACTGCCCCCGCGGCGACCCGTGCGGCGGTCTCTCTGGCGGAGCTTCGCCCCCCTCCCCGATAATCTCTGATTCCATATTTGTGCCAGTATGTATAGTCGGCGTGTCCGGGTCTGAAGATATCTTTGATATTGTCGTAATCTCTGCTCTTCTGGTTGGTATTGTAGATTACCATGGCGATGGGCGTTCCTGTACTGACTCCTTCGAATGTACCGGAGAGTATCTCCACTCTGTCCGGCTCTTTGCGCCCCGTCTCCACCTTGCTCTTGCCCGGTCTCCTTCTGTCGAGAGCCTCCTGGATATAGTCGATATCTATCTTCAATCCTGCCGGAACGCCATCGAGTACGCAACCGATAGCGACACCGTGAGACTCTCCGAATGTGGTCATTCTGAGCCTCTCTCCGAAACTGTTCATCTCTCCCCCTTTCCAGCGAGTTTGGCCAGGGCGATTTCCGCCGCTTTCTGCTGGGCGGCCTTTTTGCTTCTTCCTCTGGCTTTCGCTATGGTTTTGCCGGATAGAGTGACGGCTATTTCAAACTCTTTTTTATGATCCGGTCCGCTCGATCCTACCAGTTCGTAGACGGGAGTGGTTCCGTGAGTGGCCTGGGTGAGCTCCTGAAGCGCCGTTTTATAATCTTTGCAGAGCGTATCGAGGTCTATTCGGGGATATGTTTCGTTTATCAGCTTCACTACGATCTCTCTGGCTTCACTCAAACCCGCTTCGAGGTATATGGCGCCGATGACCGCTTCGAATGCGTTGGATAGGAGGGAAGGTTTCTCTCTCCCGTCATTGTTCTCCTCCGCGAGAGATAGATAGATATGCTCTCCCAATCCTATCTTTTTCGCCAATAGAGCGAAACCACTCTCGTTTACGAGGGAGGCTCTTATCTTTGAGAGTACCCCTTCGTCTTCGTCCGGAAACTTGTGAAAGAGAAATTCTCCTACGATCAGGTCCAAAACGGCATCTCCGAGAAATTCGAGTCTTTCGTTGTTGTATGGTTTTTTGTAACTCTTGTGTGTGAGGGCCTCTATGATAAGCTGTTTGTTTTCGAAACTGTATCCCAGTCTCTCTTCGAGTCGTCTGTAACCGCTCATTTGGAAACTCCTTTTCTCTTTTCCGCCTCTGCACGCGCCAATTTGTCGCACTCTTCGTTTTCCGGATGTCCGGCATGACCTCTGACCCATGTGGCGTGGATATCGTGGGGAGCCGAAACCTCCATATACTCTCTCCAGAGTTCCGGATTTTTGACCTTTTTAAAGTCTCTGGAGACCCACTTTTCGAGCCATTCGTTTATCCCCTTGGATACATAACTGCTATCGGTGACGACCTCTACGGTGCATGGTTCCTTGAGAAGCTTCAACCCCTCTATCACCGCTCTGAGCTCCATTCTGTTGTTGGTGGTGTAATCATCTCCACCGCTGAAGACTTTTCTATGTCCACGGTAGTCGAGGATACCTCCGTAACCTCCTGGGCCGGGATTTCCGAGGCTGGAACCGTCACAGTAGAGTATCACCTTTTTCATCTCTTTTTTTCGCAATGGACACCTCTACTTCGATCGAATTGAGAGCCATACACTCCGGACATCTTTCGAAAGATATCGGAAAGCTCTTTTTGCACTCTCTGCAGAGATAGGAAAAGGCGAGATCGGCTTCGTCGAATCCGCATCTTCTGGCGGCGCATACGGTATCTATCGCGAATACTCCGCTTCTCTTTTCGCATCTCTCCAGATCGCCTCTCGCATAGTAGAGGGCTTCGGCTCTTTTGTTTCGGGAAATTATATCCAAATGAAGTTGGGAGTATGGAAGATACCACAGGATATCCATTATCTTCTCCATCTCATCATCTCGATAGACACTCCAGGCCAGTTCTCTGTCCAGACCGAAAAGCCTCTGTATGACGAAACGGTATAGCGAAGGGGTATCCTCGAGAAGCCGGTATAGCATCTCTCCTTTTCTGTCGGGCGTGATCTTTTCGTCGTCCATGATCTCTCTTAGCACGAGATAACTTTCGAGTGCCGATGTCTCTTCGCCCTGAGCTTCGAGTGCCGCAAGGGCTTCACGCGCGCCTTCGTAGTCGTGCATCGTCTCGAAGAGCAGTTCGAGCTGAATGAGGAGATCCTTTCTGCGCGGGTGTCGCGATATGATCTCGAGAAAGATATCTTCGGCACGATGCAGAAGACCGGCCCTGAGGTAGACCCTGCCCAGATATATGAGGAGTTCGTCATCGTTCGTGTGTCGGATGAGGTATAGGCAGATATTGATCGTTTTCGTATATTCTCCGCTCTGCTCGAAAGCTTTCGCCAACATGGTGAGCGGGCCAGCCATACTCTCGTCGAAGGGCATGTTTTCACTATCGAGAGTACATTCGGCGAGATCGAATCTGTCTATGAAGCCGAATAGGCTCTTTTTCAGCTTCTCCTGTCTGTATATATTCCATCCGTAAGCCGCCATCGATATGGCGAGAGCGGTCAGGAGTATAATGGCGATACTGAATACAGGATCTCTGTAGTCGGGTAGAAAACTCTCCATCTATACTATCTCCTTTCATCGTGACAGCCTGCTCGTTCGGTCTGTATGTAGTGAAATATTATAGCGGGAATCGGGATAGGATATAATCACGCAGATGGTAAAGGCTCCAAGCCATAGAGCCGAATCCGGCGATCTTTTTCGCATAGGAGAGTGAAGATGATAGACAAATCGTCGATAGAGACGCTCAAACAGACTCTCGATATCGTGGATGTGATCGGCAACTATATCGAGCTGAAAAAGGCCGGAGCCAATTACAAGGCGAACTGTCCTTTTCATGGGGAGAAGACTCCGAGTTTCGTCGTGAGTCCTTCGAAACAGATATATCACTGTTTCGGATGCGGGGTCGGCGGAGACGCTATCGGATTCGTGATGGAAAAGGAGAAGCTGAGTTATCCCGAAGCTATAGAGAAACTGGCATCCATGTACAATGTGCCTCTCAGATATACCGGAGATACTGGCGGTTACAACCGATCCAAACAGATACTCGAGAATATACAGGGGTGGTATCGCTCGAATCTGGATAGCAGAAAAGATGCAGTCGATTATCTCTCGAAGAGGGGGGTCAGTCTCTCCTCCATAGAGGAGTTCGGGATAGGTTACGCCCCTTCGTCGTCGGAAACGATCACTTTTCTGAAAGCGGGTCATATACCCTTGCCCTCGGCCATAGAGGCGGGTATTCTCGCAGTTGGGGAGAGGGGAGAGCCCTATGCCAGGTTGATAGATAGAGTCACTTTTCCCATTCACTCTCCCGCTGGAGCCATTGTCGGCTTCGGAGGCAGGACTCTGGGAAACCATCCTGCAAAATATATCAACTCTCCCCAGACGGCACTATTCAACAAATCTTCTCTTCTGTATGGATACCATCTCGCACGAGATAGCATATTTTCCCATAGAGAGATTGTCGTTTGCGAAGGCTATCTCGATGTCGTGATGCTCCACCAAGCCGGATTCAAAAATGCGGTTGCGACCCTCGGTACGGCTTTGACCGAGGGGCATCTGCCTCTTCTGCGAAAGGGAGACCCACAGGTCGTATTGGCGTACGATGGGGATTCGGCAGGGGTATCCGCCGCGCTGAAAGCGTCGATTCTCCTCTCCGGACACGGTTTTTTCGGCAGGGTCGTACTCTTTCCCGAAGGGGTCGATCCCGCCGATATGGTCGCTATGGGCAGGAGTGCCGAACTCTCCGTACTTCTGAGAGGAGGGGAGAGGCTGGTCGATTTCGTACTGCAGAGATCGGTGGCTATGACGGATATGGAAGACCCGGCATCCAGAGAGAGACTCTTTTCGAGACTGGTATCGTATATATCTTCTCTGCCTCCGCTCATGGGGAACGATGCCAGAGAGTATGCCGCCACTCTTCTGGGGGTCTCCCCATCTCTTCTGGGCCGAGGGGGGAGAGATACCGACATCTCCCCCGCGCGCAGAGATTTCGGCAGGAAGGAAGATCCGGTATGGCAGTCGATATTGAAGACTCTTCTCGAAAACGAAAGGCTCGTTTCCGAAGCGGTGGATATCTTCTCTCCTGAGATGGCGGGCTCCTACAGAGAGGCTTACGAAGCGGTCGTCAGGGGGGATACGACACACCCCGAGCTACTTGCCGTAGCGGTATCCGACGATATACCGGTACTCGACGAAGAGGAGTTTCGCAAGACCGCCCTCGTCCAACTGGAAAGCTTCTATATGAAAAAGCTCAGGAGAGTATCCGCCAGGAGAGATATCCCGTATGATAAAAAGAGTTATTTGATACGAAAAATCAAAATGGATATACTTCCCAGACTTAAAAAAGGAGAACTTGTACCATATGAGAGCGATATCTCTATTTAGCGGCGGACTGGACAGTATGTTGGCAGTCAAACTGATCGTGGATCAGGGTATAGAAGTGACGGCACTCCATATAGAGACGGGTTTTGGCAGTAGCCGTGATATCCGTCTGGAGCTTGGCAGGAGAGCGGAGATGGCGGGGGCGGACTTTAGAAGTGTCGATGTGAGAGATGAGTATATCAAAGAGATACTCTTCGATCCCGTTTACGGATATGGGAAAAACTTCAACCCCTGTATAGATTGTCATGGATATATGTTCAAGATAGCCAGAGCCATGTTGCCGGAGATGGGGGCTTCGTTTCTGATTACAGGTGAAGTGGTGGGCCAAAGGCCCATGAGCCAGAGGAGTCAGGCGCTGGAACAGGTCGGGAAACTGGCGGGAGAGGGTGAGGAGAGGATCATCCTCAGACCACTGTGCGCCAAACTCCTGAAGCCGACACTTCCGGAAGAGGAGGGATGGGTAGATAGAGAAAAACTTCTCGACATATCCGGCAGGAGCAGAGACAGACAGCTCGCGATGGCGAAGGAGTATGGCTGGAAAGATTATGAAAGCCCCGGTGGCGGGTGTCTGCTCACCGAACCGGCATTCAGCCGAAAACTGCAAGATTTCATCGCGCATGAAGAGTTCGGAGTGGAAGATATCGATCTTTTGAAGTTCGGCAGGCACTTCAGACTCCCCGATGGAGCCAAACTGGTGGTGGGAAGAGACAAAGAGGATAACGAGATGCTCTCCGGTATATCCAATCAGGACTATATCCCGGTGAAACTGCCCATAGCCGGTCCTTTTTCTCTACTGCACAAGGACGCCTCTCCCTCTGATAGAAAGTTGGCCGCACAGATAGCGGTCACATATGGCAGGTCTCAAAAGGGGGAGGAGTATGAGGTGAAAGTGGATGATGAGACTATCGTAGTGTCGCCTCTCTCCTCCAGGAGTGAGGCCCATCGATACTTCGTCCTCTCCTGACGGGAGCCCCGAAGAGGGGCTCGATGGGGTTTCCCGATTTAAAATTTGTAGTAGGCTTCTATCCTGACTCTCTGTCTCTCTCTATCTGCCGAGTGGTAGTATTCGAAGTTTCTGTATCTGTACTCCAGCTTCGCATTGGTATCGAATATTTTGAATTTATAACCCGCGTGCATAGTCCATGCATTGTCTTCGTCACCCCATTTCGGGTGGTCGTCGAAATCCCAGTAACCGATCGCTCCGTAGAGTGAAGAGCCGTTTTGGAGGCTGTATTTCACTCTCGCCTGGATACTCCACTGCTCCGCACCGTAGGTGTCACCGGAGATATCGTAAATATCCGTCCAGAAGGAGCTGTCCTCCACACCTGTGCCGGCTCCGGCCATCGCCAGTCTATAGTCACCGTCGTTGATATAGCCGGCTCTAAGCTCGGTATAGAGGTCTCCCCACGATGTACCGGCTTTTATCGCGACTCCGTATGTGGAGTCCCATCCATCTACATCACCATCTACGAAAGCCCCCTGTATTCCGAGGTCGATATCTCCTGTCTTGGTGACGACACTTCCCCAGACGGACCATGTATCGGCGATCTGTGTAGTGTATCCGGTCAGTATATTCAATTCACTCTCTGGTATGTAATAGCCGTTGAGAGAGATTACCGTGTCGGAAAAGGATTTATTGATCGCCGCCAGCATGAATAGTCCGGCATCATCGCTTATCACGGCTCTTTCGGACGAATCTCTGGAGGTGGCCGATATCCATGCCGCCACGAGAGTGGTATCCGCGAGGTCGGTATTGGCTACGGTGACTCCATCGTAAGTCCAGTCCGCTACGCCGGCTGTCGTATCCGTCCACGCCCAGGGAGATATCGAAGCGGGAAGAGCCTGTCTACCGGCTTTTACTGCGAAACTATCCGTGGCATAGCTCAAATACGCCTGTGTTATTTCGGCAGAGGTGGCATCCGAGCTGTCCACTCTCGGATTGTTCGCGATATCGAGACCGAAATCGCTCCAACCGGAGACTTCGGCGGTCAGACCGAATCCATTGCCCAACTCTTTTTGGACTCCCAATACGATGGTGGTGGAGAAGGCATTGTTCTCTTTGTCTCCGAAATCACCATCGATTTTGTGATTTTCATCCTGAAACTGATAGGCGAAACCTATCTGTCCCCAAAACTCGGCCTGTGCAGGCTCGCTCACCTCGACAGGAGGTATGTCTCCTCCCGCGAACAGCATGGAAGATGTGACTATCGACATAGCTATCTTTTTCATATTTTCCCTTTTTCGGCGTCGATTATCGTATGAGACACACTCTGTATCGATATCGGATTTTCGACTATTATATATTTTATGTAATGAAACGGATATATTCTATCTCCATTTGCCTTTTCGAATGTTTAGTTTCTCTGGATATAGTGCTATAAATTGTAGAAAATGTCTCTTGTCTTAGCCAATCATGGATATAATCGAAAAAACTCTGTAGGAGCTCCTATGATCAGAAAATGTCTTTTCCCGGCGGCGGGTTATGGTACGAGATTTCTTCCCGCAACCAAAGCGATGCCCAAGGAGATGTTGCCGGTTATGGCGAAGCCACTTATACAGTACGGAGTCGAAGAGGCCGTGGAGGCGGGTATGGATGTGATGGCCATCATTACCGGCAGGGGAAAACGGGCGATAGAGGATCATTTCGATATCAGTTACGAGCTGGAACATCAGATAAAGGGGAGTAGCAAGGAACACCTACTCGACGATATCAGAGACCTGATAGCCAACTGCTCGTTCACCTATACCCGTCAGATCGATATGAGAGGATTGGGAGATGCCATATACAAGGGGAGAGTCCTCATAGGGGATGAGCCTTTCGCTGTACTGCTGGCTGACGATCTATGCACCTCCGAAGGGCAGGGCGTACTCTCCCAGATGACGGAGATATACAGGAAATATCGCTGTTCTATCGTGGCGGTACAGGAGGTACCGGAGGATCAGGTATCAAAATATGGTGTGATTTCGGGCAAAGCCATAGCCGACGATCTATATATGATCGATGAGATGGTGGAGAAGCCGGCGATAGAGGAGGCTCCTTCCAATCTGGCGATAATCGGCAGATATATACTCACTCCGGATATCTTCGAACTGATAGAAAACACCAGACCCGGAAAGGGGGGAGAGATACAGATAACGGATGCTCTGATGTCCCAGGTGGAGAGAGGTATGGTGTTGGCATATCGTTTCAAAGGTCGCAGATTCGACTGTGGAAGTATCGACGGTTTCGTAGAGGCGACAAACTATTTTTACGAAAAAGAGCATATCTGACAATCGATTCCGATATAGGTCTGGATAGTCGTTTTTTAAGCAGTGACTAAGAAAAAGAGGGGTATTATTCCGATAGATAAATGATACTGATTATCATAATGATTATAGGAGACAGAGTTGAAAAAAGAGAATATCAGAGTGGCCCTCGTAGGGCAACCCAATGTAGGGAAAAGCTCTCTTATAAATGCGATTTCGGATGCGAAACTCCATGTTGGCAACTTCGCGGGCGTGACTGTCGAAAAGATGGAGGTGGAGACGAAGTATTGCGATGAGACGGGTTGTTGTGAATACGATATATCCATCGTCGATCTTCCCGGAGCGTACTCCCTGAACGACTATACCCTCGAAGAGAGGGTGACTCGGGATTTTCTCTACGACGAGGAGTACGATATCGTATTGAATGTCATAGACTCCACACATCTGCAGAGAAATCTTCTATTGACCGCGGAACTTCTCGAACTCGGCAAGAAGATGGTCGTGGTACTCAATATGATAGACGAGGCCAAAGAGGAGGGGATAGAGATAGACTCGGATCAGCTCTCCGTGATTCTCGGTGTACCAGTGGTCAAGACGAGTGCCCGTACCGGTGAAGGGCTGGAGGAGATGATGAAGGCTATAGCCATGGTTCACAAAAAGCCTTCCACCGAATCCAAAATAGTCTTCAGCGACTTTATCGAAGAGGAGATAGAGAGGCTCGTATCGTTTTTCGGAGAGAGGCACTACAGAAGCGATATTCCATATCGTCATCTCGCCATAAGGCTACTGAAAGAGGATAAGAGAATATACAAAAAGATGCATGAAGAGCCGATATGGATAGAGCTGCTTCCCGTTTTGAGGGAGGCACTGGACCATATCTATCTACATGCGGGAAAAAAGGATATAGAGGAGATATTCGCCGATGAACACTTCGCCTTCGCGAAAGGGGCGAAGATGGAGGTGATTTCCGCGAGCAGTATGAGGGCGAGGAATCTGACGCAGAAGATAGATAACCTTCTGATAGACAAATATCTCGGTATCCCGATATTTCTCTTCCTGATGTGGGGGCTTTTCCAACTCACATTCACTCTCGGCTCCATTCCCATGGAGTGGATAGGCGCCGGTTTCGATACATTGGCCGAGTGGACACGAAGCACATTCGGAGATGGCGTGTTGTCCTCCGTCATAGCGGATGGTATCTTGGGCGGTGTAGGGGCGGTCGTCTCTTTTCTGCCAAATATCATCATACTCTTTTTCGGTATAGCCCTGCTGGAGACGACGGGGTATATGAGTAGGGTATCTTTCCTGCTGGACGGGTTTTTCCACAAATTCGGACTACACGGCAAAAGTTTCATACCGCTGGTGACCGGTTTTGGATGTACCGTACCTGCATATATGGCCGCCCGTACTCTCAAAAGCAGGAGTGACAGACTCATCACACTCTATATACTCGGCTTTATGAGTTGTAGCGCCAGAATACCCATCTATGTACTCTTTACCGGGGCTTTTTTCGGGAGTGAGCATGCGGGGAATATACTCTTTCTCATCTATATATCCGGCGCACTGCTCGGACTCTTCGCCGCCAAAATTTTGAGAGTGTTCGTCTTCCGAGATGCCGACGACCCTTTCGTAATGGAGATGCCGAAATATAGATTGCCGTCACTGAAACTGATATACCATATCGTATATGGACAGGCGAAAGATTATCTTTCGAAAGCCGGTACATTCATACTCGCGGCATCGGTTTTGATATGGTTCGCGAGCAACTATCCCAAGCATCCCGAGATTGTGAACAGCTATGAGAAAAAGATGGAAAAAGCTGTCGATGACAGCGACAAGAGAGAGTTGTCGGCACAGATGCAGAAGATATTGATGCAGGAGAGTTATCTCGGAGAGATAGGGAAGTGGAGTCAGCCGTTTTTCGCTCCTCTGGGGTTCGACTGGAAGATGAGCGTAGCGCTGGAAGCGGGATTGGCTGCCAAAGAGGTGGTCGTTTCGACCCTCGGGGTGCTATACTCACTGGGAGATGAGCAGGGCGAAGAGAGCCAATCCCTGCAAAAGAGTTTGAGAGAGAGTATCCCTCTCCCCGCCGCGATGGCGTTTATCGTGTTCGTCATGATATATGTGCCGTGTTTCGCCGCAATGTCGGTATTTACCAGAGAAGCGGGGGGGTTCGGGTATCTCGCATATCTGTTCGTGGGAACCACTCTCACGGCATGGCTTTTAAGCTTCGTCACCTATAATATCGTCAAAATATTCGTCTAAGGAGGATGTCGTGAAACTATCCGATCTGGAAATAGGTGAGAAGGCATCCATCGTATCGATAGATGCCGATAGCGAACTGAGAAACCGGCTTCACTCTTTCGGTATAGCTACCGGCGAAGAGTTGGAGGTCAAAGGCCACTCTCTGGCGAAAAGGACGATAGAGATAGATATAGACAGAACGCTTATCGCACTCAGAAAAGAGGAGGCGGACAGAATAGCGGTAGAGAAGGTCTGACCGCTATCCCCCACCCCTCTCCCCCACACCCTCCGCAGATTGTAACTGTAGATTCATTTTTCTATGATAGAATCGTCTATACTATCCATAAAAAACAAGCTTATATGAGAGAAGATATGAAAAAACTGTTCGTTTCCTTTTTGATGGGAGGGGTGGTACTGTTATATACCCCCGTAGAGACGAGGGCCGATATATTCGGCGGGCTCGGTTCCAATGCCATAGATACATCGTTCGTGGACAGAGCCTCCTCGGAGATCGAGAAAAGAGTGACGAAGGGAGATGCCCGGGATCTGGCCAGACTCTATCGCAAAATCTACTATATGCCCGTATGGACGGATCGAAACGGTTATACCGATCTCGCGGTATCGCTGATAAAGCTGATCAAAAAAGATCCGACGATAGTACCCGATATGGAGATATACAGATCCGCCGCTTCGGTGCGGAACATGCTCGTCAACGCTTCCAGAAGTGGAGATTTCAGGAAAAAGATGGATGCCGAATTCGCCATGAGCCGACTCTATCTCGCATATGCCAGATATCGCATATATGGCGGTATCGACTGGAAATCGTTCGATGCGTACCGTAAAGAGCTGGAGAAAAAGTACGATGCCAGGGTAGGATGGGATAGATACGCTCCACCGATATCACCGGAAACTCTTCTCCTCCGAGCCACGAAAGGCGAAGAGTTGAAGACTCTTTTCGAAAAAGCCGAACCCAGGAGATTCGGATACGCGAAACTCAAAAGGTATCTTCTGAAATATATAGATATACGCAAACGGGGAGGATGGCAGAGAGTATCCGGCAGGAGTATAAAGCCGGGGGCCAAATCCTCCGAGATACCTCTCATCAGAAGACATCTCGAAATGACAGGAGATTTGAGAGGGTGCGGGGAGTCCGCTTCCGATTCCGAGGTTTATGACAAGTGTCTACAAAAGGCCGTCAGGAGATTCAGACTCAGAAACGGTCTGAAAGCCTCCTCCACGATAGACAAAGCCACGAAAAAAGCGCTGAATGTTTCCGTCGAAGAGAAGATAGACAAAATCAGATTGAATCTCGACAGAATCAAGTGGCTCTGGAGAAAGGAAGAGAGAGTTAGGATAGAGTTGAACATACCATCTTTCAGACTCTACTTCAGAGATGGAGATATACTCGTGAATACGATGAGGGTAATTACGGGGAAACCGAATCATCCCACACCGAGTTTCCATGACAGGATGGAGTATATCGTCGTCAACCCCTATTGGAAGATACCTGAAAGCATAGTCAAGCAGGAGATGATCAAACATCTGCTGAAAAACCCCTACTATTATCGCAGACAGGGCAAGACACTGCACAAGACATGGAGCGAAGACTCTCCCGAAGTCGATCCTGGCAGTGTGAACTGGGCGAAATATAGAGGTAAAAAACATATACCATACTATTTCATGCAGGCTCCAGGGTACAAAAACGCTTTGGGTAAAATCAAGTTCGTATTTCCGAATCACTTCTCCGTATATATACACGATACACCCACCAAAAAACTCTTTTTCAGGAGTCAACGGGCGTTCAGCCATGGATGTATGAGGATTCAAAAGCCCAGAGAGCTGCTCAAGACTCTCTCTCTATACAATGAAAATATAGATGTAGAGAGCATTATGGAGAGGTTGACGACGAGAAACAAGAAGACGATCGTTCTGCGAAACAAGATACCCGTGGATATCACATATTTGACGGCATTCGTAGATGATTACGGTTATCTCAACTTCAGAGGCGATATCTACGGTTACGATGCCTTTCAGATGAGAAACTATCCATATGCACTGCATAGAGTCCACAACAGAGAGAAGAGTGGAGATAGAGCGAAGACGAAGGATACGAAGAGGAGAGAATCCGGTAGAAAAAAATCCGCCGAAAAGAGTGCCTCGTCGACCAAAAGAGTGAAAAAAGATCACAAGCCCTCCTCCGCAAAATCCAAATCGACCCCCAAAAAGAGTGAAAAGAGCCTGAAAAGCCCCGCCGTGCCTGCGCAAAACCCCACGAAGAAGATATCTCGCCCCGCAGTGAAAGAGGTGAAAAAAACCGATGCGAAGGAGAGACGGCAAAAGCCCGAAGCGAAGAGCGGTTCTACCCGGAAAAATCCCGACGGCGACAAGACTCCCAAGAGTACCGAGATTCGAAAAAGAGATACGAAGAGTGTCGATAAAGGGGCAGTATCCTCTCCGAAAGAGAAATCTCACACTCCCGAAAAGAGAGAGAAAGGCAAAGGCTCGAAAGAGTACGACATCATAGAGATATATCTGTAGCAATGGAGCTTTTGGAGTATTTTCGCGAATCGACTCCCGTCGAGGATAGATACCATCCGCGAAAACTCTCTCTTCCCGAAGATGGTTCGTTTATACTGCATGGAGTACGCGGTTCAGGGAAGACCGCTCTCGTTCTCGACTATATCTCGTCTCTGGAGTCAGAGACACTATACATAGATTGCCAGGACCCAATATTCGCGATGGAGGATGTGGATATCTCCGGACTGGAGAGATTCATACGGGAAGAGGGGATAGAGACCCTCGTTCTCGACCACTGGTACGACTCTTTTCTCGATGATATTCCCAAAGTCCCCAGACTCATACTCGTATCCCGTATCGTGCCGGAAAGTTTCGAAATGGATAGATACGAACTATTTCCTCTCGATTATGAGGAGTTCATATCGTTCGACAGGAGCGTATCCGCCAGTCAGAGTTTCAACCGTTTTGTAAAAGCGGGTAGTCTTCCCGGTATAGCGAAGGCTCCGGTATCTTCATCGTCACTGCACCTTCGTAGTTTTTTCTACGAAAAGTTCGACGAGTCCGAGAGCAGGCTCCTGCTCGTACTATCCCGTTTCCAGGGGAGGAGGGTGACCGCCCATCAGATATATACATACGCGAAAGAGTATTTCAGGATATCCAAAGACAGTACCTACTCGATTCTCTCGCACTTCAGCGAAGAGGGAGTGATACATTTTTTGAAAGACTTCAAAAACAGAAGCGGTAAAAAGATGTATATTTGCGATTTCGTACTTACGAAATATCTGAATAAGATACAGCCTTTTCCCGTCACATTCGACTCTATGGTGGTCTTGGCGATGATGAAACATGGTATAGATTTCGTCACCCTCGAAAATCTGGGCTACCTCGCCAATGGAAAAGAGCTCGTGATACCATCTCCATTCGATGCCGAAGTACAATCATGGAAAAAGATACAGGAGAGAGTGGTGGAGTACAAAGAGTATGGAATCCATACGATATCGATTGTCACGGTATCGAGTCAATACTCTTTCAGGGTGCAGGATATCCTATGCGAAGCTTTGCCGTTTTATGAATGGAGTGTTTTGAACGAAGATGAAAAGTGAATCGGATAGATACCCCTTCCCAGATTGCTGCGGCACACGACAAAGAAGGGTGGGCTGCTATGTTCCCATCCTGACCCGCTGTCCTTCAATGCCGTTGCACAGGTCTGAAAAGAGGCGTCGTAATTATAGCGAAACTATTTTCCCAAATCAATGTTGCATTTTAAAATCCGATTCGCTATAATTACGACCTCACATATAGAGAGGTGTCCGAGTGGTCGAAGGAGCACGCCTGGAACGCGTGTGTAGCGCAAGCTACCGAGGGTTCGAATCCCTTCCTCTCTGCCATCACAAACCAATCATCCCCTTGAAAATTATAATAACGGCTATCTATTGGATACTTTCTTTTCATATTTTGTGTTCTACAAAGCCGAGATTCATCCGATGTGCACTGAATATATATCGGGTATCGGAGATGGCCTATTCGTATCTATCGCTATACCCGTCTCCGTCTCCCGTCCCATTTTTCAGCCGATACTCTTCGATATCCCTATCTATGGCATCTCGGATTCTCTCGGGCGAAAGTACCCTGATATGAGGCAGCCAATACTTCACTATCGGCAAAATCTCCATATCATCCGTTATCTCCACACTGATTACCATACTTCCATCTTCCCGCAACTCCTCCGTACTCTGTGTTTTTGAGAGAGGTTTGCGGAGAAAGTACTTGGCGACGGCAGATGAGATTTCCAGCACGACTCGGTACGGCTCGACGGCTTGCTGAAACCATATGGATATCGAGTTTTCCAACAGTTCGTCTATCGCCGTATCCGTGCTGAAGGTCTCCTCTTTGGTCGTGATTTGAGAGATATTCTTGAGATAGTATTTTTTGAGTATATCGTTTCGCGCATCCAGGGCGATGAGGTACCAGAAACCCTCGTAGTTGGCTATCTTGAGCGGTTTGAGGTCTATGATACGACTCTTCTGCCCGAAGGAGTAGCTACAGGATATCTCCTGCCTGCTTTCGATGGCGCTCTCGAGTTGTTGGACCTCTTTGAGCTTGTCTCCTATATCTTCCATATCCAGTTTGGCGTAGAAGGGGTTGAAACTCCGGTTTTTGATTTTCGAGAGGAGTCGTTCGGCTTTGATGGAAAACTCCTGCCCCGCTCCTTCGATGAGTTTCTCCATGATATCCAGCACCACCGCATCTTCGATGGAGCTGCTCTTCTCCAGTCTGTATCCCTCCTGCATCTTCCATCTCTTCTTCTCCTGATAGATGGGAAACGAGATGAGCCGTTCGTTGAAGTCTCTCTGGATAGTCCTCTCGCTTACATTGAACTCTTTGGCTAGTTCGGTCACGGAGAGTGCCTCCCCATCATTGAGACGGGAGAGGATAACGGTGAGCCTGGTGAGGATGGTGTCGTAGTCGTGTTTGTAGGGCATGTGGTATTTCCTCCCATTATCTAACTATTATAGTGTACCTTGTGACATCTTTGCGTCTGGTTGGTAGTGTCGTAATCGACGATTACGACCTACAGTTGGGTTATTCCCACCATAATCATCATATTTTCGTAGGTCGTATTCTCTGAATGCGACAAAGCGTATCTGCATAGATCTACAATCGGGAACCATTCATTATCTTTTAGATAAACATATTGGGTTATTCATATCAAAAAGTTATCTATTTTTGATATGATTGGAAGGATTTTCTTATCATTTCTACTCAGATATAGCATAAATCTCTTTCTTTAAAGAGTGAACCTGCAATAGAATGATGGTTTTTGTTTAGGGTATTATCCCACTTCCACCATTATCATTGAAATATTATCCACAGCAGAAGTATATACTTT
>Ga0256913_10000567_pt1 | contig 19291 bp, 12 predicted proteins | sample Axial_MatmetaG_FD_185970 | JGI IMG/M metagenome (GOLD analysis project Ga0256913, IMG submission 185970) | Deep-sea worm associated microbial mat communities from Axial Seamount, Juan de Fuca Ridge, Pacific Ocean - Axial_Mat | ecosystem: Environmental > Aquatic > Marine > Oceanic > Microbial... | reverse complement strand
CTGTCGCCGTAACCGCATTTACCGAAAGCTCCGATGGCATCCGGCCGCGGATGGGCATAACTTTCGTCGTCACCGGATGAGATAACCGTAGCCGCCGAATTAATATCTTCGATGAACTGATAATAAAAATGATTGCTTCCATGATGGCAGGCTTTGGCAACATCAACCCTTAATTCATCAAGTATGTTATTTTGCTCATAATAATGATGCAAAATTTTGCCAAATTCGGTGTTTACATCCCCACCTAACAATATATCGGCTTCACCATAACGAATTTTGATGATTACCGAGTGTCCGTTTTTATCTTTCCCCAGATTATTAATTGATTTCAGTGCATCTTTACCGTTTATCTTTTCTGTTATCGGACCAAGTATTTTAATGCTGAATTCTTTATCGTTGACCCGGTTGGTTTCTTCGAACCCTTCCACATAGCCGTCTTTCCTGGCCAATGATTTATACTGAATGTCCGGATTGGCTTTCAATGCTTTATACAAAGTTTTACAATAAGTAGAACGGGAACCTTTCCGGTTATTTTCATCAGAGATAAGGGTGCGCATCTCATCGTTGGTTTGCACCAGGCCCGTGATATAACCATCTTCTTCGGCGCCAAGCGGTTCATTGCCGGGACGTTCTACAAGTCCGTTGTGATAAAGGCGGCTGAACCTGATGTTCTTATTATCAAATATATATTGAAATCCCCTGTAATGATCCACATCCGAATGGCTGATCAGAGAAATGAACGGAAACGGCAATGGTTTTTTCTTGTTATACAGATAAAACCGCCATGTCAGATAACGGTTCATGTTATCGGTCTCTCCGGAGTCTACTATTATATGCTGATCATCAGGGGTCACAATATGACATCCGTCACCCTGGCCTATATCCACAAAGTTGACTTCCAGCACACGCTGTTTTTGTATCTCGTCTGCTTTGACCCAGCCGTTTTTGTTACGGCTTCTTGCCTTTACCCGGCCATTGACAATATCCAGGCTTTTGATAATGATAAAATCACCAAACAAAAGGTGGTTGGCCCAGGCGTTTCCGGTGTCTTTTTTATAAATTTTGATGGATGGATAGCCCGCATAAGCATAATATGTTTGTCCCGGGCCTTTGTTGTAAGAATTTTCTGACAGCTGATTCATAAGGTGGTATTATATGAGTTATTTTTTTGAGTAATCCTCTTCGGAGCAGGTCGGAGGAAACGACAACCAAAGATACATAAAACGACTGATTTTACATAATTTATCTTAGCCCTCAGGTCTTGTCTTCGTTCTTCTTTTTGTGTAAAAGAATATAAATGATCGGTAAAATACCCAGGGTGTTAAAAACAGCAATAAAAATAAACCAGACAAGATCATTGTTTCGTGCGGATTTCCACATGGCAATAATTTTCCATACCATTTCCCACAGGAAAAGTATGATGATAAGGGGTAAAAACCACACCATCATTTCCGAGAATTGTTGAGGTAATTGATCCATTTCTTTTATAGTGAAGGTTATGGATACCGAAGGTACGAAAAACGAGCCTTGAATACAAATTCGGGTTTACGACATTTCCTGCTTCAAACATCCTGCCTGAAACGTGGTATACGGACTTTTTTCTTTGCTGTATCAGTCATTCAGGCGGAGCACGACAAGAAAAGCCTGTTGCGGCACTTCCACATTACCCACCTGACGCATCCGTTTTTTCCCTTTTTTCTGTTTTTCAAGGAGTTTCCGCTTACGTGTAATGTCTCCGCCATAGCACTTGGCCGTGACATCTTTCCGTACGGCTTTGATGGTTTCGCGGGCAATGATTTTAGCTCCGATAGCTGCCTGAATGGCAATGTCAAACTGCTGACGCGGAATAAGATCTTTCAGCTTCACACAAATACGCCGGCCGAAATCATAAGCATTATCCTGATGAATAAGTGTGGAAAGGGCATCCACCGATTCGCCGTTAAGCAGAATATCCAGTTTGACCAGTTTTGCCGGTTTATAACCAGTAATATGGTAATCGAAAGAGGCATAACCTTTGGAAATGGATTTCAGTTTGTCATAAAAGTCGAAAACTATCTCGCCCAAAGGCATGTCCACGGTCAATTCTACCCGTGAAGTTGTCAGATAGACCTGATTTTTCAATTCACCGCGTTTATCGAGGCACAATTTAATGATCGGGCCGATATAGTCGCTTTGCGTAATGATCTGTGCGCTGATAAACGGCTCTTCAATATGGTCAATATATTTTTGTTCGGGCAGTCCCGAAGGGTTATGCACTTCAATCCGCTCTCCTTTGTTGGTCACCACCTGATACGAAACATTGGGAACGGTGGTGATCACCGCCATATTAAATTCACGGTCGAGCCGCTCCTGGATAATTTCCATGTGCAGCAATCCCAGAAAACCACATCTGAAACCAAACCCAAGTGCTGCCGAAGATTCAGGTTCCCATGTCAAAGAAGCATCGTTCAGTTGCAGTTTTTCCATCGAAGAACGCAATTCTTCATATTCATCCGGGTCAATCGGGTAAATACCGGCAAAGACCATCGGCTTTACATCTTCAAAACCTTCAATGGCTGCCTCACACGGGCGGTCAACGTGGGTAATCGTATCCCCCACTTTCACCTCTTTGGAAGTTTTAATACCCGAGATAATATAACCTACATCTCCTGTGCGAAGCACATCTCTCGGTTCCTGTTGCAGGCGGAGTACGCCCACTTCGTTGGCTTCGTATTCTTTTTCCGTGTTCACGAATTTCACCTGGTCACCTTTACGGATTTCGCCGTTAAAAATGCGGAAATAGGCAATGATGCCCCTGAAAGAATTAAATACCGAATCAAAAATGAGCGCCTGCAGGGGAGCTTCCGGATCACCGACCGGCGCCGGGACCTTGTCTATAATGGCTTCCAGTATTTTATCAATACCATAACCGGTTTTGCCGCTGGCTTCAATAATATCTTCATAATCACAGCCCAGCATATCCACAATCTGGTCTTTTACCTCGTCGGGCATGGCGTTATCCAAATCCATTTTGTTCAGTACTGGGATAATCTCCAGATCGTGTTCAATGGCCAGATATAAGTTGGAAATGGTTTGTGCCTGAATACCCTGCGTAGCATCCACCACAAGCAATGCTCCTTCACAGGCGGCAATGGAACGGGATACCTCATAAGAGAAATCCACATGTCCGGGAGTATCAATCAGGTTGAGTGTATATTTTTCGTTGTCATGCTCATAATCCATCTGGATGGCGTGGCTCTTAATAGTTATTCCGCGCTCACGTTCCAGATCCATATCGTCCAGTACCTGCTCTTGCAGATCTCTTTCGGTAACCGTACCCGTAAACTCCAGCAAACGGTCTGCCAGGGTACTTTTCCCGTGGTCAATATGTGCAATGATACAGAAGTTTCTGATGTTCTTCATAGGCCACAAAAGTACGATTTATTTTACGATTTTTTTGATAGGGGTAAGAACTGTAGTTCGGAGTTTGGTACACGAAGTTTGAAAACCGGATATTGTTACATAATAGAACACAGATGACACTGATAAAACTGATTTCCACGGATTTTTAATCGAGAGAGATGCTAATTGACACACCATCAGGAGCTGTGAATAATCTCATTCAGCCTGGCTGTAGCCTCTTCCCAACTGTAGGCTTGCCTGACAAAATGATAACCGTTACCTGAGATTTTCTCATACAGTTCTTTATCACTGAGCAGATTTAATATATGCCCGGCCAGTTCTGCAGCCGTATCACCCACCAGGATCTGTTCTCCTGCTGTTGCCCTGAGGGCATCGTTAGCCAGCGAGGTTGTAATGGAAGGTATTTTCATCGCCATAGCTTCCAGCAGTTTATTTTGCAGACCCGTTCCTATACGCATAGGAGCAATAAACATTTTAGCTCCGGCGTAGGCATCGCGAATATCGTCCATCCAGCCCGTAACCGTCACTTTCTCCGAATTCAAAGCAGTTACTCTCCTGTCGGGCGTAGCTCCGGCAATCATCACTTTTACTTCCGGTTTTTCTTTCCAAACCAAAGGCATGACCTCTTGCGCCAAAAACTCGGCAGCATTTACATTGGGCGGATAAGCCATGTTTCCGGTAAATACGAGGTCGTAATCTTTCCGGGTCTCCCTCGGAGCAAAAAATTCGTGATCAACTCCGTTGGGAATAATGTGTATTTGCTCCTTGTCCGGCACAGGCATCAAGTCTCTGTCGGGTTTGGAAATGATGGTTTTATGGTCAAAGCGATTGAAAATCTTTTGCTCGTAACCGACCAGCCTGTGATATTCGAGTTTCAGAACGGGTTTGATGTAAAACGGTGAAGTTTCCATTCTCCGCTTCACCCCAAAGGAAAAGACGTCCTGATAATCTATTGTTTTCGGGATATTTGTGTTTTTGGCATATTCTGCCGTTCGCAGCAACTGGCAATAAATATGGTCCGGTTTATATTCTGCAATCAGTTTTCCGATCTTGCGGGCAGCTCTTGTATTGTAAAAATAGCCTACCTGTAACGGCAATCCTTTCCAAAAAGCCATAAAAATGTTCCACAGTCTTCCCGGCAAAGGAATGTCAATAAAATTAATTGATCGGCAATAAGGCTGCAGCGCACTGAAGGCTTTCTGTTTGTCCAGTTTGCGCGCCGGGTTCAAGGCACAAAGAACAATCTCGTTTTGTTTCGCCAAATGAACAATCTGATGAAAAGCCCTGAGTTTATCACCTTTTTCCAGGGGATACGGAACACGTGAAAGTATGACGAATATCCTCATTCAACTTCAAAATGAAATGCAAATTTAAAAATTAAACAATCGTTTGCATGATTATTTAGCCACCTCTTTGTAGAATTCAACCATTTGCCCGATAAGCCGGTTGTTATTGTGCTGTTCCAAAATGAGTTGCCGGGCTTTATCTCCCATAGATTTTGCTTTTTCCGGATCTTCATACAACACTTTCACCGCTTCGAAAAACTGCTGACGGTCATCGGCAATCAGAATGTTTTCTCCATCCGTATAATTGATACCTTCGGCGCCGATGGTCGTAGAAATGACGGCGCGTCCCAATGCCATGCTCTCAATAATTTTTATCCTAATGCCGCTCCCCGAGAAAAGAGGAGCTATGGATATCGTTTTGGAACGGATAAACTCATAAGCATCCGGCACTTCACCAACGACCTCAACATTATTCAGGTTCAGGTTTGTCAGCCATTCGGGCATCTCCCTTCCGGCAAGGTAGATTTTCAGTTCAGGTAATTTTTCCGCTATCAACGGCCATACTTCCTGTATAAACCATCTAATTCCTTCAAGATTGGGCATCCAGTTCATGGAACCGATGTGAAACAGGGCGTGTTCCGGGTTATCGTAATCCCCTGCTTCCAGTTTGTCAGGATCAATGCCGAATGAGATCGTCCTGACGGGTGTTTGGGTCATTTTCTCAAAAAATGCTGTATCCACCTGCGAGATCGGAATAATGCCGTCATACTTATCCAGACTCTCCAGTTCGTATTTTTTCAGCGTTTTAGTCAGATGTTTCAGATAAGCTTTTTTCAGCGGGTTGCCCGTGCTTTCCGTGATCCGCTGCCAGATCATGTGTTCAATATTATGCGCCCGCAGGAACACTTTGGCTTCTGAATATTTCCGGATGAGTTCCAGATAAGGTGTCATATACAATGTTTCAATCTGAACAACATCGAATGTATTCCGCTCCAGCACCTCAACCAGTTTCTTTTCAAAGTCCTTTGAGATAAACCGCTCAACATGATAAGATTTGCCTGTAAATAAATTCAGGAAGGCAGGAACCGGCCTTACGCTCAGGTCAATATATACCAACTCAATACCGGTTTGTTGTCTGTATGGTTCCGGTATCTTACCGGCTTCCACTGAATATTTGTTGGTATTGACGGCCAGTACTTTCACTTTATGTCCGGCATCAACAAGGCCTGTAATCAGGTTATTCATGGCAATCGGTCCTCCTTCGGCCGGCGGCCAGGGCGATTTATTACAAATAAAAAGAACGTGTAATTTCTCTTTCATCACGCTTCCTTTTTCTTTTTGTTTTTCCACTTCTTCACCAGGTTAAACCGTTCCATAATCTTTTTCCAGCTTTCGGCATCCAGCAACGGTGCATCTGTAGTAGCTTTGTATGTCAGAAACAAGCCTATGGGCAGGATCACAAAAGTGGACAGCCAGATACCGGTGACGACATCCATTTCTCCTGTCTTTACGGCTTTTTCACCCATCATCGTCACTACATGATATAGCACAAAGAACAAGACCGAAACCACCACCGGCAATCCCAGCCCCCCTTTTCTGATAATAGCCCCGAGCGGAGCCCCGATAAAAAAGAAAATCAGGCAGGCAAACGACAATCTGAACTTCTGATGCCAGGCCACTTCATGCTTGGCAAGTACCAACTCGCGGTTTTCCATTTCGGTTCTGTTGTTGTAAGCATCTTCTTTGGCGTTCCTGGCTTTGTCCTGTGCATCTTTGATGATGGCCAGTTGAGCCTCTTTATCAAAATTGGCCAGCAACGGATATTTCAATGTATCGATTTGCATGGTATCTGCTCTTATCAGCAAAGTATCGATCACCGTATCGTTGCCGCTCAGAAATTTATCTGTACGGATAAACTTCTTTTTAAAAAAGTCCATTCTTTTAAGGCGATACCTGCTAAGTGAGTCTACCGCCTTATTCAGCTGCTTGATATTAAGCATGCTGTAATGCGATTTAAAAAGCTGCTCATTGGTACGGTTCAACTTAAATTCCGATAAATCGAAAGTCAGTTTTTCCTTACTGAACTTCATTCGTTCGAACGGGCGTGTTTTGTTGTAATTCTTCTGGTCGATTATTTCGGAATAAGTATAGCCGTCGTATAAAACAAAAATGACATTTTTCTTGTCCGGGGTCAGTTCCATGACACCCCTTTCCGCTGTAGTAACTTTTATATTTCCTTTTTTTGCCGTGTGGTCATAAATTTGTACATCGTAAATAGTTTTGTTGTCTTTGGCTTTTTTCCCAATGCGGATCACGTAGTTATTCAGGTCATGCTCATAAACTCCTTCCGTAAGGTCGAAAGCCAGTTTTTGTTGCCTGATATCATACAATAATGCTCCGAACTTAAGATTAGCCACCGGCAACACATAATTGGAAAACAGAAAAGCTGCAATACTGGTGATAACCGCCACATAGACCAAAGGTTTCATCGCTTTGCGCAACGAAATGCCCGCTGATTTCATGGCTACCAACTCATAATTCTCTCCCAAATTTCCGAAAGTCATGATCGAAGAAAGAAGAATGGCCAATGGGAGCGCCAACGGCACAAAAGTGGAGGAAGCGTAAAACAACAACTTGGCAATCACATACCATTCCAGCCCTTTCCCCACCAGGTCGTCTACGTATTTCCACAAGAACTGAAGCAACAGGATGAATAATGCAATGAAGAACGTAAAAATGAAAGGCCCGAAATAGGACTTGAGCATATATACATACAGTTTCTTCATATACCGTTTACATCTTGAACTGCAAATATAACCTGATTATTGCTTTCGGGAAACATATCTTCCACAGATAACTTACCGGGATATCCGTCCGGCAAGAAGGTAAAATCATTTCATTACCAAATAAATTCTTAAAAAATCAATTGTTCTTTCACCTATTATATTATTTTTGTACTTCACGAAAAATTAGAACAACCAATTTTTATTAATTAAATTTTATTCAAATGAAAAAACTTTTACTGTTTTTATTAGTTATCGGCTTTAGTGTCAGCACCTTTGCGCAAGTAGCAGGCCTTAAGCAACAGGCAAAATTCAAAACTGCCACAGCCATTAAACAAATGCCGGTTAAAGACCAGGCTCCTGTTTACCAGGGTGATGTCAATCCTTATGTTGCCAATGACAGGGGTCAGGACATCGTTATCGGAACAACTTATTATGACATGCAGTCCAACTCATCTCTAGATCATCGTTTTTACATTTATGATGACGGTACGATGGCTGCCACATGGATTTTTGCTCCCGATGGCTCTTTTGGTTCTGAAAGAGGTACAGGTTACAATTACAACGACGGAACAGACTGGGGAACTTTTTCCGGTGTCAGAATTGATCCGGAACGTACCGGTTGGCCAACCTACCAGCCTTATGGAGAAAACGGAGAAATTGTTTGTGCCCACACAAGTGCCAGCGGATTGGTTTTCAGTTACAGGGAAACCAAAGGTGAAGGTGAATGGCAAAGCTTTTATCTTTACGGTCCTGCCGGAACCGGCGGACTGGTATGGCCGAGGATGATCACTACTGGTGAGAATCATGATGTCATTCATGTCATTGCTTCCCTATTTGACGAAACTTATGAGGGTATTTATTCTCCCGTATTATATTCCAAATCAACAGATGGTGGAGAAACATGGGATCCAGAGTGTGTTATTTTAGACGACTTAAATTCAGATAACTTTAAATCTATTGGAGGTGATAATTATGCATGGGCAGAGCCTAACAATGGCACGATTGCTTTTGTTGTCTTCAACGGCGTATCTGATGGCGTGATTATGAAATCGGTAGATGACGGCGATTCATGGGAAAGAATTACTTTCTACGAAAGTCCAGATCCGCTCTTCGACGGTAACAGTGGTGATCTTCCCAGATGTGGTGGTGGTGATGGTTACAACACTATTGCCATTGATGACGAAGGAGTTATCCATGTTACTTTTGGCCGTCAAATCCACATTGACGAAACACCGGATGACCACAACTGGTCTTATTACATTTATTCAGATGGTTTAGTTTACTGGAATACAACCATGGAACCACTGGACACGGCCCAGATCAGAAACGATATTATTCCTGAGGACTGGAGTACTTTACCGATTTATCAACAAGGACAATTAGCTGCCTGGACACAACCCAACGGTGATGATACAATTGTTGGCATAGCTCCTTACTATGGTTCTTTAACCACTATGCCGCAAATGATTATTCACGATGGTATTGTTCAGATCATTTACGGTGGCCTGGCTGTAGGCTTTGCCAACGAAGATTATAACTATCGTCATATTATGGGACGTTACACGGAAATGGACGGAAACTGGAGTGAGTTTGCCGATTACACGGATGACGTATTCCATTTGTTAAGCGAATGTGTATATCCTGTTGTAGCTCCACATATTTATCAGAATCAGGTTCATATGATTTATCAGACAGATAACCTTCCGGGTAATGCATTACAACCACAGGGCGGATCTTATCCTGCTCATGAAAACAATATGGTTTACATGCCTATTGACCTGGCCGTTGGTATTAACGATCAAGTAGCTGAGGCTAATTTCGAAGTTTCACAAAACTATCCGAACCCGGCAACAGACGAAACCATGATTATGGTTACAACAGAAACTACCGGTCAGATTAACCTGACATTAAGTAATGTTTTGGGACAAATTGTTTATCGCACATCTCAAAACGCTAACCATATGGGAAGCAATGCCTTCAGATTGAATGTATCAAACCTGGATGCAGGCATTTATTTCTATACGATTGAGATTGGTGACAGGTCTGTTACCAAAAAAATGATCGTTAAATAAATAAGATCTTAAGTTTAAAAAAAGCTGCTCCATGGGGCAGCTTTTTTTTTGTATTTTTCACATCAGGATTTCGTATATTTATGCTCGAATTATTAAACCAATACATCAGCGTTATGAAAAGATATTTACTTTTACTTTTTGCCATCAGTTTTAGTTTATCCCTGTTGGCACAATCACATTTAATTCCGCAACCGAGGCTGAAAAACATTGTTGCCACACAATCCAATTTTACAAGCGACGACATGGTTTATCCGGCATCGGAAATAAATTCCTTTACATCTGCCGGAAGAGACCAGGACATAGTTATCGGTACAACGTGGTACGATCTGCAAAGTAATTCCACCATGATGCAACGGATTTTTGCTTATGATGACGGTACGATCGGTGCTACCTGGACAATGAGTTTGCAAAGTAACTGGTCGGACCGGGGAACAGGTTACAATTATTTTGACGGAACCGACTGGGGTCCGGCTCCTACTCAACGCGTTGAGAATGTCAGAACAGGATGGCCTAGTTATGCCCCTTACGGCGAAAACGGGGAAATCATCTGTTCTCATGACTTTGCAGCAGGAGAACTGATCTTCAGCTGGCGGGAAAATAAGGGCGAAGGTGAATGGAATACTTTTACTCTGGATGGTCCTGAAGGGTATAATTTCACGGCCTGGGCCAGAATGACTACTTCGGGCGAGAACAGAGACATCATCCACGTAATCTCTTATCTGCCCCCAACCCAAAACGGAGGCGGCTCTTACGAAGGCCTTGATGGCGCCATTGTTTATTCACGCTCAGAAGACGGGGGACAGACGTGGGATCCTGAAAATGTTATTCTCGACGGTATGGGTTCGGATTATGCCAAAGCCTGGGGAGCTGACGATTATGTGTGGGCCGAGCCAAATGCGGGGATGATCGCTTTCGTTGCTTTCGGCGGTATTGCTGACGGTATAATCATGAAGTCGGATGATAACGGCGATTCATGGGAAAGAGTTACTTTCTACGAAAGTCCTGATCCGTTCTTTGACGGAAACGGCGGCGACCTGCCCAAATGTGGCGGTGGCGACGGTTACAATACCATAGCTATTGACGATGACGGAGTTGTGCATGTTGCTTTCGGGCGGCAGATACACATTGACGATACTCCGGATGACAATGCCTGGTCTTATTATCCATACTCCGACGGCCTGATTTATTGGAATGAAACGATGGAACCACTGGACACAGCCCAAATCAGAAACGATATTATTCCGGAAGACTGGAGTGAACTACCCATATATCAAAACGGTCAATTAGCTGCCTGGACACAACCCAACGGAGATGATACACTTGTAGGCATTGCCCCGTACTATGCTTCACTGACAAGCATGCCGCAAATGACTATTCATAACGGCATTATCCAGATTTTCTACAGTGCTGTTTCTGTGGGTTATGCCACTGAGGAATATAATTACAGACATATCTGGGGAGTTTTCACCGAAGGTGATCATCAATGGAGTGAACAAACAGATTATACCAATGATGTATTCCATCTGCTCAGCGAATGCGTATTCCCTTCTCTCGCTCCAAACACCATCAACGGCACATATCATATTATCTATCAAACAGACAATCTTCCCGGAAATTCTTTACAACCATCAGGGAATCCTACACATCCACCCCACGAAAACAATATGGTATATCTGCCCGTAAGCCCGTTGCCGGTTAACATTAACGAAACAAACCAAACAACTTCATTTGAAGTTTCGCAAAACTATCCGAACCCGGCAAACAGAGAAACCTATTTTAGTGTTAATCTAAATGAGGGTGCCAATATCGATCTTGAAATCTATTCCGTAACAGGACAGTTGATTTATAATAAAAATTATGGCTTTAAACCGGCAGGAAAACATATAATCACACTGAGAACAGAAAATTATATCCCGGGTGTATATTTTTACACAGTCACGAACGGAAAGAATAAAGTTACTCGTAAAATGATCATTCATTAAACATTTTCATTAATATTGTCAACCAAAATCATTAAATTAATGTTTCATTAAATATTTTTATCATGAAAAAAATCTTACTTTTTATTTTAATTGCTGGTTTCAGTTGGTCAACTTTTGCTCAGATGGCAACAGTAAAACACCAGGCCAAATTTGAAACTACCATAGCTGTTGCACAGAATGCTGTGGATACGCCGGAACGTACTTATGAAGGAATCGGCAATCCTTATGTGTCCAATGAAAGAGGACAGGATATCGTAATCGGAGAAACTTATTACGACTTACAGTCGAACTCCTCAATACCTTACAGATTCCACGTTTACGATGATGGAACTATGGCAGGTACCTGGACGATGAGCCACGAAACAGCCAGTTTCCCATCATGTCCTGACAGAGGAACAGGATATAATTATTACGACGGAACTGACTGGGGCTCATACCCGGAAAATCGTGTTGAAGAAGTCCGTACAGGATGGCCGAGTTATGCTCCTTATGGAGAAAATGGCGAAATCATTTGCTCTCATACAGGAAATGCAAGCGGCCTCCAATTCAGCTGGAGAGAAACAAAAGGTGAAGGCAATTGGGCCTATTTTAATCTTGTAGGCCCAGCAGGGCATGAAGATCTATTATGGCCCCGCATGATGACCTCCGGTGAAAACCATGATGTTATCCATGTGATTGCTTTAACAGCTCCAACCGGCCTCGGAGGTTCTTTATATGAAGGACAAGATGGTGCTCTGCTTTACTCCCGTTCGGATGACGGCGGTGAAACCTGGGATCCTGAAAATGTTATTCTGGAAGGCACCGGATCTGATTATTCAACTGGTTGGGGAGGAGACGATTATGCCTGGGCGCAAGCAAAAGGCGATGTATTGGCATTTGTCCTTTTCGGTGGCGTAGCTGACGGTCTTATTATGAAATCCACTGACGGTGGCGACAGCTGGGAAAGGATTACTTTCTATGAAAGCCCTGATCCGTTCTTTGACGGCAACGGTGGTAACCTGCCCAGATGTGGCGGTGGTGACGGATACAATGGGATCGCCATTGATGACAGCGGTATTGTTCATGTGGTTTTTGGAAGACAAATACACCTGGATGATACGCCGGACGATAACCAATGGTCTTATTATCCATACTCAGACGGCCTGATCTACTGGAACGAAACGATGGAGCCGCTGGATACAGCCCAGATCAGAAACGATATCATTCCTGAAGACTGGAGCACACTGCCAATCTACCAGAACGGTCAATTAGCTGCCTGGACACAACCTAACGGCGATGACACAATTGTTGGTGTTCCCTATTATGGAGCTTCATTAACCAGTATGCCGCAAATCATTGTTGAGAATGGTATTGTTCAGGTATTTTATTCAGCTTTAACTATTGGTTTCGCTACCGAGGAATATAATTACCGCCATATCTGGGGCGTTTTCTCCGAAGGAGACGGCCAGTGGAGCGAGCAAACAGACTATACAAACGACGTATTCCACTTGCTGAGTGAATGTGTTTACCCTTCATTGGCACAAAGCACTTACGGTGATTCTTATCATATCTTATATGAAACAGATAATATGCCCGGTAATGCATTACAGCCCAGTCCGCCAACACACGACCCGGTATTGAACAAAATGGTTTATTTACCTGTTGCTCCATTACCGGTTGGTATCAGCGAGAATCAGGAAACTGCTTCTTTTGAAGTTTCCCAGAATTATCCTAACCCGGTAGTTAGTGAAACGAATTTTATGGTAACATTAAATCAAAGTGCCGACATCAACCTGGATGTTTACACACTGACAGGCCAGTTGGTCAGCTCAACCAATTACGGACATCAGGCTGCCGGAACACATGTATTAACTATCAATGCATCTAACCTGGCTTCCGGTGTTTATTTTTACACGGTTACTTCGGGAAACCAAAAAGTAACACATAAAATGATCGTTCAATAAGATCTTCACTTTATAGAAGTTAAAGGTTGCCTCTTAAGGGAGGCAACCTTTTTTTGTTTTCTATCCCAGACTTTAAATTCATTGCAGAATTTCCTGTACAAGCAATCCTGACAACAATGATTTATTTTCCCTTGTTCGTCTCCACACGTTAGATACAATTTCGTTAAAATCTTTTTTTGTTTCTACCATCGTGCCAGATAAACTCAATATTAATATTGATATTTTGTTCTAAATATCTTATTTTTACATGTTTATTTTCTATTAAAAATCACATCATGAAAAAAATTTTACTTTTTATTTCGGTATTGTTCTTCGTGCATTTTACGATAAATGCACAAAAAGCAACTTTTGTTAAAAAAGAGATTAGAGGCCTTAAAGCAAACTTTAATCAGAAAATCGGCATCGAGCCGATACAAGAAACACCTTTGGTTGCCGCCCAACCTGTTACACAACAGGTGAACAAATCAGGACGCGACATGGACATTGTAACCATCATTGACATTGGCACATCTGCCAATAAATACAGCTACGGTTATATGGGCGGGCAAAAACAAATCTTATGTTACGATCCCGATTTGAATGTTCTGACCCATTTCCACCGTATGGGAGGCGCCCTCGATCCGGGTGGATATTCAGGCGACCTGGGATATGATATTTCGTTAGATGGCGGTATGACATGGGAAAATGAAATCGAATGTTATGTGGCAACAGAAAACGGCGGCGGCACATATTATACTGATGCTGCCCGTTACCCAAATCACGGTTTCTGGAACTCAGACGGAACTATTGAAGGTGCTTATGTTGTTTTCTTTTGTCCCAACCTGGACGGAACAAACGGAACCTGGGGAGGATACAGTTATGGAATGATTAACATTGCCGACACTTCTATCCGCACCAAAAATCTTCAGTCATCTGATCCGGATAATGATATCTATCAATACATCCCTGACGGATATACACTGACAGGTGCCGGTTTATCTCTGGCTGTTGACATCAACCAGGACTGGACATCAGGTTCTCTGGTTTATATGGACCAGATTATCCTGAACAAAGGATATTATGACGAAGATGAAGAAGATTTTGTTTATGAACAGGACTTTCTTGATTTTCCTATAGTCCATGTTGATGAACAATACAGGCCTTCATTTGTTCAAACAGCTTTTAGCGCAGACGGCATGACCGGTTATATTGTTACCCTGGCCGATGACGGTTCCAATGAACAAATTGGAGAATCGTACAGGTTATATCCCATTTACTGGAAAACAACCAACGGCGGCGAAGATTGGGAAGGCCCGACGTCTATCCAACTGGACGGACCAAACGGACTGGGAGCCGTGGTTTACCATTTGTTAAACGACTCAATTTATAATGAGTTTTACGGAGATACTCCAAGAGAAGAAGTCGGCTATACGACAGCTTTCGATATGGACTGTACCGTTGACCTGTACGGAGATTTACATATTGCCGTTGTGGTAGGTGCCGCTGCCAGTAGCAATTACAGTATTGCTTCCAACGAGGGATTATTCGGCGTGATGGATATTTACACAACCAATGGAGGAGACACATGGTTTGGCGAGATTATGGGCTACCCACAGTGCTTCAGAGGATATTATCCGGATGACACTTATTACGAAGATAACCGTGTTCAGATTACAACAAATGAAGCCCGGGATAAAATGTTTATCTCCTGGCTGGACACTTTTGATGAAGATGATTACGATAACAACAGACCGAACATTTTTGTCAGAGGTTTTGACCCCGTAACCCTGATGAAAACCGTTAATAAAGACGGTGAAGACGCTCCTTACAACGTTACTTTTCTTTCTCCGGCTATGAATCAGGCACATTTTGCCATTGCCGCTAATTTCTGTATTGACACCGATGGAACTTATACTATCCCGTACACATTCCAGCAATTAGATCAGAACGATCCTGATTCAGGCCCGGTTCAGTATAAATATATTCAGGATTTCTCTTTCACGGATGAGGACTTCCTGATTCAGGGTATTAATGAAGAAACTGCTTCAAATCAGAATTTTGAAGTCTCCCAGAACTATCCGAATCCGGTAAATGATCAAACCTATTTCAGTGTAACATTGAACCAGGGAGCTGATGTTAGTGTCCGGATTTCTTCCATAACCGGGCAAATTATCCATGTTACTGATTACGGTCATAAAACAACCGGAACTCACACGCTGAAGATTGACGCATCTAACCTCGCTCCGGGCGTATATTTCTATACAGTTACTTCAGGAAACCAAAAAGTGACGCATAAAATGATCGTTCAATAGAATATTTTAACAGTAATCGTTTTAAAGGCGGGAAAATTTCCCGCCTTTTTTGTTTTTACGGATCTTTTGTAAACTCTGTTGATTGACTATATTTGCCGAAATGAAAAATCATCCTTTTGATGAGTGAATTCTTTTCCAAAACATTCCTTTTAAAATTTCTGAAATTCGGACTGGTTGGCTTTTCGGGCGTTTTTGTTGATTTCGGGATTACTTATCTGACCAAAGAAAAATTACATGTTCCCAAATATCTGGCCAATGCCATAGGATTTACAACGGCTGCAACAACCAACTATATCCTGAACAGAATCTGGACGTTTGAAAGCAGCAACCCTGAAATCGGCTGGGAATACACGCAGTTTTTAATGATTTCTCTGGTCGGCCTGGGTATAAATACTTTAATTCTCTGGCTACTGGTCAGCCGTTTTAAGATGAATTTTTACCTGGCCAAGGTATTTGCCATCGCCTTTGTGACCATCTGGAACTTTCTGGCTAATAATTACATTACGTTCAATCCGGGAAGTCCGTTGTTTTAATTATTCAAAGAGCAATACGTCCGGGAGAAACTTTAAATTTTAATATCCTGTTTTCAAATTCGAGATCCGGGATTCAGAGCTCAAAACTATTTAAACACCGTTTCCGTCCTGTCGGGCCCTAAAGAAACAATCTTTACAGGCACCCCAACATTTTCTTCTATAAATGACACATAATCTTTCAGCTCGGCTGGAAGTGCTTCGTATTTGTTTACGGCTTCCAATTCCCGGTTCCATCCTTTTAAGGTTTCATAAACGGGTTCTATATTTAACGAAACAGATTCGTAAGGAATTTCTTCTGTCAGTTGTCCGTCATACTTATATTTAACCGCTACTTTCAGTGTTTCAAAACTGTTCAGCACATCGGCTTTCATCATCATCAGTTCGGAAACACCGTTCAGCATGACGGCATATTTAAGTGCCGGCAGGTCGAGCCAGCCGCAACGCCGGGGACGGCCGGTAGTGGAACCGAACTCATGTCCTACATTGCGTAAATGTTCTCCGCTGTTATCAAACAATTCCGTTGGAAACGGGCCGCTTCCAACCCGTGTACAATATGCTTTGAAAATACCGAATACTTTACCCACCCTGGATGGCGCTATACCCAGTCCGTTACAAACACCGGCTGTGATCGTATTGGAGGAAGTGACAAAAGGATAGGAACCGAAATCAATATCCAGCAAAGTTCCCTGAGCACCTTCGGCCAGTATTTTTTTCCCGGCTTGTAATGCATTGTTCAGGTAATATTCACTGTTCACTTTTTTCAGCTGCCGTAAGGTATCCAACGACTCGAGCCAGGCTTTTTCATATTCGGGAAAAGTAAGGCCGTCAAATTTCATCTCGCTGTAATCAATACCGTACTGGGCAATGGTTTTCATATGCCGTTCACGGGCCAGGTCGTACCTTTTTTCAAATTCACTGCTCTCCAGATCACCGATTCGCATACCATTACGACTGACTTTGTCCGTATAAGCCGGGCTGATGCCTTTCAACGTGGAACCTATTTTGTTCTTCCCTTTCGATTGTTCCGAAACAGCGTCAAGCAGCCGGTGTGTCGGCAAAATAATATGAGCTTTACGTGAGATCAGCAAATTATCACGGACAGATATTCCTCCTTCGTTCAGCGCTTCAATTTCTTTTAGCAGCACAAAAGGATCAACAATAACACCATTGCCGATAACGTTGGTCGTTTTATCATTAAAAATACCTGACGGGATGGTATGCAGTATAAATTTTTTTCCGTCGAACTCGATAGTATGGCCTGCATTGGGGCCTCCCTGGAAACGGGCAATAATATCATACTCGGGTGTGAGCACATCAACAATCTTCCCTTTGCCTTCGTCTCCCCACTGGAGTCCTAAAAGAACATCTACTTTAGTCATAGAAAATCAGCTTATTAAACCCAACTTAACGAGGGTGTGTATCGCAAAACAAATGTAAGAAAATAGTCAGGTAGCAGAAAGAAATCTTATAAATATTTACTAACCTTTTGCCGTGTCTTCGGTGTCATGCTCGTTACACTTTCCATAGAAGGTTAGTGAATGATAAGCTACTTTAACACCCAGCAATTCTTCAACGGATTTCTGAATTTCCTGCAGGCGGGGATCGCAAAATTCAAGTACTTTTCCGTCTTCCAGACAAACAAAATGATCATGCTGCTTAAACTTGAAGGATCTTTCAAACTGAGCACAGTTGTTGCCGAATTGATGTTTCGTCACCAGGTTGCAATCCAGTAATAATTCAATCGTATTGTATAAGGTTGCCCGGCTGACACGGTATTTGTTGTTTTTCATCCTGATATAGAGCGTTTCTATATCAAAATGCCCGTCTGTTGCATAAATCTCTTTCAGGATAGTATAGCGTTCCGGTGTTTTACGATGCCCTCTGGATTCAAGGTATTCGGTAAAGATCTTTTTTACGGATTCGAAAGTGTCTTTTTTATTGTTTGACTTCATGTGTGCCGCCTTTAGTCAGACAAAAATAGTATTTTTTTATTTTTATATGGTTTAAATTTAAACAAAGTATCATTTAAATCAGTTTATCTTATCCAAACGCTGTACCCTGATCACTTCCTTGATTTTTTTAATCTGTTGAATAAGCTTTTTCAGTTTTTCCGTACTGTTGATATAAATTGTTATATCCATATTAACCAAACCTTTACTGTTCAACAGGTTGAGAGACCTGATGTTCAGATTAAAGTCGTTGGAAATAATAGATGTTATTTTATGAACCAAGCCGATATGATCCACGGCTTTAATACTCAAACCGGCCAGAAAAGTGATCCCTTCCTGCTGTTTCCATTTGGCTTTGACAATATTCTTTCCGTATTGCGACATCAGTTTGATGGCATTTTCACAATCAACTTTATGAATACGGATAGGTTCATTAGGAAAAATCAAACCGATCACATCATCTCCCGGAATGGGATTGCAACATTTTGAAACCGTATAATCAAGTTCCGTAAATTCTCCGTTTTCTGTTACCTCTTTTTTCTTTTGAGAAACAACAAGTGTATCGTCGCTGCTGGTCAGAAGCCCGTCGCCGGGAATCACAGGTGTTTTTTGTTTTACGAACGGCAAACGGATGGAACGCATCCAGCCGGTAAGACTTTCGGCAGGCATCAGCACTTCCTTGATCTCTTTAAACCCGATTTTATCTGTCGCTACATAATAATACAAATCGACAGGGCCTTTCAGGTTATGAGCAGCAATCAGTTTACTGATAATATGTTTGGAACTCTCCAGCTTCAGCTGGCCAAGGTATTTATCCAGTTTTTCTTTTCCTTCTTCACGATATTTCTTTCGCTCGTTTTTAATGGCGGTTTTTATCCGCGTTTTTGCCCTGGCCGTCCGCACATAATCATACCAGTCTTCATTCGGCATTTGCACTTTGGAATCAATGATCTGGACCTGGTCACCCGACTTTAACTGATAGTCTATGGTTACCAGTTTATGATTGACATTGGCCGCCACACAATGATTACCTAATTCGGTGTGAAT
>Ga0256913_10000566_pt1 | contig 19305 bp, 32 predicted proteins | sample Axial_MatmetaG_FD_185970 | JGI IMG/M metagenome (GOLD analysis project Ga0256913, IMG submission 185970) | Deep-sea worm associated microbial mat communities from Axial Seamount, Juan de Fuca Ridge, Pacific Ocean - Axial_Mat | ecosystem: Environmental > Aquatic > Marine > Oceanic > Microbial... | reverse complement strand
GTTTGAAGACGGGTTAGCGGTTATCCGTAAAAATCTGGCTGCAGAGAAAGGTAATACATTGAAAGTTTACGAATTGGTTTTCCCCGGCAAGAAGATTGTTGTTTTTGGCGTGGGTTTGTTGGACAAAGAAACAGGTGAAGCCAATTTCCTTCCTGTTATCGGCGAAGACCATATTGCCGCCATGCCTTACGAAATTATTTTGCAGGGAAAAGAGGCAACTTCTCTTGCCGGAAAATATCGTTTTGCGCTTTACTGGCCCGAACTCACCATGAGCGAGTTTATGAAAATAATGAGCACCCCCGGTGATGTGGAAGATACCATGGAAGGGCTAACGGAAGAGTAATCATATAATAAGGTGTATTGTGTTTATAAAACCTTCGGCCCCCGAAGGTTTTTTTATTACAAATTTTATCGCTGCGCACAGTGATAAGAGCGGTGATACCGCGGTAAATCAGAAAGGATTCGGAAAATAATAGATTTTCCGATTTTAATATTTATGATACTCTATCCGTTAAATTAGCGTTAAATCAGCCTCGCAAATAGCATTTCGGGTAAAATTCAACTTTTTTGATGAAATTAATTTATCCGGTGCTTGGTAATTAAAAATATTTGTTTACTTTTGCAACCCATTTCAGAGATGTGAGATAAAATCACTGAAATAGTTATAGTTAAGGGAACCTGATAAGGTAAAACGTAATAGGTTCTTGCGCGGCTCAAAGGAAAATGCTGCGTTGTTTTATTCAAAAAAAACAGCCTTCCACATTCCTTATTTCAGCCTTCCTTTAATTTATAACAAAAATAAAGAGGTTCATTTAAAATATTTTATACTTTTGCGCCTCCTTAAAAAATGAGGTACAAAGTTTAATAATTTAAAATTGTTATGCCGACAATACAACAGTTAGTAAGAAAAGGACGTAAGAAACTTGTTGATAAGAGTAAATCACCTGCTCTCGATTCAAGTCCTCAGCGTCGTGGTGTTTGTGTAAGGGTTTATACCACTACACCTAAAAAACCTAACTCAGCTATGCGTAAAGTAGCCAGGGTTAGATTAACCAATGGTAAAGAAGTGAATGCTTACATTCCCGGTGAAGGTCACAACCTGCAGGAGCACTCAATCGTAATGATTCGCGGTGGTCGTGTTAAAGACTTACCCGGCGTAAGATATCACATCATTCGTGGTGCGCTCGATACCTCCGGTGTTGAGGGTCGTACACAGAGAAGATCAAAGTACGGAACCAAACGTCCGAAAAAATAATTTTTTGATTAGCATTTAAGCTTGAGATAAAATGAGAAAGTCAAGACCAAAAAAACGAATCATACTTCCCGATCCAAAATTTAACGATGTTTTGGTGACAAAGTTTGTAAACAATCTGATGTTACAAGGCAAAAAAAGTATTGCCTTTAAGATTTTTTACGATGCAATGGATATCGTTAAGGATAAGATGAAAGATGAGGATCCCGTTGAAGTTTGGAAAAAAGGACTGGCCAACGTAACACCTGCCGTTGAGGTTAGAAGCCGTCGTATCGGTGGTGCTACTTTCCAGATTCCGTCCGAAATTCGTCCTGCACGTAAACAATCCATCGGTATGAAAAACCTGATCGGGTTTGCTCGTAAACGTCACGAAAAATCAATGGCCCTTAAACTGGCCAACGAAATTATGGCCGCCTACAGAGAAGAGGGTGCAGCCTTTAAAAAGAAAGAAGATACTCACAGAATGGCAGAAGCCAACAAGGCTTTCTCGCATTTCAGATTCTAAAATACCTGATACCGATTTAATTAGCAGATGGCAAAACAAACAAACATATCAGGCAAATTAGCACTTACCAGAAACATTGGTATTATGGCCCACATTGATGCGGGCAAAACTACCACTACCGAGAGAATTTTGTACTATACCGGTAAGAACTATAAAATTGGTGAGGTTCACGAAGGTGCCGCTACCATGGACTGGATGGTTCAGGAGCAGGAGCGTGGTATCACCATTACCTCTGCCGCTACTACCGTTTACTGGGAACTCTTTGGAAAGAAGCATAAGATTAATATTATTGATACTCCCGGACACGTTGACTTTACCGTTGAGGTTGAACGCTCACTGCGTATTCTCGATGGTGCGGTTGCACTTTTTTGTGCCGTGGGCGGAGTTGAACCTCAGTCGGAAACCGTATGGAGACAGGCTGATAAATATAAAGTACCGCGGATAAGTTTTGTTAACAAAATGGACCGTTCAGGTGCTGATTTTTTTGGTGTTGTTGAACAAATGAAAGACCGCCTTGGTGCCAACCCCGTACCGATTCAGATACCCATTGGTGCTGAAGAGGACTTTAAAGGTGTGGTTGACCTTGTAAAAGACAAAGCTTTTGTTTGGGACGATACCTCAATGGGAACCAAAATTGTTGAAATCCCCATTCCCGAAGATTTAAAAGATGCAGCATACGAAGCAAGAATGAAACTCATCGAAGGCGTTGCCGAAGAGAGTGACGAATTGCTTGAAAAATTTATGGATGATCCGCATTCCATCACCGAACAGGAGATGATTGACGTTATCCGTAAAGCTACCCTCGAGATGCGTATTACTCCGGTAATGTGTGGCTCGGCCTTTAAAAACAAAGGTGTTCAAATGCTGCTCAACGCCATTATCGAGTTTTTACCAAGTCCGCTGGATGTTGACGATGTTAAAGGGGTTAATCCCAAAACAGGTAAAGACGAGGTTCGTAAACCCGATCCTTCCGACAGTTTCAGCGCATTGGCGTTTAAAATTGCAACCGATCCGTTTGTTGGCCGTTTGTGTTTCTTCAGAGTTTACTCAGGTACACTCGAAGCCGGTTCGTACGTTTACAATGCTTCAACAGGCAAAAAAGAACGTATCAGCCGTATCATGCAAATGCACGCCAACAAACAAAATCCCATGGATAAAATTGAAGCCGGTGATATTGCTGCTGCAGTAGGTTTCAAAACCATCCGTACGGGCGATACCTTGTGCGACGAAAAACATCCCGTTATTCTTGAATCCATGTCGTTCCCCGATCCCGTTATCAGTATCTCCATTGAGCCCAAAACTCAAAAAGATATGGATAAAATGGGTATGGCTTTGGCCAAACTGGCTGAAGAAGATCCTACTTTTAAAGTACGTTCCGATGAAGATTCGGGTCAGACCATTATTTCGGGTATGGGCGAGTTACATCTCGATATTCTTATCGACAGGATGAAACGCGAATTTAACGTAGAGTGTAATGTGGGTCAGCCCCAGGTTGCCTACAAAGAAGCGCTTACGCTTAATGTTGAACACCGTGAAGTTTACAAAAAACAAACCGGTGGACGTGGTAAATTTGCCGATATTCAGTTCGAGATTGGTCCTGCCGTTGAAATGGAAGAAGGTCTTGAATTTACAGATGAGGTTAAAGGGGGTAACATCCCGCGCGAATTTATCCCTTCGGTTAAAAAAGGATTTGAAATGGCCATGTCAAACGGGCCGCTGGCAGGATTCCCTGTTGAAAGCATGAGCATCCGTTTATTCGATGGTAGCTTTCACCCGGTTGACTCCGATCAGCTTTCGTTTGAGTTGGCAGCAAAAATGGGATTCCGTAATGCCGCTAAAAAAGCAAAACCTGTTTTGCTTGAGCCCATTATGAAAGTTGAAGTGGTTACCCCTGATGAGTACCTCGGTGACGTAACCGGCGACCTTAACAGACGGCGCGCCATATTAGAAGATATTACTGCTAAATTAGGTTATCAGGTTGTTAAAGCAAAAGTACCGTTGTCGGAAATGTTCGGGTATGTTACCCAGTTGCGTTCCCTCACCTCAGGTCGTGCTACTTCAACCATGGTATTTAATAGTTATGAGCAAGCTCCTGCAAACATTGCCGAGGAGGTTGTAAATAAGGCAAAAGGAATTGTTAGTTAAAAAATAATTAATAAAGTGAGCCAAAAAATTAGAATAAAACTAAAATCGTACGATCACAATTTGGTTGATAAATCAGCCGAAAAGATTGTAAAGACGGTAAAAAGTACAGGAGCTGTTGTTATTGGTCCTATTCCTTTACCGACTCACAAAAAGGTATTTACGGTTAACCGTTCAACCTTTGTAAACAAAAAGTCGAGGGAGCAATTTGAACTCAGTACTTACAAAAGACTGATGGACATTTATAACTCATCCTCGAAAACTATTGATGCTTTGATGAAACTGGAACTGCCCAGTGGTGTTGAAGTTGAAATTAAAGTTTGATGAATATTTGACACACAGGCTTAAAGAATAATATCATGTCAGGAATATTAGGTAGGAAAATAGGTATGACCAGCATATACGACGAGAATGGGAAAAACATTCCCTGCACCGTTATCGAAGCTGGCCCATGTGTGGTAACCCAGGTTCGCACATTGGAGAACGATGGGTATGAAGCAATTCAGCTTGCTTTTGTCGATAAAAAAGACAAGCACACCACAAAAGCGCTTAAAGGCCATTTTGAAAAAGCGGGAACCACTCCTAAACGAATGGTTATGGAATTTACCCGTTTTGAAGAAAAGAAAAAATTCGGCGAAATTGTTGACGTTACCGTTTTCAGCGAAGGCGAATTTGTGGATGTTAAAGGTACCAGCAAAGGAAAAGGATTTCAGGGAGTTGTTAAACGTCACGGTTTCCGCGGTGTTAACGATGCTACACACGGTCAGCATAACCGTTTAAGAGCACCCGGTTCCATTGGTGCTTCTTCATATCCTTCAAGGGTTTTTAAAGGAATGAGAATGGCCGGACAAACAGGTGCCAAAACCGTGAAGGTTTTAAACCTGCAGGTTATGAAAATCGTTCCTGAAAAGAATTTATTGGTAGTTAAAGGATCGATACCCGGTCCTAATAATTCATACGTAAAAATAGAGAGATGGAGTTAGTAGTTCATTCAAAGAGCGGACAAGCTACAGACAAAAAGGTTTTGCTGGATGATTCCATCTTTGGAATTGAACCCAACGACCATGCTATTTACCTCGATGTAAAACAGTATTTAGCCAATCAGCGTCAGGGAACTCACGATTCCAGGGAAAGAAGTGATGTAACCGGTAGTACACGTAAGATTAAAAGACAAAAGGGAACCGGAACCGCTCGTGCCGGTGATATTAAAAACCCTTTGTTCCGTGGTGGTGGCCGCGTTTTCGGACCACACCCCCGCGATTATCATTTTAAGCTTAACAAAAAAGTTAAAAGGTTAGCCCGTAAATCGGCGCTTACCTATAAAGCAAAAGATAACGAGATTATTGTAGTGGAAGATTTTAAAATGGATACTCCCAAAACAAAAGAGTATTTAAACTTACTGAAAGGTCTGAAACTCGATAATAAAAAAACCTTGCTGGTGTTAAACGAGAAAGATGAGAACATCTATCTTTCAGCCCGTAACATTCAAAAGGCTAAAGTTGTTCGTGCCGATTCACTGAATACATACGATATTCTGAACGCCAACAATATTATTATGGTTGAAAGCTCGTTGAAAACCATCAATGAAGTATTTGCTAAATAATAAAGAGTAAGAAAGATGGGAATTATAATGAAACCGGTAATTACAGAGAAGATGACCGCCAAAAGCGACGCTCTCAACCAGTATGGTTTTATTGTTGACAAACATGCCAACAAAATACAAATCAAACAAGAGGTTGAAGAATTGTACGGTGTGCAGGTAACATCTGTAAATACCATGAACTATTCCGGTAAAACAAAATCACGATTTACTAAATCAGGTGTAATTACCGGCAAGACCAGGGCCTATAAAAAGGCTGTTGTAACATTAGCAGAAGGTGAAAGTATTGATTTTTTTAGCAACATTTAGAAATGGCTCTGAAAAAATATAAACCAACGACCCCGGGTCAGCGCTTCAAGATTATCAGCGCGTTTGACGACATTACAGCTACCAAACCCGAAAAGAGTTTGCTGGCTCCTAAAAAACGTACCGGAGGTAGAAACAACGAAGGACACATGACCATTCGCAACGTAGGTGGTGGTCATAAACAGAAATACAGAATTATCGACTTTAAACGTGATAAGGAAGGTATTCCCGCAACAGTGAAAACCATTGAGTACGACCCTAATCGTACTGCACGTATCGCACTGGTTTACTATGCTGACGGCGAGAAACGCTACATCATTGCCCCTCACGGACTGAAAGTTGGTCAAACAATCCTTTCAGGTAAAGGCGTTGCCCCCGAACTGGGCAATACCATGTATCTGTCGGAAATCCCGTTTGGTACCATCATTCATAACATCGAGTTGCGTCCGGGACAGGGAGCTAAAATGGCCCGTAGTGCCGGTTCTTACGCACAGTTGATGACACGTGACGGAAAGTTTGCCATCATTAAACTCCCTTCAGGGGAAACCCGAATGATACTGCAAACATGCCGCGCTACCATTGGTATGGTATCCAATACCGACCATAGCCTCGAAAAATCGGGTAAAGCCGGTCGTAGTCGCTGGTTAGGCCGCCGTCCCCGCGTACGTGGTGTAGCCATGAACCCTGTCGATCACCCAATGGGTGGTGGCGAAGGCCGCTCCTCAGGCGGACATCCGCGCTCACGCAAAGGATTGCCTGCAAAAGGTTACAAAACACGTGCTAAGAAGAAGGATTCTAACAAGTACATAATTGAAAAACGTAAGAAATAATCGTAAACAGATAGTACTATGAGCCGTTCATTAAAAAAAGGACCATATATCCATTATAAACTCGAAAAAAAGATTGTTGCCAACATCGAGTCTGGTAAAAAAACCGTGATCAAAACATGGTCGAGAGCATCTATGATCTCTCCCGACTTTGTTGGACAAACCATCGCTGTTCATAATGGTAATAAATTTATCCCTGTTTACATTACTGAAAACATGGTAGGACACAAACTCGGCGAGTTCGCTCCAACCCGTCTTTTCAGAGGTCACGCAGGTAAAAAAGATAAAGGTAGAAAATAAAGCTAAGCAAAAATGGGATCTAGAAAACATAATAGTGCCGAAAAACGTAAAGCAGAACGTAAAAATCTGTATATGGCACGCTTACGCAACGTACCTACTTCGCCGCGCAAAATGAGACTTGTTGCCGATTTGGTTCGTGGTATGGATGTTGAAAAAGCAATGCACGTATTGCAGCATACCAATAAGGAAGCTGCAGGCCGTTTGTATAAACTCGTGCGTTCAGCAGTTGCTAACTGGGAAGTTAAAAACGAAGGAGCTCGCCTCGAAGACAATGCTCTTTATGTAAAAGAAATCAGCGTTGACAGCGGCAGAATGCTTAAGCGAATTCAACCCGCACCTCAGGGCAGAGCTTACAGGGTTAGAAAACGTTCTAATCATGTTACACTGGTTCTTGGAAACCGTTTGGATGAAATGAATCAGGTGGATGTGTCGGAATCTGAAAATAACGAAAATTAAGAACTTTAATAATATAGTTTAATGGGACAGAAAACTAATCCAATAGGACTCAGGTTAGGTATCATCAAAGGATGGGACTCATATTGGTATGGCGGAAAAAACTTCTCCGAAAAACTGGTAGAAGATGATATGATCAGAAAATATCTTAATGCCCGTCTGGCCAAAGCCGGTGTTTCAAAAATTGTAATTGAACGTACATTGAAGTTTATAACCATTACCATTATGACTGCCCGTCCGGGTATCATTATCGGTAAAGGTGGTCAGGAAGTTGCAAAACTGAAAGAAGAGTTGAAAAAACTCACCAATAAAGAAGTTCAGATTGACATTTCCGAAATTAAACGACCCGAACTGGATGCTGCCATTGTAGCCAATACAATTGCAAAACAGATTGAAGGAAGAATATCTTTCCGTCGCGCCATAAAAACAGCCATCGCTTCAAGCATGAGACTGGGTGCCGAAGGTATTAAAGTACAGATATCAGGACGTTTGGGCGGAGCCGAAATGGCACGTAGCGAAATTTATAAAGAGGGTCGTATTCCTTTGCATACCTTAAGAGCCGACATTGATTACGCTTTGGTTGAAGCTCATACTACCTACGGACGTATCGGTATTAAAGTTTGGATCTTCAAAGGCGAAATTTATGGCCGCCCCGAACTGGTTTCATCAGTACAAACCGGTAAAAAACACGGTGGTGCACAGTCAAAAGGTGCCGGTCGTCAACGTCGCAGAAGATAAAAAGCGTTTTAGTAATAATATTAAAGCTAAGTAGCAATGTTACAACCTAAGAAAACCAAATTCAGAAAACAACAGAAAGGCCGCATGAAAGGCAATGCCGGCAGAGGGCATCAACTGGCTTTCGGTTCTTTCGGTATAAAAACACTGGAACAGGCATGGATGACTTCGCGTCAAATTGAGGCTGCACGTCAGGCTGTTACCCGTTATATGAAACGTGAAGGTCAAATTTGGATTAGAGTATTCCCCGATAAACCCGTTACCAAAAAACCTGCAGAGGTTCGTATGGGTAAAGGTAAAGGTGCTCCCGAGTACTTCGTTGCTCGTATAACACCCGGCCGTATTCTCTTTGAAGCTGAAGGTGTTCCTTTGCATGTGGCAAAAGAGGCTTTGAGACTCGCAGCTCAAAAATTGCCTGTTAAAACCAAATTTGTAGTTAGAAGAGATTACACTGAGTAAAAATAGGAAACAATGAAACAGGAAGTAGTTAAAGAGATGAGCACTGTTGAACTCAGGGAAAGACTGGTTGAGGAAAGAAAACACCTTACCCGCCTTAAACTGAATCATGCAGTTTCTCCGCTCGAAAATCCTCATAAAATCAGCGAAAACAAAAAAGTGATTGCTCGTATTCTGACTGAACTGAGGAAAAGAGAAATTGAGGAAAACAACAATAAGTAAAACAATGGAAAAGAGAAATCTTAGGAAAGAAAGAATCGGATTGGTCGTCAGCAATAAGATGGATAAATCTATCGTGGTTTCTATCGAACGCCGTTTCAAACACCCCATCTACGGGAAGTTTGTGAAAAAAACCAATAAGTTTATGGCTCACGATGAAAAAAACGAATGTAACATCGGCGATACCGTCCGCATCATGGAAACCAGGCCATTGAGCAAAAATAAGAATTGGAGATTAGTAGAAATCATTGAAAGAGCTAAATAACCATGATACAACAAGAAACAAGATGTACAGTTGCTGATAACAGTGGAGCTAAAGAAGTTCTGATCATCAGAGTTCTTGGCGGAACCAAACGTCGCTATGCTTCGGTAGGCGACCAGGTGGTGGTTACTGTTAAAAATGCTTTGCCCTCAGGTAACGTTAAAAAAGGTACCGTGGCTAAAGCAGTAGTGGTAAGAACAAACAAAGAAGTCAGACGAAACGACGGCTCTTACATTCGCTTTGATGATAATGCTGTGGTATTGCTTAATACTGCCGGCGAAATGATGGGAACCCGTATCTTCGGCCCTGTTGCCAGAGAATTGCGTGAAAAACAGTATATGAAAATCGTATCACTGGCACCCGAGGTGCTTTAATACAGAAATAGAGTTATGGCTAAGTTACATATAAAAAAAGGCGATACAGTTATGGTTATCTCTGGTAATGACAGAGGCAAGCAAGGACGCGTGCTCGAAATTATTACCGAAAAAATGAGAGCCATTGTTGAGGGCGTTAATATGGTAAAAAAACATACCAGACCCAATGCCGATAACCCAAAAGGCGGTATCATTGAACAGGAAGCACCTGTTCATATCTCAAACCTTATGGTGGTTGACGGTAAAGGTAACGCTACCCGCATAGGAAGAAAGAAAGATGATAAAACCGGGAAAACAGTTCGTTATTCTAAAAAATCAGGGGAGGTAATTAAGTAATGGAATATCAACCTAGATTACAAAAAAAGTATTACGAGGAAATCGTTCCTGCTTTAACCAAAAAGTTTGGTTACAAAACAGTTATGCAGGTACCTAAACTGGTAAAGATAAACCTCAATCAGGGTATTAGCGCCGCATTAACCGATAAAAAGTTAATCGATACCGGTATTGCTGAAATGACAGCCATAACCGGACAAAAAGCGGTACCTACCATCTCGAAACGCGATGTTTCAAACTTTAAATTAAGAAGAGGTAACCCCATTGGCGTGCGCGTAACACTACGCTCCGAAAAAATGTACGAATTCCTCGACAGACTTGTTGCTATTGCCCTGCCACGTGTTCGTGACTTTAGAGGCATTAACGACAAAGGTTTCGACGGACGCGGTAACTACTCGTTTGGTATTCCGGAACAGATTATCTTCCCGGAAATCAATATCGATAAAGTGAATAAAATCAATGGTATGGATATTACCATTGTTACCACCGCAAATACCGATGAAGAAGCCTTTGCTTTGCTTAAAGAATTCGGATTACCATTTAAGAACCAAAAAAATAACAACTAATGGCAAAAGAGTCGATGAAAGCGCGTGAGCGCAAAAGACAAAAGCTGGTTGAAAAATACGCCGCCAAACGTGCTGCGTTAAAAGCCGCCGGCGATTACGAAGGTTTACAAAAACTGCCTAAAAACGCATCGCCCGTTCGTTTGCACAACCGTTGTCAACTAACCGGAAGGCCTAAAGGGTATATGCGTCAGTTTGGCGTTTCACGTATTAATTTCCGTGAAATGGCACTTAAAGGGTTGATCCCCGGAATTAAAAAGGCCAGTTGGTAATTTATAAATAATTAAAAGGTTAATCAAGATGATTACTGATCCAATAGCAGACTATTTAACAAGAATTAGAAACGCAGTGGCCGCCAAACACCGTTTGGTTGAAATCCCTGCTTCCAATTTGAAAAAGAATATTACCAAAATTCTTTTTGAAAAAGGATATATTCTGAACTATAAGTTTGAAGAAACAGAAAATAATCAGGGAAACATTAAAATAGCCCTGAAATATCACCCTGTTACCAAAACACCGGCAATTCGATCAATTGAACGTGTTTCAACACCAGGGTTGAGAAAATATGTAAACGCCAACGAATTACCGAGGGTTATTAACGGACTGGGTGTTGCCATCCTGTCCACTTCAAAAGGTGTTATCACCGATAAAGAAGCCCGTAAACTGAATGTAGGTGGCGAAGTAATTTGTTATGTAAGTTAAAACAGGAGATAGATCAATGTCACGTATAGGAAAATTACCGATTGCTATTCCTCAGGGTGTTGAAGTTAAGGTTTCCGACAACAATGTTGTTACCGTTAAAGGAAAACTGGGCGAACTTCGCCAGGTGGTTGACCCGGGTATCAAAGTTAACGTCGAAGACGGAACCATCACGTTGGAAAGAGCAACTGAAAGTAAAGACCATAAATCGAAACACGGTTTGTACCGTTCGCTGATTAATAATATGGTTGCCGGTGTATCGGAAGGAATTAGTGTTGTACTGGAACTGGTAGGTGTTGGTTTTAAAGCCGATGCCAAAGGCCAATTACTGGAGCTGGCACTGGGACATTCGCACCACATTTTTATGGAAATCCCTGCCGAAGTTAAAGTAGAAACTGTTACCGAAAGAGGTAAAAACCCGCTTATTAAGCTATCCTCTTTCGATAAACAACTGCTCGGACAGGTAGCCGCAAAAATACGCTCGCTACGTAAACCCGAACCTTACAAAGGTAAAGGTGTTAAGTTCCAGGGCGAAGAGTTAAGAAAGAAAGCCGGTAAATCAGCAACTGATAAATAGTAACTGAAGTATATCTGTAAAAAGATTAAAACCAGGAGTAACAATGGGAACAAAAAATAAAAAAGTATCCAGCAGACTAAAAATTAAGATGAGGATCAGGAAAACCGTAAAAGGTACTCCCGAAAGACCCCGCTTGTCTGTTTTTAGAAGTAATAAGCAGATTTATGCTCAGCTGATTGATGATGAAAACGGAAAAACAATTATTGCCGCCTCATCAAGAGAAAAAGATATTGACAACGATAAAATAACTAAAATTGAGCAGGCCGCAAAAGTAGGTGCCCTTATCGCCGAAAAAGCAAAAGCTGCCGGTATTGAGTCAGTTGTTTTTGATAGAAACGGTTATTTGTATCACGGCAGAGTTAAAAATTTAGCTGAAGCTGCCAGAAAAGGTGGACTTAAATTTTAAGGAATTATGGCAAACGCAAATGCAAAAAGAGTTAAATCCAGCGAAATTGAACTGAAAGACAGGCTGGTTAGCATAAACAGAGTTACCAAAGTAACCAAAGGGGGTAGAACCTTTAGCTTTTCGGCTATCGTTGTTGTTGGAAACGAAAACGGCGTGGTAGGTTACGGTCTTGGTAAAGCTAACGAGGTTACTGCAGCTATTGCTAAAGGTATCGACGATGCTAAAAAACATCTTATCCAGGTACCTGTTCTTAAAGGAACCGTGCCTCACGAACAAATTGGTAAATACAGCGGTGCCCGCGTTTATATTCAACCCGCTGCCCCCGGTACCGGAGTAATCGCCGGTGGTGCCATGCGTGCAGTTTTAGAGAGTGTTGGTGTTACCGATGTGCTTGCAAAATCTAAAGGATCATCCAACCCGCACTCGGTAGTTAAAGCTACCATCGACGCACTGTCGAAAATGCGCGATGCTTATACAATTGCCCAGGTTCGCGGTGTTGATCTGGATACAGTTTTTAACGGTTAATAAGTTAAGAAAATGAGTAAAATTAGAATAACTCAGGTAAGAAGTGCCATCAACCGGCCACTAAGGCAAAAAAGAACTTTAACAGCTCTTGGCCTTAAAAAACTTCATCAAACCAAAGAATTTGAGGCAAACCCCGCAATTCTTGGTATGATTGAAAAAGTTAAACATTTATTGAAGGTAGAAGAAATTTAAAAATATTTTAACAATGGATTTAAGTAATCTTAAACCTGCTGAAGGTTCTGTTAAGAACAGGAAAAGAGTAGGACGCGGACAAGGTTCCGGTAGAGGCGGTACCTCTACACGCGGACATAAAGGTGCCCAGTCGAGATCGGGATACAAACGTAAAATCGGTTTTGAAGGTGGCCAGATGCCATTGTACCGTCGTGTTCCTAAATTCGGTTTTAAAAATATCAATCGTAAAGAGTATCGCGGAATCAACATCAGCGTATTACAACAGCTTGCCGATAACGGTATTAACGTTGTTACCAAAGAGGTACTCGTTAAAAACGGTTTGGCACATAAAAACGATTTAATTAAAATTCTTGGAAACGGCGAATTAAAAGCTAAAATGGAAGTTACCGTTGACGCTTTTACTAAATCAGCAGTTGCTGCTATCGAAGCACAGGGTGGAACCGCTACTAAAATTTAAGATTGAATGAAAAAGTTGATTGAAATACTAAGGAATATCAATAAAATTGAGGAACTGAGAAACAGAATCCTCTATACACTGGGAATTATTCTTATTTACCGTTTCGGTTCATATGTGGTAATTCCGGGTGTCGATCCGAGTATGTTGTCGAACCTGCAAAATCAGGCCAGTTCGGGCTTGCTTGGGTTGTTGAACATGTTCTCGGGAGGTGCATTCTCTAATGCTTCAATTTTTGCATTGGGTATTATGCCCTATATCTCGGCTTCTATTGTTATTCAGCTTCTCGGTATGGCTATCCCATACTTCCAGCGCCTACAGCGTGAAGGGGAGAGCGGTAGAAGAAAAATCAACCAGATCACTCGTTATCTTACTGTACTTATCGTGGCATTCCAGGCTCCCGGTTATATTGCAAACCTCGTTTCGCAATTACCCGCCGAGGCCATTACCCCCTTCGATCCGGGCATTACAAGCCCCTCCATCTTCTTTTGGGTATCATCAACCATTATTCTTATTGCAGGTACCCTCTTTGTAATGTGGCTGGGTGAAAAAATTACCGATAAAGGTATCGGAAACGGTATTTCATTAATCATTATGATTGGTATCATTGCCCGTTTGCCCTTTGCCCTTTTCGGAGAATTTGTTTCACGCCTCGAAGAACAGGGCGGCGGTTTGGTGTACTTTTTACTGGAATTGGTAATTCTGATTTTGGTTATCTTGTTTACCATCCTGCTTGTTCAGGGAACCCGTAAAATTCCGGTGCAATATGCCAAACGGATTGTAGGAAACAAACAGTATGGTGGTGTTCGTCAGTATCTGCCTTTAAAGGTTAATGCTGCCGGTGTTATGCCCATCATTTTTGCGCAGGCCATTATGTTCCTGCCTATGACATTGGTTGGATTTGCCAACTCCGATACATTAAGCGGTTTTGCTGCTGCATTTACCGATTATAACGGATTTTGGTATAACTTCACCTTCTTTGTTATGATTATCTTATTCACCTATTTCTATACGGCCATTACCATTAACCCCAATCAAATGGCTGATGACCTTAAGAAAAACGGTGGATTTATTCCGGGAGTTAAACCGGGTCGTAAAACGGCTGAATACCTTGATATGATTTTATCAAGAATTACATTGCCGGGCTCTATCTTCCTCGGATTTATAGCTATTATGCCCGCCTTTGCACGAATGGCTGGCGTTAACAGCTCCTTTGCTGCTTTTTACGGAGGAACCTCACTGCTGATTTTGGTGGGTGTTGTGCTCGATACATTGCAGCAAATTGAAAGTTATTTGTTGATGCGTCATTACGACGGATTAACCAAATCGGGCCGTATTAAAGGCGGCCGCTCGTCAATAGGATTTTAGAATTTCGCTGAATGATTCATTATAAAACAGACGCGGAATTAGAAATACAACGACACAGTTCTTTACTTGTTGGTAAAACGTTGGCCGAAGTGGCCAAACTGATTGAACCTGGTGTAAAAACCAAAAAGCTGGATAAGGTTGCCGAAGAGTTTATCCTCGATAACGGAGCCAAACCGGGGTTTAAAGGATACGGCGGATTTCCTGCAACACTGTGCATATCGGTAAACGATGAAGTGGTGCATGGTATTCCGGGTGAACGGGAGTTGAAAGAGGGTGATATTGTATCCATCGACTGCGGAACCATCTGGCAGGGTTTTTACGGCGACTCAGCCTATACTTTTGAAGTAGGCGAAGTGGATGAAGAGGTTCATTGGTTACTGGAGCGAACGAAACAGTCGCTATACCTCGGTATAGAAATGGCTGTTGCCGGAAAGAGGGTAGGCGATATAGGAAATGCCATCCAAAGCTATGTTGAACGTTTTGGATACGGAGTGGTTAGAGACCTCGTAGGTCACGGTGTGGGACGACACCTGCACGAAAAACCCGAAGTACCTAACTACGGAAGACGCGGTACAGGTGTCAAACTGAAAAAAGGGATGGCCATTGCCATTGAGCCGATGATCAACCTCGGACGTAAAGAGGTTGTTCAGGACAGAGACGGATGGACCATCAGAACCATCGACGGAAAACCGTCGGCTCATTTTGAACACGATGTGGCCATCAGAGAAGGAAAACCGGATATATTGTCAACATTTGATTATATTGAAGAAGTACTTAACAATAAATAGACAAGAATAAATGGCAAAGCAACCGTCAATCGAACAAGATGGAACAGTAATTGAATCTCTCGGAAATGCAATGTTCCGGGTGGAACTGGAAAACGGGCATGTAATTACAGCTCATATTTCAGGAAAAATGAGAATGCACTATATAAAAATTTTGCCGGGAGACAAAGTAAAACTTGAAATGTCGCCCTATGATTTGACAAAAGGAAGAATAACATTCAGATACAAATAATTGAAGAAATGAAAATAAGAGCATCAATTAAAAAAAGATCTCCTGAAGACAAGATAGTTCGTCGTAAAGGCAGATTGTACGTTATTAACAAAAAAAACCCCAAGTTTAAACAAAGACAAGGGTAAGGGTTTTATAATAAAATTTAAAAAAAAGATTATTAATTATGGCTAGGATTGCTGGAGTTGATATCCCAAACAACAAAAGAGGTGAAATTGCTTTAACCTACATTTATGGAATAGGCAGAAGCAGAGCACAGAAAATTCTTTCAGAAGCCGGTATCGACTGGAATAAGAAATCTAACGAGTGGAACGATGAAGATTTGAATAAAATCCGTACCATTATCGTGGATAATTACAAAGTGGAAGGTGAATTGCGTTCGGAAGTACAAATGAACATTAAACGCCTTCAGGATGTTGGTGCCTATCGCGGAATCCGCCATCGTATTGGCTTGCCGGTTCGCGGACAGGGAACCAAAAACAATGCCCGTACTCGTAAAGGACGTAAGAAAACTGTTGCCAATAAGAAAAAGGCTACTAAATAATAATTAACGTTTCGATTTTATAGTCAAGTAATAAATATAACTATGGCAAAGAGAACCAGAAGTACAAAAAAAAGAATAGTAAAAGTTGAGCCTGTTGGACGTGCTTATGTTAAAGCTTCGTTTAATAATATCATCATTTCGCTTACCAACGAACAGGGACAGGTTATTTCCTGGGCCTCGGCAGGTAAAATGGGATTTAGAGGTTCAAAAAAGAATACGCCTTACGCCGCACAAATGGCTGCCGAAGATTGTGCTAAAGTAGCATACGACGCAGGCCTGCGTAAAGTAAAGGTATATGTTAAAGGACCCGGCTCGGGACGTGAATCAGCAATTCGTACCATTCACTCTTCCGGTATCGAAGTAATGGAAATTATCGATGTTACACCATTGCCGCACAATGGTTGCCGTCCGCCCAAAAGAAGAAGAGTTTAATAACAGTTTAGAGAATATTTAAACGATAAATAACTAGCTATGGCAAGATATATTGGCCCAAAGTCAAAAATAGCACGTAAGTTCAGCGAACCCATTTATGGTCCTGACAAATATTTGGAAAAGAAAAATTACCCTCCGGGACAACACGGTAACAACCGCAGAAGAAGAAAACAGTCGGAATACGGTATGCAGCTTGCTGAAAAGCAAAAAGCTAAATACACCTACGGCATTCTCGAACGTCAATTCCGTAATGTATTTAAAAGAGCATCACGTAAAAAAGGTATTACCGGCGAAAACCTGCTTCAGTTAATCGAAGCACGTTTGGATAATGTTGTGTTCCGCCTGGGAATTGCCCCCACACGAGCAGCTGCCCGTCAGCTGGTTTCGCACCGCCACATTACCGTAAACGGAGATATTGTAAATATTCCTTCTTTCTCGGTTCGTGAAGGTGATGTTGTTGGTGTTCGCGAAAAATCAAAAAGCCTTGAAGCCATTACCGATTCGCTGGCTTCGCGTAAAAGTTTTTCGTGGCTGGAATGGGACGAAACAAAAATGCAGGGTAAATTCCTGAACTATCCCGCACGTGAAGAGATTCCTGAAAATATTAAGGAAAACCTGATCGTTGAGCTTTACTCCAAGTAAAATTTAAATCGACCAATTTTTAATCGCTAAACATAAACTATGGCAATTTTAGCATTTCAAAAACCTGATAAGGTTATAATGAACGAATCCGATAATTTCAAAGGCGTTTTTGAATTTCGTCCTTTGGAACCCGGTTTTGGGATTACCATTGGTAATGCCCTCAGGAGAATTTTACTCTCATCTCTTGAAGGATTTGCCATCACTTCCATTAAGATCGAAGGCGTTGTTCACGAATTTTCCACCATCGAAGGCATCGTTGAAGATGTTACCGAAATTGTTCTTAACCTGAAAAAAGTTCGCTTTAAACAGCAAATTCAGGGCGAGGATATGGAAAAAGTAAACATCGTTATTGGTGATCAGGAAGAATTTAAAGCCGGAGATATCAATAAATTTCTCTCCGTTTTTCAGGTGCTCAATCCCGATGAGGTGATCTGTCATATGGATCCTTCGGTAAAACTGAGCATGGAACTCACCATTAATAAAGGCAGAGGTTATGTGCCGGCTGAAGAAAACAAAGAGGAGGAAGCTCCTTTGGGTGTAATCGCCATCGATTCAATTCATACCCCCATTAAAAACGTAAAATATTACGTTGAAAATTTCAGGGTTGAACAGAAAACCGACTACGAAAAACTGGTTATCGAAATTGATACCGATGGTTCCATTCATCCAAAAGATGCACTTAAAGAGGCAGCCAAAATATTAATTCATCACTTTATGCTTTTCTCGGATGAGAAAATCACCCTGGAAACCGAAGAAAAATCGGTTACCGAAGAGTTGGATGAAAATACCCTCCATGTGCGTCAGTTGCTTAAAACCAAACTGGTTGACCTCGACCTTTCGGTACGGGCACTCAACTGTTTAAAAGCTGCCGATGTTGAAACACTCGGCGAGCTGGTGGCTTACAATCGCAACGATTTGCTTAAGTTTAGAAATTTTGGAAAGAAATCATTGGCTGAACTTGATGAACTGGTAGATAACAAAGGCCTTGAGTTCGGAATGAATGTAGCAAAGTATAAATTAGATAAGGACTAAGAACGATGAGACATAAGAAGAGTTTTAATCATTTGGGAAGAACAAGTTCGCACCGTAAAGCCATGCTGGCTAATATGGCATCTTCCCTCATCATGCATAAAAGAATTGTAACAACTCTTGCAAAAGCTAAAGCTTTAAGAGGTTACGTTGAACCGTTGATCACCAAAGCCAAAGACGATACAACTCATTCAAGAAGAATGGTTTTCAAATATCTTACCGATAAGTATGCGGTAACCGAACTTTTTAGAGAAGTGTCGGCCAAAGTTGGCGATCGCCCGGGAGGTTATACCCGTATTATTAAACTGGAAAACCGTTTGGGTGATAATGCCGAAATGGCAATGATTGAATTGGTTGATTTCAACGAAAATCTATTGAAAGAAAAGAGTGCGAAAAAAGCCAAAACCCGCCGTCGTCGTGGTGGAAGCAAAAAAAGTGCTCCTAAAGCAGAAACTACAGAACAAGTTGCTGCTACAGATACTCCTGAAACCGTGGAGAAAGAAGAGAAGGTAGAGACCGAGGTTAAGGATGAGGTAGTTGAAAAGGCAGAGGAAGCCAAAGAGGAAGTTAAAGAGGAAGAGGCTAAAGAAGAGGAGAAAAAGGAAGATAAGGAGTAGGTAGCAACTTGTAACTGCATTAAAAAGGGTAAAAGCGAAAGCTTTTGCCCTTTTTTATTTTCTGCCCAGCAAAACCACTGCCTGTGCGGCAATACCGTCGCCCGTCCCGGTAAACCCTAATCCTTCGGTGGTGGTTGATTTAACGGAAATGTTTTCGATGCCTGTTTTAACGGTTTGGGCAATATTTTTACGCATACCGGTAATGTAAGGCGATATGCGCGGTTGCTGTAAAACTATGGTCGCATCGATGTTTATTATTTTATACCCTTTTTCCGAAATCATCCGGAAGGTTTTTTCCAACAATATAAGGCTGCTGATGTTTTTATACTGCCGGTCGCTATCGGGGAAATGAACACCGATGTCACCCAGTGCCAGTGCCCCCAGCAGCGCGTCGCAAATTGCATGAAGCAATACGTCGCCATCGGAATGTGCCAAACATCCCTTTTCAAAAGGAATATGAATACCCCCCAGCCAAAGTT
>Ga0256913_10000565_pt1 | contig 19311 bp, 11 predicted proteins | sample Axial_MatmetaG_FD_185970 | JGI IMG/M metagenome (GOLD analysis project Ga0256913, IMG submission 185970) | Deep-sea worm associated microbial mat communities from Axial Seamount, Juan de Fuca Ridge, Pacific Ocean - Axial_Mat | ecosystem: Environmental > Aquatic > Marine > Oceanic > Microbial... | reverse complement strand
GTTTTTTGTATTTCCTGAATAACTTTTCCTCCGGGGCCAATAACTTCTCCAATTTGATCTGTTTTGATTTCAACTACGCTGATTCTTGGTGCATGTGGTTTGAGATCTTCTCTAGGCGTATCTATTATCAGATTCATTTCATTCAAAATATGTGCTCTTCCTTCTTTTGCCTGCATCAATGCTTTTTCAAGGATTTCATAGGGCAATCCGTCTATTTTAATATCCATTTGACATGCTACAATACCGTTTTTAGTTCCCGTAACTTTAAAATCCATATCTCCGATAGCATCTTCATCACCTAAAATATCTGAAAGCACTACAAATTTTTCTCCGTTAGTAATTAAACCCATAGCAATTCCGCTAACTCCTTCTTTGATAGGAACTCCTGCATCCATCAAAGCCATAGATCCACTGCATACTGTTGCCATTGATGAAGATCCGTTTGATTCCAGTACATCTGAAGTGATTCTGATAGTATATGGAAAATCTTCAGGTAAGACTTTTCTCAAAGATCTGCCGGCTAAATTTCCGTGGCCAACTTCTCTACGTCCCGGACCTCTCATCGGTTTTACTTCACCGACAGAAAAACCGGGGAAAGAGTAATGCAAAATAAAATCATCGTAATATGAATTTAATGCATTGTCAACCATTATCTGATCCATCTTTGTACCCAAAGTAAGGATTGATAATACTTGAGTTTCACCGCGAGTAAATACTGCCGAACCATGACTTGAAGGAATAAGGTCTATTTCAGACCATATAGTTCTTATTTCATCAGGTTTTCTTCCGTCCATTCTTAAATTTTCTTCAAGAATTAAGTTTCTGAAAATTTCCTTTTTTGTTTTATCAAAATAAGTTGAGATCAAACTTGAAAACTCATCATACCATTCTTCTCCTTTTTCTTTCTTGAGTTTTTCTTTAAGCTCTTTTTCTATTTCTTTCAATTTATTTTTTCTGGTAAGTTTATCCAATGCACCTCTGGCAATAGATTCTATTTCACCGGAAATCATATTTTCGATAGTTTCTTTAAGTTCAGTGCTAGTCAGTGATTCTTCAAGTTCTCTTTTTATCAAAGCTTTGTCTCCAACCAGTTTTGCTAAGTCAAGTTGTGCTTCAACCTGAATTTTTATGGCATCATGAGCTACTTTTATAGCTTCTACTATATCTATTTCACTTACTTCGTCAGCTTCTCCTTCCACCATCATCACATTGTCCTTGGTAGCTGCAACTATAAGGTCCAAACTTGCATTTTCAAGGTCGTTCCTATTAGGATTGATTATGTATTCCCCGTTTATTTTAGCTACTCTTACTTCGGAAATAGGTCCTTCCCAAGGTATGTCTGAAACACTCAACGCACTGGAAGCAGCCAATGCTGCATATGCATCGGGCATCACACCTTCATCTGCTGAAAGCAAGGTAATATAAACTTGAGTTTCATTCATATATCCATCAGGAAACAGAGGCCTCAATGCTCTGTCTACCAATCTGGAAACCAGTATTTCATTGTCGGACAATCGTCCTTCTCTTCTGAAAAAATTACCGGGGATTCTGCCTGCAGATGCAAATTTTTCCTGATAATCAACTGATAGTGGAAAAAATGCTTGATTTTCTTTAGCTTCTTTTGCTGAAACCACGGTTGCTAATAATATAGTTTTTCCGATTGTTATAGTTACGGATCCATCAGCCTGATCAGCCAATTTGCCGGTTTCTATAACAACATCGTTTCCATTTGGCATTGTGAATGAAATGGAAATTCCTTGTTTTTTACCCATAATAATAATAAATTTTTAATTGCACCTTATTTGAAATGCACTTTGATGCGGAGAAAAATCCAACCGCAATAAATATAAAAAATAGTTAATTTTAAATTAAGCCCCGGATTATTTTCTGATACCTAATTTTTCAATTAATTTTCTGTATCCTACAATATCTTTTCTCATAAGATATTTTAGAAATCTCTTTCTTTTACCAACTTTAGTCAAAAGTGCTCTTCTGCTTACTTGATCCTTTTTGTTCTCGTTAAGGTGATGTGAAAGTATTGTAATCTCTTCGGTAAGTAATGCTACTTGTCCTTCAATTGAACCGGTATTGGTCTCTGACCCTCCAAATTCTTTAAAAATCTCTTTTTTCTTTTTTGAATCTAATAATACGCTCATTTTTATTTGTTTTTACTAAGTTTAATTACGAAAATCTTCATTAGCGCCGCAAAGGTACTATTTATTTTATTAATAATATAAAACAGAGTTATTTTATTGATATTTTTTATGAAATAGCATGTGTTTTTTAATTAATAACTGATTTTCTTAAAGATTTATACAATTTTTCTTCGGTTTTGTTTTACAAATGATACTATATTTAAAGAGAAGTATATGTAGCAGATTATAAATAGCTATGAAAAACAGCTATAAAAAAGAAAATTAGCATAAAAAATATTTTTTTACTTGATTTTTTAAAAAAAATAGATTATACGAAATTATTTTTAAAAAATCAATGTTAATAAAAATATATAACGATTTTTTTTAAAAATTGTAATTGATCAGAAAAAATGATTCAATGCGTCAATTAAAAATTGAAAATAAAATAACTAATAGAGAAAGCGTATCACTGGATAGATATTTGAGTGATATAAGTAAACTGAATCTCCTTACTCCGGAGGAGGAGGCAGATTTGGCTTTTCGTATTAGAAACGGAGATCAGGAAGCATTGGATAAATTGACCAAATCTAACTTAAGATTTGTAGTTTCGGTAGCAAAGCAATATCAAAATCAAGGACTTTCTTTAAGTGATTTGATAAATGAAGGGAATGTTGGTCTTATTAAAGCAGCTAAGCGTTTTGATGAAACAAAAGGATTTAAATTTATTTCGTATGCTGTCTGGTGGATAAGGCAGTCTATTTTGCAAGCAATAGTTGAATATAGCAGGATAGTTAGACTTCCTGTCAACAAAGTTACTACTTACAATAGAGTTCAACAAGCATATTCTTCCTTCATTCAGGAATTTGAACGGGAACCAAATATTGAAGAATTGGCTGAATTACTGGATATGACACCAAAACAAGTCAGTGATATTTTAAGTATCGGGAACAAACACGTTTCTTTTGATGCACCGATTTCAAATGAAGACAGTGATGCTACATTGATAGATTTTTATGTCCAGGCTGATTACGAAGAAACTGATAAAAAACTCATTAGAGAATCATTATCAGAAGATGTTGATATGAATTTGTCAGTTCTAAGTCCAAGGGAAAAAGCTATTCTCAAAGCATATTACGGACTTGGGCAGTTACAAGAAATGAATCTTGAAGAAATAGGTGATATGTTCAGTCTGACTAGAGAAAGAGTAAGGCAAATAAAAGAAAGAGCAATCAGAAAACTGAGAAGGTCTTATAAAAAAGGTTTTTATATTAAGTAATTAACATACATATTAAGATTTTTACCTCATATTAGATATCGATATTTCTACAAACAAATCAATAATCAGTCTTAGGATTAATAAAATATAGTTATCTTGGTTTTAGTGATATGACCGGGCAGATCATTTCTTCCATTGATATTCCTCCGTGCTGAAAAGTATCATTATACAATCTGTTATAATAATTGTAATTATTAGGATATAGGAAGTAATAATCTTCTTTGGCAAAAATAAATCTTGAACTGACATAAGGGGTAGGGAGTCCCGCTTTTTCCGGTTTATCTATTAGAAATACATTTTTTTTATCAAATTGCAGGTTCTTTCCTGTTTTGTATCTCAGGTTTGCAGTGGTTTCTTTATCCCCGATCACTTTTGATGGTCTTTTTACTCTTATTGTTCCATGATCTGTAGTAATTATTACTTTTATGTTTTTATTGCTTAAATATTTTAATGTTTCAAATAAAGGAGAGTTTTTGAACCATGATAAAGTTAGCGATCTGTAGCCTTTTTCATCGCTTGCTAAAGCTTTTAAGACATCCATTTCCGTTCTTGCATGTGAAAGCATATCAATAAAGTTGTAAACAAGGACAGTAAGATCATAATTCAATATATTGCTTGCATTTTCATATACTTGTTTTGCAACCTTGGTATTTAGAATCTTAACATATTGATGTTTTATGTTTTTTCTGAATACTCTTTTGATTTGTTCGGTCAATAAATCGTTTTCGTGAGAATTTTTTCCTCCTTCTTCAAAGTCATTTACCCACCAATCAGGATATTTTTTAGCAATATCTCCCGGTAATAATCCGGCAAATATGGAATTTCTACTATATTGAGTGGTTGTCGGAAGAATACTGTAAAAAGCATTTTCACTCTCTTTGCGGTAATACTGAAGAATCAACGGTTCTAGAGTTTTCCACTGGTCAAACCTTAAGTTATCCAATAAAAACATCACGGTTGGAATCTTATCTTCCATTTTCGGAAAAACATATTTTTGCATTAATTCATGTGATTGCACAGGTTTCTCCTCATTGTTTTCTATCCAATTCAGGTAATTTCTTGAAATAAATCTTGAAAATTCTGAATTAGCTTCATTCTTTTGCATGGACAGAATATCAGACATTTCAACAACCTCGCTATTATCCAGTTTTATTTCCCATTTTACCAGTTTCATGTAAGTTGACACCCAATCCTGATAATTCATTCCGCTACCGATATTCATAAGCATTTTTCTGAATTCCTGTTGATAATCAGAGGCGGTTTTTTCTTTTATTAACCTGTTGTTGTCAATGATCTTTTTCAGGCTTAATAATATCTGGTTCGGATTAACCGGTTTGATCAAATAGTCATCAATCTGAGAACCGATTGCTTCTTCCATAATATTCTCTGTCTCATTTTTTGTGATCATTACTACAGGAATAATAGGCCTTATTTCTTTAATCTTTTCGAGTGTTTCCAGCCCTGTTAAACCCGGCATGGACTCATCAAGAAATACGATATCGATTTCTTCATCCTTTTTAAGAATGTCAAGAGCATCATATCCATTGCTTATAGTGGTGACATCATAGCCTTTTTTGTTTAGAAAGAATAGTTGAGGTTTGAGAGTTTCTATTTCATCGTCAACCCATAATATTTTTATATCTGCCATGTCTTTTTATTTTGATAATTTTGTAATTGATCAGTTATGCATATTTTGATTTAAAAAATACTTTTTTATTTCAAAAGTGCCTCTTCCGGATAATTACTTTGTTTTTATTTTGAAAGAACAATAAACTTAACGACATTTGTATAATATATATTTTCATTTATGAATAAAAAGAAAATTTTTAATGATCCTTTATATGGATTGATAGGCTTTGATCATGAGATTATTTATAAACTAATTGATCATCCGTTTTTTCAGAGGCTAAGAAGAATTAAACAAATGGGATTGGCGGATTATGTGTATCCAAGTGCCAATCATACCAGATTCTCGCATAGCCTTGGAGCATTGCACTTGATGAAAAAATCTATTGAGACATTAAAATGGAAGGGAATTGATATAAGCGACGATGAATATAAAGCTGCAAGTATAAGTATACTGCTTCACGATATTGGACATTCTCCTTTTTCTCATTCTTTGGAAAAAGTTTTTCTACCCTTGGGGCATGAAGTTATTTCATTAAAACTTATGCAAAGATTGAATGAAGAATTTGACGGAGAACTTGATTTGGCTATTCAAATGTTTCTCGGTAAATATAAAAGACAGTTTTTTCATCAACTGATATCCGGACAAGTTGATGTAGACCGGCTTGATTATTTGACAAGAGATAGTTTTTTTACCGGAGTAGCTGAAGGGGTTATCGGTTATGACAGGATAATTAAAATGTTCAATGTTATTGATGACAGATTGGTGATTGAAGAAAAAGGGGTATATTCGATAGAGAAATTTTTAATAGCTAGAAAAATAATGTACTGGCAGGTCTATATGCATAAAACATCCATTGTCGCAGATAAGATGTTGAATATATTATTGAATTATACCTTGAATGAAGCCAAACAACAAGATTTTTTATTATTACCGGATAACATGAAGGTTTTTAAGGAAATTGATAATATCGATAAGAGCATTGATGGTTTTATTGAAATAGATGACTCGGATATTATTTTTACTTTAAAAAAATTATCTACTTCAAATGATCAATTAATCAATTTTCTTTCGAATGGACTGCTAAAGAGAAGATTGTTGAAAATAATTCTAAAAGATAAAATAATTGATAAAGAATATTTGAATTCTTTGATTTCCAAAGAAATAATATATGATTTGAATGATGATACCAAGGAAAAACTATTTATTACAGGTTCTGAATATAATGATATTTATACTAGTAATATCGATGAAGAAATAATGATTTTATCAAAGAATGGGAATTTGGAATCCGTAAGTAAATATATCTCCTTCCTGACAAATATCCATAAAAGTGTTAAATATTTTGGTATTTATATCTAGTAAATATACCTTTGCAAAATTATTGTTATTTAAAAAACTTAAAATTAATTGATTATGAAAAAAAATACTTTGTTATTTTCACTTTTTTTAGTGTTGATGGTAAACTTAGCTTATGCTCAACCGGAAAAGAATTTACAAAATTTTGAACCGGGCAAGTGCTATGCAAAATGTTATACACCTACTACTTATGAAAAAGTAACTGTGCCTGTAACGATTAAGGCTGCATCGATGAGAGTCGAGTTTACTCCGGCATCATTTGCTGATGCTTCAGAGCAGATTTTAGCAAAAGCCGGAAGGGTGGATTACTCACCTGTCGCTGCAAAATTTGAGAAAGCTTCAAAGAAAGTTTTGGTAAAAGACAGTTATAAAGTATTGAAAATTATTCCTGCTAAATTTGAAACGATTAAAGAAGAAGTATTGGTAAAAGAAGCATATAAAGTTGCTAAAGTAATACCTGCTACTTACAAGACCGAAACATTCCAGAAAATGGTTAAACCGGGATATACGGTATATGAGAAAAAACCTGTTGAATATAAAACAGTTGAAGAAGTAATTGAAGTAGCTCCAAAGTCTACAAAATATGTAAATAAGAAATCAGGTAATGATTGTAAATCAGCAAATCCCGATGATTGTATAATAGTATGTGTTGTTGAAATTCCTGCCCAATATAAGACTGTTTATAAAAAAGTAAAGGGAACATGCGAAGAAGGCTGGATGTTGAAAGGAGATGATTGTGTAAAAACTACAAAGGTTGATCCTGTTTATAAAACATATAAGAAAAAAGTTATAGATACTCCTTCAAAAGTTGAGTACACAGAAGTTCCGGCAGTTTATAAAACAAGAACATACAAAAAGCTTGTTGCTGATGCAAGAGTTGAAGAACAAATAATTCCTGCGGTATATAAAGATTGGGAATATGATAAAATGGTTGCTGATGCTACTGTGACCGAGACTAAAGTTCCTGAAAAATATGCAAACAGAGCATATAAGACCCTTGCATCCGATGCTTCTATGAAAGAAATTGAAATTCCTGCAGAAGTTGTAAACATTACTAAAACTAAAATTCTTGCTCTAGGTAGATATTCTGATGAATACAGAGAAGTGAAATGTGAATTATTGGACTACAATCTGCTACCTATTAATTGGGATTTCAATAGTGCCAGACTTACTAGTAAAGCAAAGAAAATAATAGATGATAAACTTCTACCTTTATTGAAAGCAGGTCATAGAATCGAAATAGTTTCTCATACGGATTCAAGAGGTTCTGATTCATATAATATGAAATTATCACAAAGAAGAGCTAAGGCGGTTGTGAATTATTTGATTTCAAAAGGAATCAATTCTGAAATGTTGGAGTCAAAAGGATATGGAGAGACTATGTTGAAAAATAATTGTTCTAATGGAGTTTCTTGTACTGAAGCACAACATTTGGTTAACAGAAGAACTGAATTTAGAATTTTGAATTAATATTACAAAAGAATAGAATATATATAAAGCCTCTTTTTATTAAGGGGCTTTTTTCTTATAAAAAAACAATATTTTTGTAATATTTTGTTTACTTTGCAGTTTTATAAACTAAATAAAGTATTTTCAAGAAAAAGTTTTCCGGTTAGAAGGCAAATTTGTTTAAAATAATGAAAAAATGAAAGTGAATTTTAAATATCTTATATTATCAATTTTATTAGTTTTCATCATCGGTCTTAATTCTTGTGTTTCAAAAAAAGAAATAGTATATTTTCAGGATTTAGAGAGAGATACCGTTTTGGTTACAAATCAAAAATACAATATCGTATTTCATCCGGGAGATATTATTACGATTACCGTATCTGCTGCAGACTTGGAATCAGTAAAACCGTTCAATATGCCCGTTGTTAGTTTTAGTGCATCAGATGGTAGGATTTCCGGTGCTCAAAGATTGCAGGATTATCTTGTAGATATATACGGGGATATAGATTTTCCGGTATTGGGAAAAATCCATATTGCAAATTTGACAAGAAAAGAAGCAACTGATTTATTGGTAGAAAAATTAAAAGAATACATCAATAATCCTATTGTTAATATCAGGTTAACAAATTTTAAAATTACTGTTTTGGGAGAAGTTAGAAATCCGGGTACTTATGTTGTTCAAAATGAACGTATCACTCTACCTGAAGCCTTGGGTTTGGCGGGTGATATGACAATATCCGGTAAGCGTGATAATGTGTTGGTGGTAAGGGACATAGGAGGAGAGCAATATAAATTCAGAGTGAATTTGACAACAGATGATGTGTTTAAATCACCAGTGTATTTTCTAGCACAAAACGATGTTATATACGTCGAACCTAAAAAAGCACTTATCAGGGATTCTTCTTTTGGTAAGAGTACTTCAATAGCCTTTTCGGTAATTTCATCATTAGTTTCTTTAGGCGTTTTAGTTATATCGATTATTTCGTTGTCGAAATAAAATTGTTTTATTGAAAAAATATTTAAATAATTATGGAATTTGAGTTAAATAATAACCCTTTAAATCAAAATGTTGAAGATGAAATCAATATCAGAGAACTACTAGATAAATATTTAAGGTTTTGGCCTTGGTTTATTGTTAGTTTGTTGCTTTTTATAGGAGGAGCATATCTTTATCTTAGATACAAATTACCTATTTATGAAGCTAATGCTTCTATTTTGATAAAAGATGATAAATCTGATGGTATTGGTTCTGAGTTATCGGCATTTCAAGATCTGGGGATTGCTACCGGGGGCAACAGAAATGCAATAAATCAAATTTATATATTAAAATCAAATATATTGCTGGAAAAGGTGGTAGATTATCTAGGCTTAAATACCACCTACTTGAATCTGGGTACTTATAGAAAGAAATTCGGATTAAAAGAAATTCCTTTATATAAGGATTCTCCTGTAGATATGAAGTATTTTATTCCCGATTCATTATTTAGATTAGTTGATACAACTTTTTATATAACTATTAAGTCTGAAAATTCTTTAATGGTTCATAATGAAATTGGTGGAGATTCTATCTTTGTAGATCTGGGGCAGACAGTACCACTATCTTTTGGTGATGTGATTTTTACTCCCAGGAAAAATTATAATAGTAACATTGGAAGAGAATATAAAATTATTATCAAACCTGTTGAATTGATGGCGCGAAGTCTGAAAGGAAGAATAAATGTTGAGAAAGCAGAAGAGAGGGCTAAGGTTTTGACTTTAAGTATTAGAGATGCAAATACTCAAAAAGCTATTGATATATTGAATAATCTAATATACCAACATAAACAAGATGCAATAAACGATAAAAATAAAGTATCTAATAATACCCTGGTTTTTATAGAAGAAAGATTAAAAGTAATAAAAGATGAATTGAACAAATTGGACAATAGTATGGCATCTTTTAAAAGTTCAAATAGCCTAACCGACCTTGCAGCTGAATCCAATATCTTTTTACAAAATATTACAGAATCAAGTAAAAAAGTCAGTGAGATAAATACGCAGATGACCCTTGTTGACTTTATTATTGATTATCTTAAAACTCATAAAGATAAATCAGATCTTATTCCTTCTAATTTAGGAATTTCCGCACCTGCGATTGAAAACCTAATTAATAATTTCAATGAGTTAGTGTTATTGAGGAATAAATTGATTAAAAATGGATCAACATTAAAAAATCCTTCAATTGTTAATCTGGATGCTCAAATTGAAAACCTGAGAAATAATTTAAATGCAAGTCTTTTGAATTTGAAAAATTCTCTTAAGATTACTCTTGAAAATATGCATAAGGAAGCTCAGGACTTTAAATCGAGAATAAAATCCATACCGAAGCAATCACTTAGATTAGCTGTTATTGAACGAAGAAGGAAAATCGTAGAGGATCTTTATCTATATCTGCTTCAGAAAAGAGAAGAAACAGCAATACAAAAATCAATTTCCGTTAGTAATTCCAAAACACTGGATAGAGCATATAGTTCGGGTGGGCCGGTAAGTCCCCAAAAGAATATTATATATATTATAGCCTTGCTTTTAGGACTAGCTCTACCTGTTGTAATTCTTTTTATTCTTGAACTTCTTGATGTCAAGGTTCATACTAAAAAGGATTTAGATAAATTGCCTGTTCCTTTTATTGGTGAAATACCTGAAATATCATCAAAAAAATATCTTGTTGCTAACGAAAAAAATACAAATATTTCTGAAGCTTTCAGGTTGTTAAGAACCAATATCAATTTTATGTTGAAACATAAAAAAGAAAAAGGTAATACTATCTTGGTTACATCAACAATAAATAAAGAAGGGAAAACATTTGTTGCCCTAAATATAGCAGTTTCATTAGCATTGACAGGTAAAAAAGTATTATTGCTCGGCATGGACTTAAGAGTACCTAAAATCAATAAATATCTCGGTTTAGAAGCTCATACAGGTATTACAAATTTTCTTATTGATCCTGATTTTGATATTGAAAATGCAATTGTTCATCTGAGTGATAATGGAAAGGTAGATATTTTATCTTCTGGAGAAATTCCACCAAATCCTGCTGAAGTTTTGATGAGGGAATCAGTTAAAATGCTATTTGATAGATTAAAACAGGAGTATGATTATATCATTGTCGATTCAGCTCCGGTTGGTATGGTTTCAGATACGTTGCTTTTGAGCGAATATGTTGATATGACAATTTTTACAGTTAAAGCTAACTATCTTGATAAGAGAATGCTTAATATTGTTGAAATGTTGTATAATGATCATAGATTACCTGAAATGGGCTTACTTCTTAATGGAACTAATTACAAGAAAGGCTATGGCTATGGTTACGGTTACGGCTATGGTTACGGTTACGGATATGGTTACGGCTATGGATATGGTAGAGAAGAGAAAAAGCCTTGGTGGAAGATTTTTTAATGTGTTTTTATTTTATTAATGTATTACTATATTATTGAGATGGATAGTAAAATAATAGCAGTAGATTTTGATGGTACAATAGTAGAAGATAAATATCCCTCTATAGGTAAACCTATGATGTATGCTTTTGAGTCTTTGAAAATGCTGGAAGCAGATGGGCACAGACTTGTTTTATGGACTTACCGTTCAGGAAAAAGACTGGAAGAAGCTGTAGCATTTTGTAAGAAAAATGGAATTGAATTTTATGCTATTAATAAAAACTATCCTGAAGAAGATCATACTCCGGATATTCCGAGAAAAATCAAAGCCGATATTTTTATAGATGATAGAAATGTAGGCGGTTTTCCAGGTTGGGGAAAGATATATCAAATTATTTCCGGGCAGGACTTGAATGTAAATATGGATAATAGTAGATCCGGATTATTGTCGATTTTGAAAAGGAAAAAGTATTAATATTGGTATGAAAATTATATATATAGCTTTATTTTCCTTGATTTTTTATAAAATCAACTCTCAAGAGATTCCGGTACATATTTCCGAAACAAATATTTATGATTTTGTAGATGAACTGGCAAATGAAGGTATTATTGATCTCAATAGTGTTATAAAGCCTTATTCCGATTATTGCGTATACGAATGTTTGAAAAAAGCAAATGATAAAAGAGCGCAACTAAACTCTAGACAGAGGAAAGAGCTTAATTTCTATCTTTCCGAGTTTTCATATTTAGATAATTATATGTTGAATTATTTTGATATTCCCGTGATAGGAAATATTTTGAGCAAATGGCATCTTGGTATTTTACCTCCTGGATTTTCCTATAAAGATTCTTTGTTTTTTATGAATATCAGACCGATATGGGGTATTGAGTACCTTAAAAATAATAATGGATTAAATTTTCATAGATGGGGTGGTGGCTCATTTAAAATAAATATTGGTAAGAATTTTAGCTCATGGGCAAATCTGAGGGACAATAATGTTTCAGAAATTCTTTCAAATAATGTATATTTTATTAAAGATGAAGGTGGCAATTATAAAGGGAGAAAAGGCGGTGGCGGTGATTATAGCGAAATGAGAGGCGGTATTGCTTATTCATGGAAATGGGGATCGGTTAGTATGGTTAAAGACCATTTGCAATGGGGGAATAATTACAATGGCGCCAATATTTTTTCATCAAAACCCCCATCGATTGCACAGTTGAAATTACATCTAAAACCGGTAAAATGGTTTGAATTCAATTATTTTCACGGTTGGCTTGTATCAAATGTTATTGACAGCATTCGTTCTTATACGACAAGCAACGGTAATAGACGTGATGTGATGCATCCAAAGTATGTTGCGGCAAATATGTTTACGGTAACTCCGTTTGATAGAATAAATTTCTCATTTGGAAATTCCATAGTTTACAGTGATTTAAATCCTCATCCGGCTTATTTGATACCTTTTCTGTTTTATAAGCCCGTTGATCACTGGTTGAATTCTACGGATAGGGCAGGTAAAGGAGTTGGTCAGAATTCCCAAATGTTTTTGGATATCAGTATCAGAAAGCTGAAAAACTTTCATTTTTATGCCACTATTTTTATTGATGAATTGAAAATTGCCAGAATTAAAGAACCCGGTAAATATAATCCTTTCGGTATTAAAGCAGGTATTAAAAATAGTGGTAGTTTACTTGAGAATCTGTATATAATTGCCGAATATACTAAAACCAGACCTATCGTATATGAACACTATATCAGTACTACTACATTTGAAACCAGCGGATACAATATGGGACATTATCTAAGGTCTAATTCAGAAGAAATGTATTTTGCCATTGGATATAAACCATTACCTCGAATGTTGATTAAAGGAGAATATACATATGCCCGTCATGGAAGATCATATGAGTATATTCTTGGAAATGAAGCAATAACACACCCTTTTATGCAGGAAGTAAGATGGGAAAATACTATCTTGAACATTTTATTACAATATGAATTTGCATATAATTCATATCTGAAAGCAGGATATCAATATAATCTGGCTAAAGGTCCGGATATGACGGTATTTACACCTGAATTTTATCAAGGGAAAAACAATACTTTCTTTTTCGGGTTTAGTCTGGGATTCTAATCCGGATTATTTGATAAAAAAGACCTTTAGCGCTATTGCTTCCGGTTCGTCGAAGTTGGATATTCCGGTACTGTAGATAATATAGACTCCTGATCCAACTCTGTTGCCATGAAGATCATTTCCATCCCAAATAGCTTGTCCGCCAAGTGCCTTGGTTTCATAGACCAAACTTCCGGTAATATCTACAATTTTTACATTTGCATCACGTGCTAAACCCTTTATGGCAATATAACCGGTATAAGTTGAAGGAACAGGATTCGGAAACACATATGCAGCCGAATTATTTCTGATAAAACCTTCTGTTGTCTTTGTTTTGTAACTGATAACACCTTTTATGGTACCGATAATCATTTCTCCTGTATCTCCATTATATGCCAAGGATGTTATTATATTATCAAACAAAGGACTGTTATCAATAGTGAAATGCATTATTTCTTCTTCACCGGTAGCTGAAAGAACATATAAACCACTAGTACTTCCTATCCATTTTCTATTGGCTCCATCAACTTCGATACTTGTAATGTTTACTTTGTCCAGTACATATGCAGGAATGCCTTCCAATACGGTTTTTTTTCTTGTCGGTGTACAGTTTCCGTCAAAAATACCGCTTGTACATTCAAAGACAACAGGTCCCTGATCTGTACCAACCCAAACATTGCCATCCAGATCCGTTTTTAGAGCTGTTACATTATTGGAAATCATATTTTCCGTATTTGATTTCGTAATGGATATTTGCCTGTCATCTGTATAATCATTTATCGTACCTCTATTATCATAAATTAAAATGCCGTTATTTACTACTTTTAACCATTTAAAATTATTATTGTCAATAGTAATTTCGGCTATTTGATTTGTTCCGTTTTGCAACTCAAAAGAAAACCAATCTCCATTATTTGTATATACTACAAGTGGTTTTAGCGATAGAAAATTTGTAATCCATAGATTATTATTTTTATCAAATTGCATATCAGCGATCCTGGTTCTTAAATAATCACCTTGAGCTACTCCTAACGCAGAATTTGTATTATCCCACAACCTTACAGAATTATCTTCAGTGTTCAATTCGACTAGTCCACCCCAAAAAGTACCTGCAAATACTGTCTTTCTATCAGCTGAGGGTTCTATGGTTAGAAAATTACTCAAATCATTTTGGGCTATTACAGGTAATGTATATTCATGGTAATTATTCCATCTCTCACCATCATAAATAAAAAATCCGCTATTTGTAAATGCATAAGTATAATTGATTTTGTTTGCTCCCCCGGATGCGATGTAAATCTTATTATTTTGTGTTTCGATATCAGCACATTCATTTGATTTAGGACCATCTATGAAAATAGTGTGAGGTTCCGATTCGATATTTTCTGCCCATTTAAGATTTGACCACAAGTCACTATACCAAATTTTGCCCTTATTGTCTATAACAACATCGCTTATATAGGCAAAATTCTTATCTTTACTAATTATACTATTATTTTTATCTATAAAATCAACTAAACTTTTATTGATATCGGCATTTGTTTTACCTACGATCAAATATTTACCATATGAATTTAGAAATTGCAATTGGTAATCGCTATTATTGTAATAAACAGTATCGTATTTTTCTTCACCATCATATTTTATTATATTACTATCAGTTCTAAAATACAAATTGTTTTCATATTCGACTAGATCAAAGCATGAGCCATTGTATATCTTTTTCCATTGCAATATGTCTGCAGGATTCCCATTAGTACTGAAATCATATTTGTATATTCCTCTATCACTGCCCATATATATGATATCTTCCGTTTGGAGTACTGAATTAACGTTGAATTCAGTAAAGCAGGTAAATCCAAATTCAAAAGTTTCCAAATCAAACTGACTTATACCGAAATCAAAAGCCAGATAAGCATATTTTTGATTGGGAACAATAAGATCATTAATCTTTTTATGTCCGAGTATTGAAAGGTTATCTTTTATATCGGGAATATTGTAAGTCTTTTCATCGGTGATAATGTCTATATTCCCATTACTGTAAACGATTATTAATTGATTGTTGAACGGATCATAGCATAGATTAGCTATTTCTACATCATTAAGAAAATTGGTTTTATCATACAAGGTTATTGAAAAATCCTCTTTATCTATTGAGAACATTGATATTAATGTGGTACAAAATATTTTATTACCTGTTTCACAAATTTTTGTGGTATTTTGAAATGGTAAATATGCTTTCCATTCTCCAAATTGTAAATGGCTTTGTGCATTAACATTGAAAAAATATATAAAAATAGAAACAATTAAAAGCGTTTTTTTCATTTATATCTATTTGGACTTGTTAAACAAATGTTCTTGTCGAAATGGAATATTCAGATAATAAACAAATAAATAGAGGTTTTTATTGCTTATGAAAAATGAAAACACGCATTAGTACGTAAAAAAAAGAGATGCCATATTGCATGACATCTCTTTTGTATTATTTTAGAACCCAAAACTATTTTTTATATTTTTCGGGATACATTTCTATTTGTATCATATTGTTATTATTTAAATATTTTATTGCTGCTTGTTTCACAACATCTTTTGTTAATTTTGAAATTCTGTTTTCCAAAGTTTCCATTTTAATCTCTGAAAAATCCAAATTATCCTGTACAATAGCTCTCATTTTATTGAGCCAGTATCTGTTTTCTTTAAGATTTTTTACTTTAGATTGTTTTTGTGTTTCTGTCACTTTTGTCATCACTTCATCATCAGGACCTTCTGTTTGTAATTTATTGATCACTTCAAAAGCAGCATCAACCAGGTTTTGAGTATTGTCAGGGTCGCTGTTGAATGAAATATTTATGACATAGTTTTCTTTTGGTTCATTTGATGCATATCCATAGACTCTGACTCCATATACGCCTCCTTTATCCTCACGTAGAGATTCCCTCAATTTTATTTTCAATACATTTACCATGGAATTTAAAATATATTCATTGTCTTTATTCCAGTCAAAATCCCCGTGAAATGTAATGTCAACATAAGTTTTTGGTGCTTCACCATAATAGAGTGTCTTTTTAATTTGCCCATTTTGCATATAAACATGACGGTCAATTCCTTTTTCTTTTCTGCCTTTTGAAGGTAGATTACCAAGATATTTTTGTATCATTCCTGTGATTTTATCTTCGTCAAAATTTCCTACAAAAAAGAATTTGAAATCACTTGCATCACTAAATCTGTTTTTATATATATTGAACATCTTATCAAGATTCAGGTTGTTGAGTTCTTCAGCTGTTGGAAAGCTACCTGCTCTCAGATGATTGTTAAACTTGATATTGGTGCTTTCATGTATAAAATAATATTGAGGATTTTTTAATAAGTTGCCGTAAAGACCTGCATTTCTTAAAACAAAAGATTTAAATGCATCAGAATCTTTACGTGGTGCTGTGAAATACAAGTTTATCATCTGAAACATGGTTTCCATATCTTCAATTGTTGTCTTGCCGTGCATATTTTCATATAATGAAGAAATGCTCGGTTGAACCGAAACCTGTTTGCCTGTTAATAATTTATTCAATTGGGTATTGCTGAATTCCGAAAGTCCCATTTGATTTATTGCCTGTGAAGCCCATTTTGCATCATTATAGTCTTCATCGTCGTAGAGCGAAGTTCCTCCCGGACTATAAGCAGTAAAACTAACTTCATTGTTTTTGAAATCTGTTTTCTTAAGGTATGCTTCTATTCCATTGCTTAATACCAATTTTTTAATTCCGTAATCATCAAATGATTTTGAGTCAACTATTGGAGCGGGAGAAAGATTTTTGTTGAAAAAGGGTTTTTGGGATACATTATCGACATAAGCATCAATTTGTTTTGCTTGAGTGGATTTAATAGCATCCAATATATCTTCTTTAGTAGGGAGTTTTACATTGTCCTTATCCGGTCCGGTGACTATTATTACCCTGTTGTCATCAGTAATCCAATGTTTTGCCAGGTTGTTAACTTCCTGTAGTTTAAGATCGTCAATATACAATTTTACAAAATTATAAAATTGTTCTTCGCTTAACATAGGATTATTTTGAAGAAAATAATATATCGCATCGTTTGCATAATTACGGGATTCTGTCTTATCTTTTTCTTTATAAGCTCTTTCTACATTTTTAACTAAATTTTTCTTTTGTCTGTCAAATTCGGATTTGGTGAATCCGAATTTTAGAACTTTCATGTTTTCTTCAGTGAAGGTCTTTATTGCATCAATCGCTTTTCCTTCCGGAACCATAGCATATGACATATATGAATCTATATCACCAATATTTTTGCTATATCCGGTAAAAGAAAAAGTGAACGGAGGATTCGGTGAATTTTTTATCTCTTCAAGTCGGGCATTCAACATCATGTTGAACAACCTTCTTTCAAGACTTGCCAATAAGTCTGCTTTCGTTTTTATCTCGATATGAGGTAGCTTGTTTAGTATTTGTACTACTGTAAAAGGTGCTTCTTTGTCTGAGACTACTACTACATCCGTTCCTTTTTGTGGAGGTACGGAATATTCTTTTCTTGGTTTTTCTATATCAGGATTTTTGTTATTGGAAAACATTGATTTTATTTTGCTTTCCATCTTGTCTACATTGATATCACCAACTACGATTACAGCCATAAGATCAGGTCTATACCAATCATGATAAAATCTTTTTATTGTATTGTAATCAGCATTTTTAACGATATCAGGATCTCCGATAGGTAGTCTTTCAGCGTATCTTGACCCTTTTAGCATCACAGGGAGATATTTGTTACGCATTCTTTGGTCAGGACTTAAACCCGATCTCCATTCCGAAATAACAACTCCTCTCTCTTTATCTATTTCTTCCGGATCAAAACTGGCTTTTCCCGCCCAGTCATAGATAACCAATAGGCCGGTATCCAGTTGATTTTCTACATCTGTTCTCACTTGCAACATATATACGGTTTCATCAAAACCGGTATATGCATTAAGGTCAGGACCAAATTGAGTACCGACTTTTTCCAGATAGTTAACCAAATCGTTTTTACTGAAATGTTCACTTCCATTAAATTGCATGTGTTCAATAAAGTGAGCCAATCCTTTTTGATCTTCATCTTCAAGAATAGATCCTGCTTTTACAGCTAGTCTCAATTCAACTCTGTTTTCAGGTTTGGTGTTTTTCTTAATGAAATAGTGCATGCCATTTTTCAAAACCCCCATTCTAAATGAAGGATCGACAGGCAATTTTTTATTCAATATTTTTTTTTCCAATTCTTGTTTTGGATCGATACTCGTTCTTTCTTCATTAATAACCGCAACTGCATTATTGCTGGGAATAACTTCGGTTTTACTTTTTGTTACTGTTTGAACCTTTGGAGTACATGCGATTACCGAAAAAATAATTGCTGTAATAATTGCAAAAAAGATAGATCTTGTTTTCATGTTAATTAAGTTTTATTTATGATTAGATATATGATAATTTTAACAAATTTGCGGTCAAAATATTGTTTTATTTCTATGATTTAAACATTTTTAATATTGTTTTTCGTTATTAAGGAATTATTAAGCTAAATTTGAACTTGGAAATTTTAAATAATACAAATGCTTTTATTTGATGTAGGTTTTATCAATATCAGATTTTTGGATATACTCGATATATTGATTGTCGCTTATTTCCTTTATTTGATATTTAAATTATTGAAAGGAACTATTGCATTCAATATCATTATTGGTGTTTTGCTTCTGTATGTGATATGGTGGATAGTGAATCTACTACAAATGAGATTGCTTGTGTTGCTTTTAGGAAAGTTTGTTGCTTTTGGTGTGATTATTCTGATTATTATTTTTCAACCTGAAGTGAGAAAATTCTTATTGTATCTTGGAAATTCCACTCTCAAAGGAAGATTTGCTTTCTTAATAAAATATTTTAATAAAAATGTAAATCTCACA
>Ga0256913_10000564_pt1 | contig 19330 bp, 16 predicted proteins | sample Axial_MatmetaG_FD_185970 | JGI IMG/M metagenome (GOLD analysis project Ga0256913, IMG submission 185970) | Deep-sea worm associated microbial mat communities from Axial Seamount, Juan de Fuca Ridge, Pacific Ocean - Axial_Mat | ecosystem: Environmental > Aquatic > Marine > Oceanic > Microbial... | reverse complement strand
AACAGCAGGTTCAAACATAACACCAAAACCGAAGTTGTAGAAACTTTTATTGTAACGAACCAGGTGATCCCACATGGAACCTGACTCGTTGTAATCCTCGGGATAGATAGCGCCGGCGGAACCGTTCATGGCAAAAATGCCGGGTGCTTTGGAGTCTTCTTTAAACCATCGGTTGCCACCGTAGCTTGCCGGAGTACAGGTTTCCACCCATTCGTTGGGGTAGGTGTTTACCAGCCATCTGTGCCCGTCAGCTGAAACATCAGCATCTACATAGAAATTGTCGGAAAAGGCAAACTTGCGCGCCAGTGCCAAATGGTTGGGCATGACGGTGCTGTTAACAACGCTATCGGTTTTATCGTGGTTGTAAAAAGTGGCATTGGTTCCATATCTTGCCAGCGACGGGTCACCGTTGCCGGTTTCTATTTGCCCTAATATTTCGTCGTAGGTTCTGTTTTCTTTGGAGATAAAAACAATGTGTTTGATGGGGCTGTTGCTGTATCCGGGGTAAAGTGGAACGGGATTGTCTTTTTGAAGTTGAAGCAATGAGTCGGTTACTTTTGTAAAATGATAGTTGTTGTTAATTACCTGTTGGGTCATGCTTTGTAATTGTTTGTTGGTCGGAATGTCAAGCACCTGGACTGTTCCTTTCATCAGTGAACCGATGTAGCTGCCTTCCTCTCTTTTTTCAAAGTATTTGCCACCATTGGGTCCACTACCATATCCTTTGGCATTGGTAATGACAAGCTGTTTGCCATCGTTGGTAACCTGAACTTTTGCAGGAAACCATCCGGTGGGAATATGACCGAGCACCTTAAATTCCGGAATGGAAATGACTGCCACGGCATTAATGCCCGACTCGGCAACATAGAGCCGTTTTTGATCGGAACTCAAAGCCATTCCAAAGGGAATGATTCCCCTGAAATGTTTAACGCGTTCATCCGGTATTAACTTAATGGTGTGAATTATTGTGTCAGCTTTTGTTGAGATAACCGAAATATTATCGTTGTTGCCGTTACTGACAAATACGTAGTTTTCAGTAGTCACCACCGAATTGGGACTTGAGCCTCCAACTGCCGGAAAGTCTTCTACCATCGATCCAACTAAATGCCCGGTTTTGGTTTTAGCAATTACTTTTGGGTTGTCAGGATTTTGCAGATCAATAGTAAAAAGTGAGAAGGCATCAATGTGGTTAGGATCACCAAGAGCCGGAATAACAATCGTGTCATTTTTTATTCCTTCTTTCATCTCTTTTGAACCATAGGCAAAAGCCGGAAAATCGAGTGGCGTGATTTTGTTGCTGTCAGCAGATTTTATCCAACCGTATTGAAACATGCCTACATTGGCCACGTAGATTCTTTTTTCATCAGGTGAAAGCTGGATACCAAAAGGGTAACGGCCAACGGGAACTGAATGGATAAGCTTCCTCTTTTCAGTATCAATAATTACCATTCTGAATCCTATCTGGTCAACTGCATAAAGTCTTTTCCCATCTTTTGAAAGAACCATATCGCCAATGTATCCGTCAGAATAGTTCACGCTGTCCGAAACAAATGAACAGTCAATTATACCCAATGAATCACCTGTTTGAACATTGAAGAGATAGATTTGATTTGTTTCGCCACCTGAAACATAAACGATTTTATTATCCGGTGAAATAGCCAGTCCCATAAAAACAGAGCCAAGTACATCGCCATCAGTATTTGCCCCCGGTGGTATTTGCTGAATAGTTACGCTGTCTGATTGCAGGTTTCGGATGATGGTGATCGAAAGCGGGTTTGTTCCTGAATTGGCTGTTACGGCAATGGTTCCATCGTTGCTTAATGTGAGTCCATATGGGTGAGGAGCGGTAACAAATGATTTCCCGGCAGGTGTGATAAACCTTCCGTTGGGTATTACTGTTTTACCTTCTTTGTCAGTTTTTGTAATTTGTGAACCGGCAGGTGCTTGTGTCAGCCAGACTTGGTTCTTATTTTTTTCGGTACAGCTTGAAACAACTAATAAAACCAAAAGGAAACTGAGAATATTTTTCATTTGACCAGGATATTAATGAGACGAAAGTAGTGCATTTTTGTTTTCGGTTTAATGAATAATATCACAAGAACTGCTAATTGGTTTATTAGTATGTCAGGAATAAAATTGTCTATCTTTGCACTCTATGTCAGTAGGCGATAAAATAGTAACGCATCCCGGAATTATCAAAGAGGTTGATGGTAACAAAGTAAGTGTGTCGGTTATTAGTAAAGCCGGCTGTGCATCATGCCAGATTAAAGGTTCATGTTCGGTTGGAGAAGTAGAGGAGAAGGTTGTTGAAATGGAACTGCCGCGTGGGTTTAGCTTCAAAGAGGGGCAGATGGTGACGGTGGAGATGAAACAATCATTGGGTACATTTGCTGTATTGTTGGGATATGTGTTTCCGTTTCTTGTTATTTTGTTGAGCCTTATTTTGTTTCTTCAACTGGGACTTGATGAGGGATTGGCAGGAATTTTTTCCTTGCTGATGCTGGTTCCTTATTATGGATTGTTGTATTTGTCGAAGGACTTTTTCAGGAAGAAATTTCAGTATAATCTTTATTAACTCCCTGCCTCGCCTGATGGAAGGTTTTTGGTTACGTTATCAACTTTTTCTGAACAGATTTATATAGAGGATGTGTTTGTTGCCAGCATTGGCCTGTACGGAGTTTGCGTTGTCTCCCAATCGTTTTTAATTGCCTATTCTTTAGGTTCTGATACTTTCTTTTCAAGTAATGAATGGTCTTCTGGTTCTTCTGCTACCATAGTTTTGTTTTTTTAAGATTTGTGATGATAAACCTACCCAAACAGTCCTTTGGTCAATCCTCCGTCATGAGTAATGGTTTGTCCGGTAATGTAGCGCGAATGAGGTGATAAAAGCCAAACGGCCAGGCTTGCCAGATCATCAGGGTTACCCATTGAACCAACCGGGACATCTTTGGTAAACTGACTTTTGATTTCCTTTTCACTCTTGCCTGTTTGTTCAGCTTTTTTCGTGATTAGTCTTTGAATGGCTGCGGTATTATGAAAACCGGGAGCCAGTATGTTGGCTGTAATGTTGTGTTGTGCAATCTCCTGAGAAAGTGTTTTAACAAACCCAATCATCGCCGAACGTAAAGAGTTACTTAAAATAAGATTTTCCACAGGCTGCTTTACCGACACGCTCTCAAGGAATAACAACCGGCCATATCCTTGCTCTTTAAATTGTGGCATAAGTAATTTGGTGAGTTCAATTTTCCATCTAACAACTGACTGATAAGCATCATCCCACTGGTTCATTGAGATTTCGTCAAAAGTGCCGGCAGGAGGGCCTCCGGCGTTGAAGAAAGTTCCTGTCAGCTTCTGTCCGGAAGCTAAAGAAGCAATTTCTTTTAAAACGTTGCTGCTGGTCAGGTCGCCGGCTAAAACTTCTATGTTTTCCGGAAACAGATTTCTTAGTTCTGTCAGTTTGCTTTCGGTTCTGCTAATGGCCAGTACACGGGCTCCCTCTGAAGCCAATGCTTTTGAAACTGCATTGCCGAATCCGCTTCCGGCACCGCCAATTATAAAAAAGTCATTTTCAATATTCAAATCCATACTTTCGATTTTAAGTTGCTTCAAAGATAGTATCAATCTTTTTAAATGGTTACTTTTGCAGCCGCAATATGAGAATTTCAGAACCCATAAAAGGAACCATCGCCATAGGGCTTTCAGCTATTATGTGGGGATTCGACGGAGTGGTATTAACACCACGACTTTATAACCTCGAAGTGGGCTATGTGGTTTTCATGCTGCACATGATTCCGTTTTTGCTGATGAACCTTTTCCTCTTCAGGCAATACCGGGAGTTAAAGAACTTTACCAGACAGGATTATATCACCTTCTCGCTGGTGGCACTTTTTGGAGGAGCCATCGGAACTATTGCCATTGTTAAAGCCCTGTTTTTGGTTCAGTTTCAGCAATTGTCGGTGGTGGTATTGTTACAGAAGTTACAACCTATATTTGCCATTGCCCTTGCATCGGTTCTTTTAAAAGAGAAAATCAAAAAAAACTTTGTTATTTGGGCTTCGTTGGCAGTGATAGCCAGTTATTTTCTGACCTTTGGCCTGCACCTGCCTGACGTTAATTCCGACAGGAACGCCATTAATGCAGCCTTGTTAGCTGTTCTGGCAGCCTTCTCTTTTGGTAGTTCAACAGTATTTTCAAAAAGCCTGTTAAAGCGACATAACTTTGTTACGGCAACTTTTTTCCGTTATGGCTTTACGGCCGTGTTTATGTTGATTTATGTTGTGCTGTTTTCTGATATCGGACAGATTGAAGTTACCACGAAGTATAATTGGATATTCCTTCTAATCATTGGTGTTACCACTGGTTCCGGCGCTATTTTTATCTACTATTACGGGCTTAAGCGGGTAAAAGCAATTGTTGCCACAATCAGTGAGCTGCTCTTTCCTGTATCGGCCATTTTCTTTGATTATATTGTAAATGGAAGTTATTTGTCGCCTGTTCAGTTTATTGCAGCCGGTATCATGGTATTTGCTCTGGTAAAGCTTTCTTTATAACATTTTTTTTATTATCTTTGGGTAAATCAAAAACAATAAAATTATGAGTGTAAGTAGTGATTTAACGTTAGTTTATACCGGTTCAAGAGTGGAAGGGTTACTGCTAAAAGAACTTTTGGAAGAGAACGGTATCGGTGTTTTTAAGAAGGATTCGCTGGAGGCAAGTGTTATTGCAGGATGGGCTGAGGGTTCTCCTGAAGATGCCTGTCAGCTTTTTGTTGAAACTGCAAATGCTGAAAAAGCTAAAAAGTTTCTTGCTGATTATTTCGCTTCGCGAGATAAATAATTGAACTGTTACGGAGAATAATAAAATATTGCAGAGGAGGTTGATGGGATGGAAAGTTGTTTGATGAATTATTTTATTATTAACACAGAGCTTAAGGATACTTGTGAGTGTAATCCGAAATTGTTTGATGAAGCTCCCTCAATTTATGAGGTTGTTCGAGTCGAAAAGGGGATGCCGTTGTTTTTGGAGAATCATATTGAACGATTCTATAATTCTGCTGTTCTTTTAAAGGAAAAAATACCAGTTAAGGAAAACCAAATAATTAGTAGAGTAAAAGCCGTTATTGATGCTAATCAAATTCAATCAGGACTAATTAAGTTTATTTATTTGAATCATCCGGTGGCCGGCTCTTTGTTTGCCGTATGGGTGGCTCCGTTTTTCTTTCCATCTGCTGAAACCTATAAAAAGGGCGTTAGCGTGGTAAGCCTTAAGGGTAACCGGATTAATCCTAATGCAAAGAGATCACATCAGTCGGTGAGGGCACAAGCTGATGAGCTGATTAAGAGTAAAAAGGTTTATGAGGTGATGCTGATTAATGATGGTGTTATTACAGAGGGAAGTCGTTCTAACTTGTTTTTTGTGGAAAATGGGATTTTGTTTACGCCGCATCATAATTTGGTTTTAGAAGGGATTACCCGTGGTAAGATAATTAACCTGGCACTGGACTCGGGAATTGATGTTCTCGAAAGTGAATACACAACAGAAGAAATGACAGGTTTTGAAGCTGCTTTTATTACAGGAACAACACCCAAAGTTTTACCGGTTAACAAAATAGACCGAATATCATTTAGGATTGATCATCCTGTTACATTGCATTTGTCTAAGGAATACGAAAAAATGATTCTGAAATATGTAAAAGAGTTTTCCTGGTGATAACTAAATCCATTCATTCATTTACTCATTATTACTATTTTTACACAAACAATAATTATGAAACATTTTTGGATCATATTGATAATGCTGTTTACGGTGCAGTTTTCTTTTGCACAGAAGAGACTTCCTGCTGATTTTTGTATTTCATCGGAGGAGATGCAGCTTTTTAATTATATAAACTCGTTACGTGAAGAGTATGGAAAAAAGTCGGTTAAGCTTTCTGCGTCACTAAGTTTTGTTGCTAAAACGCATGTTAAGGATTTGATCGAGAACCATCCTGATACCAGTATCTGCAATCTTTCCAGCTGGTCTGACAAGGGTGACTGGGTTGCCTGCTGTTACAACACTTATATTCCGAATCCCGAATGTATGAAAAAGAAGCCCAAAGAGCTTACCCCATATCCTTATTATGGTTATGAGATGGCTGTTTTTTTTGAGGATGATTATTCATTAGATAATCTAGATTCTATTTGGAGTGATACAAAGCAGGTGCTGGATATGATTCTTACCAGAGGTGACTGGGAAAAGAAAAAGTGGGTTGTTGCCGGTGTGGGAATAAATGATCATTATGTTTCGGTGTGGTTTGGGCAACGGGCAGATAGTCAAAAAACACCAAAGGTATGCTCAGGCAAAGGAGTTGAGGCTTTTTCACCAGAACAAAAGAGTAGTCAGTGGTTTTATTTGATTATTGGTAGTTTTAATGATCCGGCAGATGCAAGAGAGGCATTGCGTAGAACAAAAAAAAGTGGATTTAATCAGGCAGGTGTTTTGCACAATGGTGAAAATCACAGGGTCTTTTTAGGTAAATACGATAGTTTAAAGGAAGCTACATTCATGAAAGAAAGGTTATCTCCCACTTATCGAAATGCTTGGATTTTGAAAAATTAGTTTATGGTTGAATTCTATTTAAAGAAAGTTGTTGACAAAGAGAGCAAGGAAGAATTTTTAAATTTTCCTTCAAAACTTTACGGAGAAGATAATAATTGGATCAGGCCTTTGGATCAGGATGTGGAAAAGATATTTGATCCTAAACAAAATAAGTTTTTCAGAACCGGAAATGCCATTAGGTGGCTTTTAATTGATGGTGCAGGTATTACTGTTGGTCGTATGGCCGCATTTTATGAAAAAAATACTGCAAAAGCTTTTGAGCAACCAACCGGAGGCATTGGTTTTTTTGATTGTATCAACGATCAGGATGCTGCTAACAGGTTGTTTGATGCAGGAAAACAGTGGCTTTTAAAGGCAGGTATGGAAGCCATGGATGGCCCGGTTAATTTTGGAACCCGTGAGCATTTCTGGGGCTGTCTTGTGGACGGCTTCCATGAACCAATCTATAACATGCCCTATAATTTTTCTTATTATGCTAAGCTTTTCGAAAATTATGGGTTCAAAAATTATTTCAATCAGTACACCTACCATATGACGCTTGATCCTTCATTGCTTCAACCGGTTGTTCACGAAAAGGCAAAACGGGTATTTCGTGATCCGGGTTATCGTGTGGTGAATTACAAGCGAAAGGAACTGGAGAAATTCACCGATGCTTTTGTGGATATTCATAATGCTGCATGGGGGAAAGTTCCAGGAGTAAAGCCATTGAAAAGAAAGCAGGCGCTGGCCATGTTTAAAGCCATGAATCCGATTTTAGACCCACGGATTGTTTATTTTGAATATTATCACGACAAACCCATCGCTTTTTTTATAATGATTCCGGATCTCTATCAGGTAATCAGGTTTTTTAATGGTAAACTGAATGCTATAAATAAATTGCGTATGTTCCTTTTTTTAAGAATGTTTCGTAGAACAAGCAAAGCATTGGGTTTGATCTTTGGTGTTATTCCTGAATTTCAGGGTAAAGGCATTGAAGCAGCCATGATTGTTCAGTTTGGTAAAGATACTCAGAAGCCGGGCTTTAATTATACTGATCTGGAGATGAACTGGATTGCGGATTACAATCCGCAAATGATGAAACTGATGGGAAATATAGGAGCAACCATACGGAAAATTCATGTAACCTTTCGGTATCTGTTTGATCGTGATAAGCCATTCAAAAGAGCAGGGGTTATTGGTTAAAAAACTGGTAATAGATGAGGTATTTAGTATTTATTGTTTTTTTGTTGTTGTGTTCTTCAGGGATACAAGCTCATGAACCTGATACAATAAATGCTAAATCACATTACCGCAAGTCGTTAACGGTAGGTTATCAGTTTGGAAAGGTTATTCATACGCATGCATTTGTTAAAGGAGATAATCCCAACGGAACATCTTATCAGAATTTTCAGGCATTTTCGGCACAATATGGAATCAATACTGATGGCAGGAAGTTGTGGCAGCAACTGTATGGTTATCCGGTTTGGGGGTTTGGTATCTTCAAAGGGTATTTGTTGGGTGATGATGGATTGCTTGGAAACCCAACGGCCATTTATGCATACTTCAGAGCGCCTTTTAAGCGTTGGGAGAAATGGGTGTTAGAATATGAGGTTGATTTTGGGTTAGCTACTAACTGGAATAGTCACGACATTATTGAGAAAGGATACTATTATCCTATTGGATCCTATAGTACTGCTTTTTTTGCTTTCAGCTTTGGTGCTGGTTTTCAAATTGACCGACAGCTTGATATAAGTACCAGGTTTTCTGCAACCCATTTTTCTAATGGTGCCATTCGATTACCAAATCTGGGTATTAATCTGGCTTCGGCTCAATTAAGTTTGCATTATATTTTTCGAGAACGTCCTGTTTTTAAAAGCAGTGAAGTACCAAAATATCAGGATAACTGGGAATGGATTATGCTTATTGCCCCTGCCGTAAAACAAAAAGCAGCAGATTATAACATCAATGATTCAACAATTGCAGCAAAATCATTTAGCTATCCGGTAGTTACACTATCATCAACTGTTAACCGGCAGTTTACGCATATGATAAAATTTGGTGCCGGAATTGATATAACTTATAATGCAACTTATGGTGCTGAAATTATTATGGTTGATAACGAACCACAGAAAGGAGATCCGTTGCCATTTACTGATCAGTTGTTGGTAGGAGTCTATCCCTCTTTTGAGTTGGTGGTTAATGATCTCTCAATGGTTGTTCAGTCAGGTTTTTACATCTATCGGAAAGATATTGAAGACCTTGAGAGTCCTTATAGCTATCAACGGTTAGGCATAAAATATCATATTCTCAAGAGAATGTTTCTGGGTGTCAATGTGCGTGCTTACGATTTCAAAAAAGCTGATTTTGTTGAATGGGTTGTGGGTTACCGATTAAGATGGAGGAATAATTAATATTCCAACAGTTCCCTTACTGCTGTTTCAATCTTTTCCACATTGGGTAAAATGGCATTTTCCAGAATCCGGTTAAAACCAATGGGAGTGAAAGTGGCGCCAACTCTTTTCACGGGAGCATCCAGCTTCTCGAAAGCTTTTTCGGTAATTAATGCAGCAACCTCTCCGCCAAAACCGCTGAATACTTTATCCTCGTGAACTACCATTACACGGTTGGTTTTGGTCACGGTTTTCAGAATGGCTTCTTCATCCAGTGGCAATAGCGAACGAAGATCCAGCACCTCAATGGATTTTCCGGTTTCTTTTTTAATTTTATCGGCAACGGTTATACTCATGGGTAATGTGTTTCCGTAAGTAATAATGGAAAGGTCAGTTCCCTCTCGTCTGATGCGTGCTTTACCAAAAGGAACTTCAAAATCATCAGGAACTACTGCTTCACTGGCAGGGTCGTTATAAAGTGCTTTGGGTTCGAGGTAAAGCGTTAAGCCTTTTGAGCGAATGGAAGTTCGCAATAAACCTGCTGCATCATCAGCAAAAGTCGGGTAAACAACCCTGATGCCCGGGAAAGAAGTTAGTACCGACTCGATGCTTTGTGAATGGTACAGGCCACCACCTATGTATCCTCCCGATGCCAGACGAACTGTAACGTTGGGAGAAAACTTACCATTGCTGCGCCAGTAGTCGTGCGAGCTGTCAACCAGCTGTTCCATAGCAGGCCAGAAATAATCGGCAAACTCGGCGCCTTCAACAATAACCCTTATTTTTTCATCGAAACGGGTCATGCCGTTGGCGGTTCCCAAAATAAAATCTTCGGCAATGGGAGCGTTAAATACACGAATTTTTCCAAACTCCTGTTGCATCCCTTTGGAAACATTGAAAATTCCGCCTTTATCTTTATTGGCCATATCCTGACCATACAAGAATGTGTCTGGGTTATGGCGAAATTCAGCTTTAAGTGTTTGGTTTAGAGCCTGAATTAATTTTATTTTTTCACCTTTTGAACCGTCATGCAGTCCATCAGGATATTTTTCGGCTTTGTAAGGTTCAGGAACCACAAAGTCAAAAATGGTTTTCGGGTCAGGGTCGGAAGCTTTTAATGCTTTTTTGTGAGCAGCCGAGATCTCTTTTTTTGCTGCTTTGTCAAGTCCGGTTAGTTCTTCTTCTGTGAATTTGCCAGAATGGATTAGTTGAATTCTGAATCTTTCCAGTGGGTCGCTGAGCCTTACGCAGTGGCGTTCGTTTTCATCGCGGTAAAGTTCATGACGATCGGAGTTAGAGTGCGAATGAATCCTTACACAGTTAGCATGAACAATGACAGGTTCACTGTTCTCAAGGGCATGCTTTTTGGCTTCGTACATGGTGTTCATCGAGTTGAACACATTTTTACCATCACAATACATTATCTTTAAATGCTTGATGCCCCTGAAATTCTCAGCGGCTCTTCTGTTAGCCGACTGGTCTTTCTGCGGGACAGAGATGCCATACTGGTTATCCTGAAAAACAAAAATCGCAGGAAGTCCCTCTTTGGAAGCTCCGTTGATGGCTTCAAAAACATAACCTTCCGAAGTTGATGATTCACCCTGCGAACTGATGGCAACGCCACCACCGTTGTAAATTTTAATCGAACGGGCAACCCCTGCTGCATGCAGAATATGGTTCCCGGTGGCCGATGAAACATTCTCGATGTGCCACTCCGGTTTGGCAAAATGGTTCGACATATGGCGACCACCACTGGAAGGGTCGTCAGCCTTGGAAATACCGTTAAGGATAATCTCCTCGGGTGTTAAACCTGCTGACAGGGTGGTAAGCATGTCGCGGTAATAAGGAAACAGGAAGTCCTTTTCGCGGTTAAAATGAAGTCCGATGGCCAGCTGAATTCCATCATGCCCGGCGTATGGCGCATGATACGACCAACCCAGCGCCTGCTTTAGGTAGTTGGGCGCCTTATCGTCGAGTTGACGACCAAGGGTTAATAGTGAATACCAATTGGTTAATGTATCCTTGTCTGTATTATCTAATGTATATTGGCGGTTACTCATTTTTTAAAAGTATTAAATGCGCTGCAAAAGTACGATTAGTTTTTTAATTTGTATTTATTCTAAATAAATATTTAATTCAATTATGAAGTTGTTTGTAGTTAACAGCTTGAAAATATAAATATTCCACTGTAGAAGAGTGTTCAAAAAGTAAAAAAACGTGTCATTCTTAGCGTAGTTGAAGAATTTGTCACACTGAGCGTAGTCGAAGTGTGACAACCCTTAATATAACTAAAAATTACTTTTTGAACAGTCACTTTAAATATTTTACTGTTATAACCAACAAGGTAACTTTAAACAACTTCTATAAAAATATTGTTTTAGCCGGCTTTGTTTTATAGTAGATGCGAACAAATGATCTTTATGTAACAAATAGAAATAGTTTAGTTTTGTGGTGTTATGAAGGGAGAAGATGGACAATAGCAAAGAGAACGGAATTCAGAATTTATTTACCGGGGTTTTACGGTTTGGCAGGAAGTATATTGATTATCGAATGGGAGTAATCGGAGCTTTGGTAATGGCTGTGGTAGTTTTTTGCATCAACTATTTTGGAACTGGTACTATTGGTGGTTCGATAACTGCTGCCCTTAAACAAGGGACTTATACTTTTTTCTTTGGGGGGTTATTATGAGAATGAGCGAGCGTATTGCGGTTGCTGTTAAAAAAAAGGACACTTGCTTTGATTTTAGCTTGTGTTATTCCGTCGGTGGTTTCGTTGACGTTTACCTTTGGTGTTCATAGTTTAAAAGGAACTCACGAACCGCTGAACTCTACAATTCCTACACTGTTTTTTGTAATCCCTTCAACATTTATCTGGGGAAGGATAAAGCGTAAAAAGCTGGAATCTTCGGATACATGGCAAACAGATGCTTCAGGATAATATCTGCTTGTTACCGATGCTTAATTCGTTTACTTTTGCGTTTCATTAAAAACGATAATGAAAAAGAAAAACAGATTTGTGAAGTTTCTTAAATGGCTGGCGGCTATCATGGTTATTGTATTTGTTGTTGCAGCTATTACTTTTGATATTGTTACGCGTATTGAAGAGCCTGAAATAGCTGATGGTTCTGCTTTGAGATTACGAAGGGTTACAAAAGCAGATAATTATTACCTTGTTGACAATAATATGCTCCGCGAAAACCGTTTTGGTTTGTGGGAGATGTATCTTGAGGGAAAACCTTTCGATATGGGTGTTGCCAATGGTAAATTGACAAAAGAGCTGATAGAAGTACAGGAGGATGCTTTTGTGGAACAGATCAATCAGCTGGTACCATCGAAGTTCTATTTGAATTTCTTAAAGTATTTTATTGCCTGGTTCGACCGTGATATTGATGAGTATATCCCGGAGGAGTATCAGGAGGAGATTTACGGTATATCATTTTTTTGTTCTGATAAATTTGATTTTATAGCGCCTTCGTATCAGCGAATGCTGAACTATCACGGGGCACACGATATCGGTCATGCTTTATCTGATTTGGCGATGGTGGGTTGCACTTCGTTTGGGGTAAATAAAGGCGAGGGAAGTGACGATTTAATCGTGGGCAGGAATTTCGATTTTTATATCAACGATGATTTCGCGGAAAACAAAATTGTGGCTTTTGTCAATCCTGATGACGGGTATAAGTTTGCTTATGTTACCTGGGCAAGTATGATTGGTGTGGTATCGGGGATGAACGAAAAAGGGCTTACCGTTACCATTAATGCTGCCAAATCGGATATTCCAACCAAAGCAGCTACACCCATTTCCATCGTGGCAAGGTATATTTTACAACATGCTCAGAATATTTCGGAAGCTCGTGAGATTGCCAACGATTTTCAGACTTTTGTTTCCGAGTCGATACTAATTGGTTCGGCGCAGGATGATGAGGTAGCAATCATTGAAAAGTCTCCTTCAAAGACCGGCTTCTTTTCAACTGATACCAATTACATAGTTTGTTCAAATCACTATCAGAGCAGCACTTTTGCAAACGACCCGATGAATATCGAAAACATTAATAACTCTCCATCACTCTATCGTGAGAACCGTTGTAAACAGCTAATCCGGGATGCAGAGAAGAATGGGTCTTTTGGCCAGAAAGAGGCAGCAGCTGTTTTACGCAACAAATCAGGGCTTGATAACAAAGATATTGGCTTTGGGAACGAAAAAGCCATGTGTCAGCTGATTTCGCACCATAGCGTTATTTTTAAACCAAAGCAGCTTAAGATGTGGGTTTCTACCAATCCGTGGCAGTTGGGGGAGTATGTTTGTTACGACCTGAGTCAGGTGTTTAAGAGGGTAAAAACCCTGCAACCTACCGAACCGCTGGATGAATTTAGGGATACCATTGACAAAGACCCGTTTTACAATAGTCAGTATTACCTGAAGTTTCTGGAATATACCGGGTATAAAAAGGAGGTTCAGCAAGCCATTCATAATAAAACCAGACTCGCCGAAGAGCAAAATACTATTTTCGGAATGATTAATGCCAATCCGGAGTATTATTTCAGCTACAAACTGGCTGGTGATTACTACTTTATGCTTGGTGAAAAAACCAAGGCTACCGGTTTTTACAAGATGTCGCTGGACAAGGAGTATGAGAATACATGGTCGAAGGAAGAAGTGCTTATGAGGATTGAAGATTAGCGAGCAGAGCCACACTATCGCTTTCTATATTTGTTAAACAGCGAGGCACGGAAGGAAATCAGATATTTGATTCTAACCGGCTCAGATAATCCCTGCTTTCGGTTCCCAGACAAAACAGTAAGTCCAGAATGCTTGCATTGGGGGCGAAAGGTTGTTTGTCGGAAAAAACCTGTATGTATTCAGGGAAATGGGCTATTGTAGGAGAGCGTTTCGGTGAGATTTGATAGCGCAGGTCGGGCAATTTGGTTTCATCTGTTTTTTCAAAATGATTGCTTAACTCAATGGTAACCTCAATTTCCATTAGTTCGCAGATAAGTTTTGTGAGTCTCGTATTGAGTTCAATCAGGTTATCGTGCTGTGAAAAGAGAACCGCTTTAATTTCGTCGGAGTAGTAAAGGAAGTAAGGTGAGTTCTGATAAGCGGTTTCGATGGAACGCCAATGCTTAATGTGCCATTTAAAGTGATAAGAAATAGCAACCTCGTTTGTTTTGGTATGGTTGCCGTTTGCTCTTTTCACGGGAACTGTTAAAGGAATAGAACCTTTGTCGGTAACAATAACGGTTCGGTTTCGGTAAGTTTGCTTGGGCCAGGTTTCATGCTGCTCAATAATTACCTTGCCATATTTATTGAGGTAGTAGAAATACTCTATCGGGCCAAAATAGGCAGAAGGGAGCAGGATTTTATTTTCGGGTGTTGATTTCATTAACCGGCAAAAATAAAAAAGGCTGTGATTAAAACCACAGCCTTTTAAACTTTATTGAAAAAGTTATATTATTTCAACAATACGTCGTTGATAGCCTGAATCAGGGTCTCTTTTGGTAAAGCTCCTACTGCCATTTGTGGTTGACCCTCTTTGGGGCAAAACAGCATGGAAGGAATACTTTTGATGCCGAAAGCGGCTGCAAGTTCTTGCTCAGCTTCCGTGTCAATTTTGTAAATATTGATTTTACCTTCGTATTCGCCTGCAAGTTCTTCCAAAATTGGAGCAACTATCTTACATGGCTGACACCAGTCGGCGTAAAAGTCGATGATACAAGGCAATTCGCCTTCGAATTTCCAATCCTGATTTTTTTCGTAATTGAAAACTTTATCAAAAAATGTTTGTTTGGTTAAATGTTCCATTTTATTTATTTGTTATCTAAAATTATAGTTATCGGTTTTTTTATTCTTTAAGCAGTTGTTCTTTTACAACTTTAAAGTATGAATCTTTTGGTAAAGCGCCGGTCTGCATCTGTGGTTTGCCTGTTTTAGGTACAAACAATACCGAAGGAATACTTCTAACACGAAATACAGATGCAAGCTGTTTTTCTTTATCAACGTTGATTTTGTAAACTTTTAATTTTCCGTCAAATTCTTTGGCCAGTTCGTCCATGATGGGAGCTACTCTTTTACAAGGTCCACACCAGTCAGCATAAAAATCGATTACACAAGGTACGTCACCTTCGTAAACCCACTCCTGAGGGTTGGCTTCAAAATTCCATACTTTCTTTAAAAAATCATCATAAGTAAGAAATTCAACCTGAGCATTGGTTGCTTTTTTGCCATCTTTCGAAACCTCAGAATTAGCTTTATTGTCATTGTTTTCACTTCCATTGCTGTTGGTGCAAGCCATTAAGTTGGCTGCAAGGAAAAATACTAGTAGTACACTTAATTTCTTCATTATTAAACGTTTGTTTGTTATTTGGCTTTAAAGCGACGGCAAAGATAAGTAAAATATTATATAGCGCTTTAATATCACTACTCCTTTTTAACTATTTTTGCGAAAATTATTTGGATGGCAGAACAGAAGATAGAATATGAGTATTTAGTCATGAACCTGCGAAAACGATTTCCTGATACAGAATCGTGTTTGAAGTTCTTGGCTGACCTGAAATGGAAAGAAGGTTTTGTTTGCAAGAAATGCGGTCATACCAATTTCTGTAAGGGGAAGTCATCCTATTCGCGCCGTTGTACAAGATGCAAGAAAGAGGAATCGGCTACGGCACATACTGTATTCCATCGTTGTAAAATCCCCATGACCCAGGCTTTTGAAATGGCTTTTCTGGTTTGTAACCTGCCGGAGGTCTCTTCTTATCAAATCAGTAAAAAAATGAACATCCGACAAATGACCTGCTACAATTTTCAGAAGAAGGTTAAGCTTTGTATGACGGATCGAACCAAAGAGCCGGTACTGGCTGCTATTATGCTCAGTAAATGAATGAGTGAATGGTTGAATGGTTTCATTGATTTACTGTTTTTGTTAATCATTAACCCGGTAAACGGGATAAGGGTAAAACCGGGTTCCCCATTGAGGAGCAAGATATTTGTCGAAATAGAAAAATAAAAACAACCTTATTCTGAAATTAGCACTCCTCTTTTTGCGTAAAACCACATTCCCAAACTTCTTGACAGCATAAACAGGTCGAACGCAAACCATAGTGCGTGATTACCACCAGGACTTTTGGTAAGGTAGTATGCTGGAATAAAAACAAACAGCGATACAATGATGCTAATGTTTCGCATGGCTTTGGATGCTGTTGCCCCTATGAAGATGCCATCCCAGTTAAAAGCGGCGATGCTGATAAACGGGATGATAATAATCCAGATATAGTACTCCTTTGAAAGATCTAAAATATGTTGGTTGTTGGATAATATTTTCATTATCGAATCCAGACCAAAGCCATAAATAACAGTGAATGCAAGCGCAATTCCCCATCCCCAGAGAAATACTCCTTTGATTACTTTTTTTATTTCATCAAAGTTTTTAGCTCCTTTGGCTTTTCCGGTCAGAGCTTCGGCAGCATAGGCAAAGCCATCGGCAAAAAAGCTGAAAAAGTAGAACAGTTGAAAGAGTAGCGTGTTCACTGCTAAAATATTATCGCCGGCTTTGGCCGAGCGACTTGTGAAAAATGCCAGAACAAACCAAAGCATAATGGTTCGGATAAATATGTCGCTGTTAACACGAAAGAACCTTGTGATGGCTTGTGCTTCAATGATGCGTTTAAGTTTAAAACGTAATCGGTAAGGTTTGAATTTTGTGAAGAAGAAAAAGGATGCCAGTGTAAGTCCGCTGTATTGAGCAATTACACTTGCCCAGGCAACTCCATCCGACTTCATGCCGAAATAGTGTACAAATAAAAAGTTTAAGGCAATGTTAACTACGTTTACTACCACGGCCAGAATCATGGGAATAATGGCATTTTGATTCCCGAGGAACCAACCGTAAAAAGCATACAACCCCAGTGTTGCAGGGGCAGCAATTATCCTGATGTAAAAATACTCCTGTGCCAGCATTTTAACTTCAGGACTGCCATCCAGCATCTTTAAAGCAACCCATTGAATGGGATATCTAAATGTAATAAGGACAATGGCAAGAGCCAGACCAACCAACAGCGACCGTTGAAGTATCAATGAAATTTCTTCTCTGTTTTTTGCTCCAAAAGCCTGTGCTGTCAGTCCGCTTGTGCCCATGCGAAGAAAGGAAAAACTAGAGTAGATGATGTTGAAAATGGTACTTCCCAAAGCAATGGCACCAATGTAAACCGGGTTGTCAAGGTGTCCCATCAATGCAAGATCTACAATGCCAAGCAGTGGTACTGTAATGTTTGTAATGATGTTGGGTAGTGCCAGCCGAAGAATTTCCCGGTTCATAAATTTTTGAAATTATTAATGGCGTTATCATCAACGCCAGAGCAGTAAAAGTAGAAAATTTAACAATATTCTATTTGAAATTAATCTAAACAATTTGAAATGATTATTTTTGCCGCTTCATCCCTGAAATGAAGGGTTTTTTGCCGGGGATATAAAAGGAAAGGTTTATGAAATATCATATATTACAGTTGGGATGTCAGATGAATATATCTGACGGGGAGCGGGTTCAGAAAGTACTGGAAAGCCTTGGATATGAACCGACCGAGGATGAGCAGGAAGCGAATATAGTTGGTATCATTGCCTGTTCGGTACGGCAAAAAGCAATTGATAAAGTTTATACCCGGATTCAGAAATGGAACAAATGGAAGAACAAAAAGAACATGCTCACTTTCGTTACCGGATGTGTGCTTCCGGCCGATAAACAAAAATTCCTGAAGCTTTTTGATTTGGTTTTTTCCATGAATGAACTCCCGGAGTTGCCGGATATGATAAGACAGTATGGAGTGGTAACGCCTGCCGGAATACAAACACTTGACTCCGGATTTGAGAATAGACTTGAAAAATCGGATGTTGAAAAACAGGATGCTAAGCAATCTCCATTAAAAGAGGTAAAAATCTCAGAAGGAAAAAAGAAAAAAGAACTACCACGTCCGGATAAGGGAATTGAAGAGTTTTGGCATATTGAACCTAAGTATGGTTCAGGTTTTGAAGCTTATGTGCCCATTCAGAATGGGTGCAATAAGTTCTGTACCTATTGCGCGGTTCCTTATACCAGGGGTAGAGAGGTGTCGAGGCCATCGGAAGATATTTTGAAGGAAGTTCAAAATTTGGTTGACAAAGGGTTTAAGTCCATTACGCTGCTGGGACAAAATGTAAACTCATACGGGCTGGATAAAAAAGGGGAGGAGATCAGCTTTCCGGAACTTTTGCGAAAAATTGGTGAAATGGGGAATAGCAGTCCCAACAACTTTTGGCTCTATTTTACTTCGCCGCATCCACAGGATATGACCGATGAAGTGATTGAGGTAATTGCACAATATAAATGTTTGGCCAAGCAAATTCATCTGCCGGTTCAATCGGGTGATGATGCCATGCTGAAGCGGATGCACCGGAGTCATGATTTGGCACAATACCGTCATATTGTTGAAACCATTCGTAAATTGATTCCTGAGGCAACCTTGTTTACCGATATTATTGTAGGATTTACCGGCGAAACAGAGGAGGAATTTGAGAACACGCGCAAAGCCATGGAGGAGTTTAAATACAATATGGCTTACATTGCGCAATATTCGCCACGACCCGGTGCTACCAGCCACGAGTGGCCTGATGATATTCCGGTTCAGGTTAAAAAAGAGCGTTACCATAAACTTACCGAAGAGCTGATGAAGCACTCGTTAGAGTACAATAAGGGATTAATTGGTAAGACCTTTAAAGTATTGGTTCGCGGGAAGGATAGAAAACAGGGGTATTTGTCGGCTCTAACAGAAGGAAAGATTATAGTAAGGTTTGCATCGGTGGCTGAACATTTAATTGGTCGGTATGTTTATGTAAAAGTTACTTCGGCAGCCCCTTTTTCAACGGAAGGTGAACTTGTGGAAATTAACAGTTAAAATTACATAATTCGATAAATTCGTTTAATTCGATGATGGCTTTTCTTTAAGTGCTGAGGTAAAACTTTCTGATTTGTTATTATTATTGAGTAGATAGAAAGAAAATTGATGAATAAAAAAATAGCATTCAAAACTCTGGGTTGTCGGCTCAATCTTTTTGAGACAGACTCGCTGATGTCGGAATTTGCCGCCAAAGGATATGAAGTCATCGATGATATTGATGCCGAAGCCGATGTGTACATCATCAATACTTGTACTGTTACCAATCAGAGTGATCAGAAATCGAAAAGGGTGATGAACCGTACCAAAAGACTGCATGATAACTCGGTAAAGATTGTAACCGGATGCATGGCCACCAATTACAAGGAGCAACTTCAGGAAAGTGATAAAGTGGATTATGTGGTTGATAACGATCATAAGACTTCCATCGTTGAGTTGGTGGAG
>Ga0256913_10000563_pt1 | contig 19331 bp, 13 predicted proteins | sample Axial_MatmetaG_FD_185970 | JGI IMG/M metagenome (GOLD analysis project Ga0256913, IMG submission 185970) | Deep-sea worm associated microbial mat communities from Axial Seamount, Juan de Fuca Ridge, Pacific Ocean - Axial_Mat | ecosystem: Environmental > Aquatic > Marine > Oceanic > Microbial... | reverse complement strand
ACAAGGATATGATCGTTATTAATCTTGATGTTTCGGGATTGCTTCCGGGACAATATATTGTGAAATATATGAATGCTACAGGAACGATAACAAAGAGATTTATAAAATTATAATCGAAACTTGCCGGATCTTTATTCTGGTAAGTTTTTTTTAATCTGCTGAACTTCCTATAGACGATATCATGCTTTTCCGCCTATGGAAAGGCTATCATCGATTGGTATTGGATCCTTTTATTTCCTATTAATGTATAGCTTTAATTATACTTATTTTTTACTTGTATAAATTAATTGATAAATTAATTACTTATTGAAGCTAATCATTCAATTTTGCTTAATTTCGCTGCTATAAATAAAAGATATGAATAAGATCGATCATAAAAGTTTTGAAAATACAGAGATAGCATTTGCTTATATGTCGGACATAGACCTTAAAAATGCATACAGGATTTTCAAAGGTATGAGTTATCCGGCTTTGGTAAATGTAGGTTCCAAAGCTACTTTATTCGCATTAAAACTTCATCTTCCGATCAAGCCTATTTTGAAAAATACAGTATATAGGCATTTTTGTGGAGGAGAATCTTTGGAGGAGGTGAAGCAGGTTGTAGGGAAATTGGAGAAATTCGGAATAAATGTAATCTTGAATTATGGAGTGGAAGGTAAACACAGCGAGGAAGAATTTGATAAAACAGCCAAATCTTTGCATAAAACTCTGGAATATGCTATTCATAATAAAAATATTGATACCATAGCATGCAAACCATCTGGATTGATAAGTCATGATCTGTTGGAGAAGAAAACTGCAGGAATTGAACTAAATACAGATGAGCAAAAAAGTTTTGACAGAGGAGTGGAAAGGATAAGAGGATTGGTGAAAAAAGCTCATGAAAATAAGATTTGTGTACATCTTGATGCAGAAGAAACATGGATTCAAGATGCTATTGACGATATATCTTTGGAATTGAGCATCGAATTCAATAAGGATTTTCCTACGGTAATAAATGGCATTCAACTATATCTTAAAGATAAATTGGAGTTTCTGAAAAAAAGTTATCAACATGCTATTGACAATAATTATATAGCAGCTGTTAAATTGGTGAGGGGTGCGTATATGGAAAAGGAAAGAGCCAGAGCTGAAGAAAAGGGGTATCAAAGTCCCGTATGTGATGATAAGGAAGCCACAGACGCCAATTACAATGCAGGATTGAAATACTGTGTTGATAATATAGATGTCTTTCATCTTTCCAATGCTACTCATAATGAATACAGTTGTCTTTATCTTGCAAAATTGATGGAAGAGAAGGGATTGTCTAATAATCATCCTAAAATAGTTTCTTCACAGTTGAAAGGCATGAGCGATAATATAAGTTTTATAATGGCAAAAGCCGGATATAATGTTCAAAAATATGTTCCCTATGGACCTGTAAAGCAAGTTATTCCTTATCTTATCCGCAGGGCACAGGAAAATACTTCCGTAGAAGGACAAACAAGCAGGGAGATGGAACTGATAGTGAAAGAAATGAAGAGAAGAAAAATATTGTAGTTTTTTTAACTGTTTATAGATAAATACTTTTTATTCTCCCAACTTCAAAATCAAATTCGAAGTGATTTTCAGGAAATCTTCCGGAGTTATCACGCCGATTAATTCATTGTTTTTAACAACAGGAAGGTTTTGTATTTCATTTTTCAGTATCAAATTGACTGCAACATCTATCGTGTCATCAGGAGAGATGACAATAGGTTCCTTAATCATAATATCTTTTACTAACAAAAACTCACCGTCTTTTTTGAGGTTTTTGCTTTTAACCAAATGCTCTAAAATATTTTTAATATTTACAACTCCTACCAAATTTCCAATATCATCTTCTACCAAAGCGAAATTCATTTTTTTCCATACCAGCAGATCTGCAACAAATTCGATAATATCATCATCGTGAACTGTCAAAAGATCCGTTTGCATAAATTCACTTACCAATAGTTTAGACGGTTTGTATTTTATCAATTCTTTGTATTTAGGTATAGGCCAATCCGAAACGGGAATATTGTTTTTTTGGTTTTCGATCATAGCTGCTGTCAATATTGACAAAGCTTGATCATCAGTAGCTTTTTCTTTGAGTTTGGTAAAAGCTCTTAATTGCCATCTTGCTCCGTTCATATATTTCATCGCTCTTTTTTCGATTATACCGAGATATTTTTTTATATCTTTTTCATTGATATTTCTTAATCTCAACCCCTTTTCCGCTATCGGCAGCAATTCATCCAGTATCAACCTTGTGGGGCCGATCTTCTTATCATTGAACCAGGTAAATTTGGTATCCAAACCGAATTTTGCAGCTTTTCCGAAATTATCCCTTATATCTGAAAATGAAATATGCTCTCTGATATCTTCGATTTCCGCTGCCATACCGGTCATTGTACCCAACCAAAATGCAGCATTGGCTATTTCATCAATAACAGTAGGGCCGGCAGGTAAAACTCTGTTTTCAATTCGGAGATGAGGTTTTCCCGTATCGCTTATACCATAACATGCCCTGTTCCATCTATATACAGTAGAATTGTGTACGTTTAATGCCATTAATTTAGGAACTTCATTATTATTTATCTTTTCAAGAGAATTTTCACTGATATCGGTACTTAACAAAACTCTGAACCTTGCTATATCATCCTTGTAGATATCCAAAATGGATTTATTTACCCAGTCATTACCAAATCTTACCCTTGGACTTCTTTCTCTCAGGTGTTCATGAGAAGATCTTGTGTCCAGTGCTTGTTGAAATAAAGCTATTCTTGTCTCATGCCATAATCTTTTTCCGAATACAAGAGGTGAATTTGCTGCTATAGCCATCACCGGAGCAGCGAGTACCTGGGAGATATTGTACATCTTCACGAATTCGTCCGGAGCGATTTGCAGATGAACCTGAAAACTGGTATTGCATGCTTCTATCAAAGGAGAATCGTGTTTTACAATCAATTCGTCAATTCCCAGTATTTTCAGTTCATAAGAACTGCCGAGCATTTGATTGTTTATCGCTTGCATCAATGCTTTATATCTTTCTTTTGGAGTGAGATTTTTTAGATCAAGATCAAATTTTCTGATAGTCGGAAGAATACCTGTCAGGACCAATTGGGAGTTGAATTTGTCCAATTCTTTTTGAGTGATAGCGAGATATTTATTTATCTCTTCTTCCATTTCCCTAAATGCATTTTTTTCAAATACTCTTGGATCAAGATTCGTTTCGATATTGAATTTTGCCAATTCCGTTTCGATCCATTTGTGTTCGTTAAGATTCTTGATTACATCAATTCCTACTAATGATGGTTTGAAATAATCTTTATCCACTAGTACCATTTCCTGTTCGGCACCAATTCTTTGGATATCCGATTCGAACCAATCGTTTTTTAGCATAAATTCCAATGCCTGAACATCGTCAAGCAAGGCTTTTAAAAATTTTTCTCTTTTTTCTTTATCATCCAATAAAGATACATTTTGTTCTCCCATTTTATATCTGTTTATATCTTGAACTAAAACCGGTGTAATTAATCAAAAGAAATAGATTTAATTTCAAATATATGGCAAATTATCTATAATATTTAAATTTATTAAGGAATTATTTATTTTATTTGTAAAAGAGTTGATAATTACTACAATGTACAATAGATACTATTTAACCGATTTAATAAAAAAAGAATCAAATCGATTGGGATTTTCAGAAGTTGGAATTTCCCGGGCGGAAAAATTGTCAGTTGAAGAAGAGAGGTTGAGGAATTGGTTGGATAAAGGGTATCAAGGTTCAATGAGTTATATGGGAAATCATTTCGATAAACGGTTGGATCCCACAATATTGGTTCCCGGGGCTAAGTCGGTAATCTCACTGATGTACAACTATTATACGGATAAAAATCAATATGATAAAACCACATTGAAGGTTTCAAAGTATGCTTATGGCAGGGATTATCACAAAGTGATTAAAAAGAAATTGAAACATTTGTTGTCATTTATAAATGAAAAAACAGATGGAGTATATGGAAGAGCATTTGTAGATTCTGCTCCGGTACTGGAAAAAGCGTGGGCAGGCAGATCGGGATTGGGATGGATTGGAAAAAATACATTGTTGATCAATAAAGACGGGGGGAGTTATTTTTTCTTATGTGAACTTATTGTCGATCTGGAATTGATCTATGATGAACCGGTTTCTTCACATTGCGGGACTTGTACCAAATGTATAGATGCTTGTCCTACGGGGGCTATTTCGGTTGACGGATACGAGTTGGATGCGTCTAAATGTATTTCGTATCTGACTATTGAGAAGAAAGATGAAATTCCGGTTGAATTTGAAGATAAAATGGAAAATTATATATTCGGTTGTGATATTTGTCAGGAAGTTTGTCCATGGAATAGATCTGCAGATGAGCATAATGAATCGGATTTTGAACCTAAAGAGGGATTTCTGAGTATGAGAAAAGAGGATTGGGCAGAGCTTACGGAGGAAAAATACAAGGAATTGTTTTACGGTACTCCGGTAGTCAGAGTAAAATATCAGGGATTGAAAAGAAATATTGATTTTATTTTGAAGGGCAAGAGATGATTGGTATGGTGTTGGGAAATGCGATAGGGATAGTAGTGGAGACGGAGCGGAGCGGAGTCTGTCACGGCTTTGCCGGGACGAAACCCACGAATAGCCCGGTCGGAATAGAGATTTATTGTATTGCTTGGTGAATTGGCAAATCTCTATGGAGAATCGCCCAAAATATTATAAATGTAAGATAATTGCAGTAAGTATTAAATTCATTTCGAGTGAATAGTTTTATTTATTTTGATGCTTTTTATAAAACTATTTTATTTTTTCGTTAAGTTTGCATATATGAATCTGGCGTTAAAAATAGCAAAAAGATATTTGTTTGGTAAAAAATCAATCAATGCTATAAATATAATAACGGGAATATCAGTTGTGGGTATTTCTATCGGAGCAGCTGCATTGGTGCTTATTTTATCTGTTTTTAACGGATTTGAGGATTTGATCAGAAGCAATTTTAATGCATTCAATCCCGAAATTAAAATAACTCCTGCCAAGGGGAAATATTTTGAGGTCGATAGTGAATTTTTACAAAAAATAAGTGATATAAGCGGTATTGAAAACTACTCTTTGGTTCAGGAAGAGGTAGCATATTTCGAATATGACAACAATCGTTCGGTTGGGGTTATCAAGGGAGTGGATAAAAATTTCGAGATTGTAAATAATATAGATACCACTATAATAGCAGGACACTTTTCATTGAAGAAAAACGGTTTGAATTTCGGAGTGATAGGGAGCGGATTGGCTTCTAAGCTTGGGGTTAATACTTCGGATCAATTAACGCCGTTGACTATATATATATTGAAAAATAAAACCAGAGGACCTTTGGATCAATTTTATAAAAGAGCTGAAGTGTTACCGGCGGGAAAATTTGCTTTGCAAAGTGAAGCCGACATGAAATATCTGATAGTTCCGGTAGATTTGTCAAAATATCTGCTGGGAAAGAAAAATGAATATTCGGCTATTGAGATAAAAACAAAAGGAGATGTATATGAAGTGAAAAATGAACTACAGTCTAAACTGGGAAGTGCTTTTGTCGTAAAAAACAGGATGGAACAGGATGCGGAATTGATGAAGATTATGAATATGGAAAAATGGATCAGTTATGCTATTGTATCATTGACTTTGTTTTTAGTTGCTTTCAATATGATAGGTAGTCTTTGGATGATAGTTCTTGATAAGAGAAGGGATATTTCGATATTGCAATCTATGGGAGCGAATAAAAAATTGATTAAAAGGATTTTTATTTACGAGGGATTATTGATTTCGGGTATAGGTTTGATAATAGGAGTAATATTGGCGCTTTTGTTTTATTTTGCTCAAAAGGATTTTGGAATAATCGGTATTCCCGAAGGATTTATCATTGATGCTTATCCTATTCAATTAAGGTTGATGGATTTTGTTGTTGTTACAATCACCGTGTTTTTTATTGGAATATTGATATCTCTTTTACCAGCATACAGAGCCGGGAAAATACCAGCATTTTTAAGAGAAGAATGATATAGCTGTCAGCGGTTAATTGAATTCCTTATTTTTTATTTTCATCATACCACCCCAGATTAAAAAGAGCATCCCCCATATTGACAACAGGTGCGTTATTGTGACCTACGATATAAGCATTTCTTTTAGCGATAATATTTTTTGATGAATTTCCCAATACATCTTTGAGAACTCCTACTATATCGTTTTTATAAATATATTTTCCTGATTCTACAAAATGTTTAAAAATTCCGGAATCTCTGGATCTTATCCATGAAGTTTTATTTATTAAAACAGGTTTGGTTTCTTGCTTACCGGGTTTATGATCGATCATTTTGAGATGATACAAAATGTTTTTTATACCTTTCATGCCTGTAGTGATAGCAAGGTCATCAAGTCTTGTAGATTCTCCGCCTTCATACACCAATATAGGAATGTTCATATCATGTGCTGTTTTTCTCAGTGATTTGGGAATCAAAGGTTTTTCAATGATAAATGGCGGGTTGAAAACATACGCAAGTTTTTTTGCTTCGTTATTGGATTTTGTATATCTGATCTGGGGATAATTGTATCTTGAATTGCCACCGGTATGAAAATCCAATATATAATCTACATTAGGAAGGATGAATTTTGTCAGTTTATTGGCTACTCTGGCAGCAAGAGATCCTGTAGTACTTCCGGGAAAACTGCGATTTACATCTTTTCCATCGGGGACTTCCCTGCTGAAATTGATAAAGCCATAAACATTTAATAAAGGGATTACGATTACTGTCCCTTGTATCAGATCATCAAAATACTGTTTTTCGATGGTACTTCTTATAATTTCGATTCCATTGATCTCATCTCCGTGGATACCACCGAGGATTAATAAGGTCTTTCCCTGCTTTTTGCCTCTGAAAACATGAGCAAAAATATTGATGTGAGTTCCGGAAGGGAGTTTACCAACCCTGATTTTAATTATTTTATTTTCTCCGGGTTCTATATTATTGTCATTGATATTCATTACAATTTGTATTTGGAATTTCGTTCTACTAATGAAATAATCGAACGGGCAATATTAATATTTGTTGTGGTTTCGATACCTTCCAATCCGGGAGAAGCATTTACTTCGATTACCAAAGGACCTTTGTCGGATCTGAGTATATCCACTCCTGCAACTTGCAATCCCAATACTCTGGCGGATTTCTTAGCTATAGAAATTTCTTCACTTGTCAGATTTATGCTTTTTGAAATTGCACCTCTATGAAGATTTGATCTGAATTCTCCTTTTTGTGCAATTCTTTCCATAGCTGCCACTACTTTATCACCGACAACGAAAGCTCTGATATCTGTACCGGAAGATTCTTTAATATATTCCTGAATAAGGATTTTGTGTTTTAATTTAAGAAAAGCTTCCAATAGGGTAACGCTTACTTTAGGATTTTCGGCTTTGATGACACCTTCACCGTGAGTACTGTTTAATAGTTTTATTATTAGAGGATGATCTGCAAACATATTTACAAATCCTTCCAGGTCTTCAGAATAATTGGTTGTAGCCGTATTCGGTATGGGAATATTATTTTTAGCTAATATTTGCAGAGAAGTGAATTTGTCTCTAGCTTTAAGTAAGCTATTTGTTTTAAGAACGGTATAGACACCCATTTGTTCAAAATGCCTGATAACATATGAACCGTATTCAGTAGCAGTTGCTCCTATTCGTGGAATTATAGCATGGATAGACTGGAGTTCATAACCATTATAAAATACTTTGAACTTACCATCATCAATATTCAGGTCACAATACATATGATCTATGATCTGAACAAAATGCCCTCTGGATATTGCAGCTTTGTAAATGCTTTGTGTACTATAGAGTGCGGGACTTCTTGATAAAATTACTATATTCATTGTTGTTTTAATTGGGAGGCAAGATATTAAATATTGATGATAAAAGGTCTCATATTTTTAAAAAATAATTAAATTGTGGATTTTTTAGTAGAAAATAGTAAAAATATGGCATTAAATGATAAAAGGACGATAAACGGATGGGCTATTTATGACTGGGCTAATTCAGCATATTTCTTAGTGATATCTACTGCTATTTTCCCTGCATATTTTATCGCAAGGACAAGTGAAAAAATCCATATTTTCGATTATGAAATAACCAACAGTTCATTGTATTCTTATGCAGTATCTTTATCATATCTTATAATAGTAGTATTATCTCCGGTTTTATCCGGAATAGCCGATTACGGAGGGAAAAGGATGTTTTTTTTAAAATTCTTTACATACCTTGGTTCTATTTCCTGTATCTTTTTGTCGTTTTTTACCGGAGATGTTGATCTATGGCTTGGAACAAGTGCTTTTATGCTTGCTACGATAGGAGCAGCGGGAGGATTGGTTTTTTACAATGCATATCTTCCCGAGATAGTTACGGAAGACAGATTTGATAAAGTAAGCGCAAAGGGTTATGCCTATGGATATATAGGTAGTGTTATCCTGTTGATAGCCATATTGTTTATTTCATTGAAACCTCTGTTGTTTGGGATTCCTGAGAATACCACTATTCCTTATCGTCTCGGTTTTGCAATGGTAGGTATTTGGTGGATTGGTTTTGCCCAGATCACTTTCAGAAGATTGCCAAAGGGTAATGATGAAGGATTTAGTAAGAAAATGATAATGAAGGGATTTGCTGAGATATATGGTGTATTCAATAAATTAAAGAAAAATTCAAATTTGATAAAATTTTTGCTGGCGGTATTTTTTTACAGCGCGGGTGTACAAACCGTGATATATCTCGCAACGGTATTTGCTAAAGAGGAATTGAAATTTGGTACCGATGAGTTGATAATCATAATTCTTATTTTGCAAATAGTAGCGATAATAGGAGCATATATTTTCGCATATATTTCTGATAAAATAGGCAATAAATCCGGTTTGATCATCATGGTAGTAATATGGTTATTGCTATCTGTATCTGCATATTTTGTTCAGAATAAACTTCAGTTTTATTTTCTTGCTGCAATGGTAGGAATGGTTTTGGGAGGAATTCAATCCCAGTCGCGATCTTCTTATTCCAAGATCATCGATTCGGAAAAGAAAGATTTGACCTCGTATTTCAGTTTCTATGATATTGTACTTAAATTGTCTATTGTGATAGGAACATTTGCATTTGGTATTGTAAATGAGATTACGGGAAATTTAAGATCAAGTGTGCTTTCTTTGGCATTCTTTTTTCTTATAGGTTTGATATTATTGTATATGACCAGTTTCAAACAAGCAGAAGAAGATCTTCAAAGTTAAAAAATAAAAAATAGCATTGATTATTTGATTTTTAATGGGATTTTCTGTATATTTGGAATATTAATAATCTAAATCAAATTATTATGAGAAGAGTATTAGTTCCTACTGATTTTTCACCTGTTTCTAAAAATGCTTTATTATATGGATTGGAATTATATAAAAATTCTGATACGGCATTTGATATCGTTCATGTTTATCATCCGTCTTTTGACCCGGTACAACCGGAAATATTGGATTCTTCTCTTGGGCTGGAAAATGTAAAACGTGAAAGTATGAAGAGCTTGATTAAATCCATACAGGAAAAGGCTAATCAGAATAAGGTTATTCTTAATAGTAAGATCGAAATAGGTTTTACTATAGAAAAAATAGTAGAGTTGTCCCAAGATTATGATTTGATTATTATGGGTTCTACAGGTTCGGATAGTATTTTAAACAAAATATTCGGAGGAATATCTTCAGATGTTGCAGCTAAAGCGGAATGTCCTGTTTTACTAGTACCTGCAAAAGTAAAATTTACACCTTTGAAAAAAATCATTTATTCCTGTGATTTTGACGGAGTGGATGAAAGAATTTTGCATAAGGTAGTAGCTTTTGCAAAGAGATATGATGCTTCAATTCGTTTTGTTCATATTCAGAACAAAGATAAAGAGTTTGTTTTTACGCTTAGTGATAATCTGGATGTCAATTATTCAGTTAGTATTGTTGAAGCGGAATCTGTCAGGGAGGGCATAAGCGAATATATTAAAGAAGAAAATGCAAATCTGGTTATAATGGCAACAAAGCACAGAAGTTTTTGGGAGAAAATAATCCACAAAAGCCATACAAAAGAATTTGCATTGACTACGGATGTTCCTCTTTTGGTTTATCATGAAAAATAAAAAGTTCAGGAGAGCATTTTTCATTAAGAAAATATAAAAATTCAAAAAATATCAATGTATTATAAATTTTATTATTTTATAACAGGTTGCTACACAATGATATATAGATTGCAAAAACCAATAAAATAAAAAATACCCATAGTAAGATCATATAATATATAAATAATAAACATATATTTGCCTTGTGATAATAAGAAAACTATACATTATAGTAATAAATATTTGTAATTTTACTGAGAGATAATAGCAAAAAGTATTTATTACTGATTATCCGACCTGAAGTTTAATGATAATAGAAATTGTATTGCATTTGTAATATGCAACTGAGAATTTTGAATTGATTTGATGCGAGAGTATTTTGCATCGGATATATTAATTTGTCAAACTAAGAAAACTACATATTGCGACCAACCTGTGTATTCCGTATTTATATGGAATTTTCGATGATAATAGGATTGTAATGGTTTACCATTATAATGATTTTTTTAACTCAAAAAATTTAATGAATTATTTGGGATTGATGTACCAATGCGCATTGGTGGACTATACATCCCATGACAGTATTTTTTAACTTAAAACAATGGTTCTCATGAAGAAAACGAATTTTACAAATCTCAAGTTGGTGAAAAATTGGCTATTGGTCGTAGCTTTGATGGTCACCTCTTACAGTGCAACTCAACTGAGTGCACAATGTCAACTCAATGCAGATGACTTGATTCACATTATTCTTAGTGATGATAACTGTGATGCAACTCTTACTATGGAGATGTTTTTGTCAGACGACGGAGCAGCATGTACAGTAGCAAATCATTATGAATTTGAAGTAAGGTCAGCTGACGGACAAGATATTTTGATACCAATGACAGCAAATGCTGTTTTAGATTACACATATATTGGAGGTCCATATATGGTTATAATTGAAGCACATGATGCTAATCATGTTGTATTGAATACCGCTATGACAACTTTTGATGTAGCGGATAAAATGCCTCCGGTATTTGAATGCCCTACAGATACAATAGAAGTTAAGTGTTATCAACAGGATACGTATTTTCCGCCTGTTCACGACAATTGTTCACCTAATAATATTGAAATAATAAAGATAGATGAAAATATATGGGAAAATAATTGTACTGATCCAAATGCAGATCCAAATATATTCAGAATAATCGACAGAAATTTTATTGCTAAAGACGGATCAGGTAACTTGTCTGATACTTGTCATACTGTTATAACGGTTAGTAGACTAGACAATACTGAATTTGCTACAATGATAAGATTTCCAGAGGATTTGGTGAAAGCAGATCAAAATGCTATATCTTGTAATGAAGCAGATAGTTACAAAGATGAAAATGGAAAATTTGATCCGAATAAAACAGGTTGGCCATATATGATTTATCCGGATGATCATCCAACACAATTTGAAAAAAATCATAATGATGATCAAGATACAGTATTATTGAATAATAATTGTACATTGCCTTGCAATCTTGCTTCTACATATATTGATGTAAATGTAAATACTTGTCCGGAATGTGTTGAAAAGACAGTTAGATTTTGGACAGTTGTAGAGAATTCTTGTCAGTATCCTGAGAGATTCAGAACAAATATTCAAACAATAGAAGTTGTTGATACAATAGATCCGGTTATTATTTGTCCTGATGACCTAACTATTACTACAAATACAATTGGGAATTTTGATCCTGTAAGTGCAGGTTCTATGAGTTGTGGTGCATGGTTTACTTTTCCGGTTCCACAAATGTCTGATGAATGTAGTAATCATTTGGTATGGACTATTTCAGTATTGAATGATTTGGGAAATCCTGTAATGTTTGCTGATACAACTGATACAAAAACAACTGTATCAAGGGCATTACCATTTGGTATTAATACAGTTACTTATACTGTTTACGATAACTGTGGAAACAGTGCTTCATGTGAATGGACTATTACTGTAATAGACAATACGGCTCCTGTTGCTGTATGTCAGCAGTTTACAACAGTATCATTGACCTATGACGGAGAAGCTGAAGTTCCTGCTGCTAATTTCGACAGCGGATCTTATGATGATTGTTTGATAGATAGTTTTGGTGTAAGAAGAATGGATAGAAAAATAAATTGTCAAGGTGATTATGATCAAGTCAATCATGAGGAATTCCGTCCTTATGTTACATTCTGTTGCGATGATGTTGAAAACAACGATATTACCGTGATAATGAGAGTTTGGGATAAAGGCGGTAACTGGAATGAATGTATGGTACAGGTTAATGTACAAGACAAATTGCCTCCTCAAATCACTTGTCCTCCTAGTCTCTGTGTAGAATGTGATTATACTTTTGATATTGATAATCTGGGAGAATATTTTGGAACGGTAGTACAGGGATATGAGAATAGGGGAAGTCATACATTATATGGAGATTTCGGTGCTTTTTATTCTGGATATGGAGATTGTGGTAAGATAGAGAAAAATTTAGGATTCAAAGACGGTTGGGCTCATGATAATTGTGGTTTAACTATCACCGATGACTATACAGATAATAGAGATCAATGTAATAGCGGAAATATCGTAAGAACATTTACGGCATCAGATCCTAACGGAGAGGTACATTGTCAACAAACAATACATTTCTATAATCCTGATCCATTTGATAATGATGATATTGCATGGCCGAAGGATTATACAATTACAGGATGCTTCAATGAAGCTGCTTATGGTCCTGATGTAACAGGATGGCCTGTACTATCAGAAGATGCTTGTGATCTGGCTGCTGCAACATATAAAGATATTGTATATCATTTTAATGATGATGATTTTGATGCGGAAGGAGTTTGTTTCAAAGTTATCAGACATTGGACAGTAATGGATTGGTGTCAAAGATATCCTGAGAATTATCCGGATCCTACATTAGCAGGTAAATTTTATACTTGGGGCTGGGATCAGGTTATTATGGTAAGTGAAACGACACCACCTGAATTTACTACAGTATGTGAAGATAAAGAAACATGTACATATGATTCTGAATGTGAGGACGGATATATTGAATTGACAATGTCAGCACACGATGAATGTACACAGGATGAAGATCTCAAGTGGAGATACAGAATAGATTTAGATAACAATGGCTCTTTCGACATAGACTCAAAATATTTTACACATCCTAATAATATTATTTCCGGACCTACTGCAGATGCAAGTAAAAAATATCCTATAGGAACACACAGAATAGTTTGGACTGTTTGGGATCAATGTGGTAACACAGCAACTTGTGACAGATTATTCACTATAAAGAATTGTAAAAAACCTACACCTAGATGTGTTGATCACATATCTATAGAGATGATGCCTGTTGATCAGGATAATGATGGAGTAGCTGACTGGGCTATGATAGAAGTTGGCGCTAATTTGGTTGAAGCATGTTGTGCCAAATCATCACATCCATGCGGATATCCGTTGAAGTATTCATTTACTGCTGACACTTCTGATGTGTTGAGAACTTATGATTGTGATGATATAGGATTACAAGAAGTACAAATGTGGGTTACTGCATTATTACCTGACGGTACTATAACCCAGGATTATTGTATTACTCATATTGACTTCCAAGATAATAATGGAGTATGTCCTGCAAATACGGCAGGTATCATCAATGTATCGGGTAGTGTTACTACGATCAATGATGAACCTATAGCAGGAACAGAACTGGACGTACAAGGCAGTGAATTGGCACCCCAAGTTACAAATGATAACGGAACATTTGCTTTCACAGTGAATGCAGAAAGAAATTATGTAGTAACTCCGTCAAAAGACGGTGATGATCTCAATGGTATTTCCACATTGGATTTGGTATTGATACAAAAGCATATTTTAGGATTGAAAACAATAGATAATCCTTATCTGTTATTAGCTGCAAATATTAATAGTGATGATAATGTAAGTGCTTCCGATATTCTTAAGTTGAGAAGATTGATACTTGGTTCTACTGATGATCTTGGAGATTCATGGTTGTTTATCAATAAAGAATATCAATTTGAGAATCCAACCAAGCCATACATGGAAAATATTCCTAAGGAGGTAGCTATTAATTCGGATAATGATGTTAATATCGATTTCTATGGTATAAAAATGGGAGATATCAACAATTCTTTGGAAATGAGAAGTGGAGATAATTTGGTCTTTGCTACAGAAGCGGTTAATGTACCGGAAGGAGAAATAGAAGTACCTGTATACGCTGAAAACTTTAATGAAATCAATGGATTCCAATACAGTATTAAATTTAATAATTCCGTATTGAATTTCGAAAATATTGAATCGGGAGCATTGAATGTAAATAATTCCAATATTGGTGTTAGATATATTAATAAAGGTATCCTGACAATGAGTTGGAATAATGCAAATGGACAGACAGTAAGTCCTGATGAGGCATTGTTTACACTGAAGTTCAAAGCTAATAAAGCTGATAAATTACAGAATCTGCTTTCGTTGACATCTGATGTTACAAGAAAAGAAGCATATAATGCGGATCTTGAGGTGATGAAAGTTGAATTGAAATACAGAAATGCTGAAGCCGATGAGTTTGTATTGTATCAAAACTCACCAAACCCGTTCTCAGTATATACTGATATTAACTTCAATTTACCTGAAAATTCTAATGCTACTTTGAGTATTTATGACTTGACAGGAAAAGTAATTAAAGTTATAAAAGGTCAGTACGACAAGGGAATGAATACGATAAGAATCAAGAAGTCAGATCTGAATGTTTCAGGAGTGTTGTATTACAGACTTGAAACAGAAGGATTTACAGCTACAAGGAAAATGGTAATAATCAAATAAGAGAATATAGAATAGTAGGTTCCGGGTTTTCCGGGACTTACTATTTATTTAAGTAATATTGTTTACTGTTTTTGGGATGGGCTCCTTTTCAAGAAGTTGAAAGGAGTCTTTTTTGTATTTTATTCATCTTTCGGAACAAAATAGATTATTTTTATGTTTGGTTTATAAAATTATACTGTATGCGTAAAAAGAAATTATCATTTAAAGATTTAATAAAAAGTAAAACACCGGTTATTGTTGATTTTTCTGCAGATTGGTGCCAGCCTTGTAAAATTCAAAAGCCTATTTTACAAAAACTTGCAAAAGAAGAAGCCGGTAGAGTAAAAATAATAACTATTGATGTAGATAGAAATCAAGCAATTTCACAAAAATATAGAATAATGAGTGTGCCTACTTTGGCAATATTCAAAAACGGTGAAGTTTTGTATCGTCAGTCCGGTGTTCATCAATTAAACCAACTTAAACAGTTGGTTGATAAGTTTTCAAACTAATTTTTATTTTTTAACGTAAGTTCGATTATTAATTTGCTCACAGAAACCTTTGAAATGGTGAGATTTGGATAATAAAAACGAAATAGTAGCGGGTTATTATAAGGCTTTTAATATTCAAAGATTGTTGTAAATAAGGTTTTCCGTAAGAATTTGTTATTTCTATAGCAATTAATTTTGATTATAAATACATAAAATTCAATAACTCAACAAACTGCGAGTAAAAAGAGTGATCGAACTCACGTTTTTAAATAGTTTTTTTTGTCAAGGTACTTTTTGTACCTTCTCAATTCGATCCGGGTAATGATATCATTGTTATTATCTGCTTCTCTCAATGCTTTTTTAACCCGTTTGTAAGCATCTTTATAATGCTTTGTTAAAACAAGCATCTTGATAAGAAAGATATTGTTTGATTTTGTTTTGCTCTCATTATAAAGTTTTACACTCAAATTATAACAAATACTATCAGTGTCGTTATCTTTTATATTTTTCGAATAGATAGATTTGATAAAATCTCTTTTCAGATTGTCTGATTCCAGTAAATTAAAATATCGTAAGGCATATTTTTTATATTTTTTATAATTTTGTTTTGATTCAGCTTTTTTTAATTTTTTAAATATTTTGTGAGCTTTATGTGAGTACAAAATTTTATTATCGTCTGAAGATGATTTTAAATTTTCACTTGCTTTCAGAGCTTTTTTACCCAGTTTAATCAAACGGGTTACATTTTTGAAACCTTTGGATTCTAATACCGCTTTTCCGTCAGGATCTATAAATAGCAGGGTAGGGTATGCGTTGACGTCATAATAAAGAGTAAATACCAATCCTCGCCATTTTTCCAGATCTATAGACATATTTATAAAATTGGCATTATAAAAATCACCTGCCGCTTTTTGCGGGAAAATATCTTTTTTTAATTTTTTACACGGATGGCACCATGGAGTATAAGCGTCAACAAAAATAATTTTATTCTCTTTTCGTGCCAATTGAAGTGCTTCGTGCCAGGAACCTTCAAAAAATTTTATACCTTGTCCTGAAATAGAAAATGATATAAAAAATATTAGTATTGCTAAAATGGATTTCATCTATCTAAGTTTTTCCATTAAGTAATTAGTCATCATCGTATATAGATGATATCTTGTTCCTTTGCCTTCATAGATACCGTGAGTCCTGTTTGGGTATGACATCAATTTGAATTGTTTATTGTATTTGATAAGCTCATTGATTAATGCTTCAGTATTTTGATAGTGAACATTATCATCTCCCGTACCGTGGATCAAGAGCAAATTGCCTTGCAGATTCCGTGCAAAGTTGACAGGCGAACCTTGTATGTAATCTTCTTGATTTTCCTGTGGCAGTCCCATATATCTTTCCTCATAAACATTATCGTAATATAGCAAATTGGTTACCGGAGCTACTGAGATACCGGTTTTATATATTTCAGGATATCTGAACAAAAGATTCAATGTCATAGAGCCACCTCCCGACCATCCCCATACAGCTACTTTTGATGTATCGATAAATTTCTTTTTTAGAATTTCTTTTGCTGCCATTGCCTGATCTCTTGAATTGATAACACCGACTTTACGGTATATGGATTTTCTCCATTCCCTGCCTTTCAGACAAGGAGTTCCTCTGTTGTCCATTGTTATAATGATCATTTCTTTCTGCGAAAGCATCAAATGCCATATACCTGGCCATCTGTTTAATGCGGTTTGTCCCCAGGGTTCACCGTAAACATAAAATAGTACCGGATATTTTTTTGCGGGATCAAAATCAGGAGGGAAGATGATATATCCGTCCATTTCAATTTTGTCGGCAGTTGTGATATTGAAGAATTCTCTTTTGCCTAATTTTAGTTTGGATACAATGTTTTTCAACTTATCATTTTTCACCAAATTAGTTAGAACTTTATGGTCAGGTATAGAAACCATATTTTTAATGGGAATGTGATCTACCGAACTGAAAGATTGAATAGCAAAGTTGAAATCAGGAGAAATACTATAAAGATTAACGCCTTTGAAATTTTCCGGGGTTAAACGTTTTAGAGTTTTACCGTCCAAATCAATCGAATAAAGATATCTTTCTGTTGAGTTGTCCGGCGATGCGTTAAGATATATTATTTTGTTTTTTTTATCATATCCGTACAATGAAGCTATATCATATTGTCCTTTTGTTATCAAAGATTCATTACCTGATGCTACATCTATATTATAAATATGTCTCCAGCCGTCTTTTTCGCTTACCCAAAGAAAATTTTTATTGTCATTAAAGAAAATAACATCCGTTGGTTCCCATTTTGTTTGTGATACATCAGACCAGTCGATATCTATCCAGGCTTTGTCTTTGTCAATAAAAAAATTATCTATTGATTTATTATTCACATCATAGAGCCAAAGCTTAAGTGTGTTTTGTCTTCTGTTCAATTGCTGCAGGACTATTTTATTTTCATCTTCCAACCATTGTAGTCTCGGGAGATAATTTTGTTTTGTATCACCGGGGACAGGAATCCAGTTGATTGATTTATTTTGAATATTGATTACACCTGTTTTTACAGATGACGGATCATAGCCTGTCTTAGGATATTGCACGGGAATGATTTTGCTATAGACGGAATCAGTATTATTGATCATATAAAAATCCCTGATACCTGATGCATCTACTTGCCAAAATGCGATATACTTATCATCATTGCTCCATCTAAAACCATCCCTGCATTTCATTTCTTCTTCATATACCCAATCAAATGTACCGTTTATAATATCTTCATTGCCGTCAAAAGTTAGTTGGGTGATATTCTTTGTTTTTAAATTTTCAACATAGATATTATTTTTACAGACAAAAGCAATTTTTGTATCGTCATTGGAAAATTTGGCAAACATAAGTGAGCTATTTGGCAGGTTTTTTCCCAGTTGGAAAAGTTCTTTTGTCTGCATATCAAAAACCCAATAATCACCTTTTGTATTTGAGCGCCAAACTCTTAGGCTATTTGTGAAAATAAGTAATTTGTCTAAGTCATGCGACCAAAAATAATTTTCAATACTCAAAGGTTTATTTGTGTCTTTGGGAAATAAATCTTCGGCAGCAACCAGCAATTCTTTTTTATTTGTTCCGGTATTGTATTTAACAATATCCAAACCTCCTTTTATCGTTTTAGATCGTTCGAGTTTGGTATAATATTTTCCATTTTGATACCATTGATACGGACCGAACCATTCCTGAGAGAAATCCCCGGTTTTGTATATTCTTTCCAAAGTGATAACAGAGCTGTCGATAGCTACTTGTGAATTAGCAATATCGAAGAATGCAATAAGAATAAGAATTGCAAGATATCTTGTCATTTTCATCCGTAAATATTTTATTAAATGTAAAGATAATAAAATATTTTTTATGAATAGATTTCATTTTTTTTGTAATATCGAAATTGGAGGATTAATCTTTTGTTTTGTCACTATTTTTGATTGCTTCGCCTCAAAAATACCGCCAAAACATTTCTTTATCCCATCTATCCGGATGCTTACGCATCCGGTTATTAATATGTGAACCCTTCGGGTTCGGTTCATTTATTCCCAATCGATTTAATTCACCGCTCCATTTATCCGGACGCTTACACATCCGGCTATTAATATGTCACCCCTACGGGGTTCATTTGTTCCCAATCGATTAAATTCACCGCTCCATTTATCCGGATGCTTACGCATCCGGTTATTAATATGTGAACCCTTCGGGTTCGGTTTATTTGTTCCCAATCGATTAAATTCACTCTACACTTTCCGGATGCTTGCGTATTAATGGTTGTTGGT
>Ga0256913_10000562_pt1 | contig 19379 bp, 15 predicted proteins | sample Axial_MatmetaG_FD_185970 | JGI IMG/M metagenome (GOLD analysis project Ga0256913, IMG submission 185970) | Deep-sea worm associated microbial mat communities from Axial Seamount, Juan de Fuca Ridge, Pacific Ocean - Axial_Mat | ecosystem: Environmental > Aquatic > Marine > Oceanic > Microbial... | reverse complement strand
ACAATGATAATCCTGCCGTTATTCCAAAAGAGAGATAAAACGGATTTACCTGCATTCCAAACAGTTTAACCTTTTTATTAAAACTGCCGGGGTCATTAAAAATTCCGTTTAAAGCAAGAATTGCAAGAATAGGAATCATCAGCTCAGCAATCACCAGAATCATCGAAACAGCCCTAAACTTATTATATCCGGGAAAATAATCCAGAAAGAGATCTGTAAGCGGCATAAAATTCTTACCCCAGGAAAGCATAATCGACAATATTGTCGCAGCAAGAATCCACCACTTCAAATCTCCTTTAATGATGAAAAGACCGTATAAAAACAGGAACATTATTATTGCACCCACATAAACAGGCCCTGATGTAAACGGTTGGTTACCCCAATAGCGGTTTGCGCTGTTTGCCACATACTCTTTAAACCTGCTGTCAACACCGTCCAAAGCATACTCATCATTACCAATCACACCGGATGCCCCTCCTTTTACATCAGGTATCATCAGAGAGAAAGTCTCCCCTACGCCATAACTCCACTGTGTTGCATAATCCTTATCAAGTCCGGAGGTGCGATTCTCTTTTTCGGTTGTCAACTCAGTCTTTCCCCGGATAGTATATTTCCCATATTCCCATGTAGCCCATAGACTGGTTATATTGGTAAGAACTGCAAGTATCACAGCCACAATTAAAACAGCAGATGACCTGACAAAAGGCTTATAATTCTTAGTTTTTACCGTATTAAGAAGTTCTGTAATACCAAACAAGAGTATTGCGAGCATCAGATAATAAGTTATCTGCGGATGACCGGCCTGTAATTCAAGTGATAGAAACAAAACGGTCAGAAGTCCGCCTAAGATATATTTTCTACGATATGTCAGAATAAATCCGGCAAGTACGGGGGCCATATATGCAATGGCATGTGCTTTTGAGTTATGTCCGGCCTCCAGCACAATGAAAAAGTATGATGAAAATCCGTAAGCTATAGCACCGGCAATTGCTAACCAAGGGTTAACCCTTAGCACAATAAGAAGGATATAAAAACCTAACATATACAGAAATACAATCCAGACAGGATGAGGCAGTCCAAGCCGTAATACCTTATCCACAAATCGAATCAGATTACCATTATACTCGGTTGATATCTGATAGGCCGGCATTCCGCCAAACATCGAATTTGTCCATAACGGCTCTTCACCCGTTTTTGCTCTGAAATCAACAATTTCTTTGGACATCCCCTTAAAATTGGAAACATCATTCGATTGCAACTTCTTTCCTTCAAGAACAGGGCTCAAATAAGCAAGGGTTAAAAATAAAAAAATAAAAATTGCAGTAATATGCGGAATGTATTTTTTAAAATCAAAGTCTTTCATACCATATATAAATTAAATAATTAATTCTTAAATATTTCATCAGGTAACTCACTAAGTCTTTCATCAGGAATAAAAAAGATATCGCCTATAGGCTTTTTTCTATTTAAAGACTCCTTAACAAGCACAGAATCAACCAAGTCATACGCATCATACCCATACCCGGTAAGGAGTGCAGAAATCTTTTCCTTTGCTTCACCTCCTGTCTCAATTTGCATTATCGGTAAATACTTTGATATAAAAGGCCTCATCTCAGGAATTACAATACCTTCATATCCTTCAATGTCGCATTTAATATAATCCAGTTTCTCAAGAGATTTAAAAACCTCAACAGGATTCATAATCGTGACATCAAAAGTAAATCTCGATTCAAAATCCTTATCTATTATTTGTGTCCTCCCGTGACTTAGATATTTATTGCCTGTGGGTATCCCCATCTTCACAGTTACATCATTCTCACGACCAAGGGCGTAGGGAACAATCTCAATATTTTCAAACTTTTTTGTGTTTCTCTTTAATACTTTTCTGAAAGGTTCAACAGGCTCCACGCTGTAAACTTTCCCCTTATCGCCAGTAAGACCAGCGAAGATAACAGAATAATAACCAAGGTTAGCTCCGATATCAATTATAGAATCGCCATTTTTAATAAGTTTCCTGACAAAATAATGATGACGAATAGAAGCACTTTTCCTCAGCAAACCTGTTTTATATAGAAAGAAAAATGCAGAACTGACTATCTTCAAATAGTTTTCAAGTCCGAACAATTTGAAAAGTATTCTTTTAATCAGATTCATCTTTTACCTCCTTATAGTCAACATATTCACCGAGATCATCAAGTTTTGTCTTTTTTTCAGGTTTATAGTCAATAGTGACCTCACCCTCCTTTTTCTGTTGCGGCTCATCATAACTTTCCTGGAAATTCTGAGCGGCTTTATTGATGAAATATTTAGCAACCCAGGGCATAACATATCTTGCCACCAGCTTAAACAGGTAGTAAACAATCAATATTATAATAATAGTCCTGAGAAGTTGCATTTAAATCATATAATAAACCAAAAACTCATTTACTCTTGGCAAAAGTAGAATAATTCTTTAAATGTTTTTACAATAGCATAAAAAAACAAAAAGGAGATAACTTTCAATTATCTCCCATTTGATATATTCTACACAGAGTTAATACTCTGACAGATTATCTCTTATCAAGTTTTTCGTCAGAAACCGTTAATCTCTTCCTGCCTTTGGCTCTTCTTCTTGCCAAAACTTTTCGCCCGTTCTTCGTAGCCATTCTTGCCCTGAATCCGTGCTTATTAACTCTCTTTCTTCTTGATGGTTGAAATGTCCTTTTCATTATTACCTGTTTTTTTGAGGGTGCAAAGATATATATATTTTATTTATTGACAAGAAAAAAATGAAAAAATATTATTTCTTACTTTTGGTTAAAGTTTATCAAACAGAAAAGTATGGAAATATCTATTATTGCGGACAACCGCGAGAGACAATCGGGAATCCCCGATTTATTAAAACCAAAAGTTGATAATCTGTCATTTACACAACTTTATGCCGGTGATTATATCATTAATGAAAGCATAATCATTGAAAGGAAAACAAAAACGGACTTTGTACAATCAATAATTAACGGCAGATTGTTTGAGCAGTGTGCAAAGCTCAGAAAAACAGGCATGTTACCGTTATTCATTGTCGAAGGCAATCCATTCGGGACTAATCACAATATAAAACCGGAATCAATAAAAGGTGCTTTACTTTCCATAACCCTATCGTGGCAAATACCTGTTATAAGGTCGTCGGGGAAAAAGGATACCGCCGGATTAATGATAATGGCTGCACAACAACAGTCCGGCCATCAATATTTTATCAGAAAAACGGGAATAAAACCGAAAGCCGTTCAAAATCAAAGACACTATTTCATCCGTAACCTTCCGGGGTTAGGCCCAAAACAGGCAACGGCATTACTGAAACATTTCGGAACTATTGAAAACATTGTACTTGCAAATGTTTCGGACTTGATTGAGGTGGAGGGAATAGGAAAGACAAAGGCCGACCGGATATATAACTTTTTCAGAAAAAAATAAAAAGTCCGGCAAATTACCGGACTTTTTTTGAAATTCAATAATTATTTACTTTTTCGGTACATTCTTCAATGTTTCCACGAGATAATCCCAAAACTTTTGAACAGTTTTAATATTTACTTTCTCATCAGGTGAGTGTGGAAATCTGATAGTCGGGCCGAATGAAATCATATCCCAGTTTGTGTATGTAGCACCGAGAATACCGCATTCAAGACCGGCATGAATAACTTTCACTTCCGGCACCTTACCGAATTTATTATTGTAAACCTCTTTCATTGTATCAAGTATCTCGGAGTTCACATTAGGTTTCCATCCGGGATAAGCACCTGCATGGCTTACTTCAGCACCGTTTTCCCTGAAATTATCGGCAATTTTATGAGCCCATTTGTCTCTTTCTGAATTAACACCGCTTCTTGTAAGGCAAGCTACTTCTATTGCATCGCCATTCATCTTAATAATTGCAAGATTTGAAGATGTTTCGACAACACCCGGCAGATTGGCATCCCAGGCGAGAACACCGTTCGGACAATTGGCAACACCATTCAGTAATCCCTGTTGTGTTTCTTTATCAATAACAGAATTTGGAATATTCTCATCCACTGCTAAAATTTCCAAATCAGGGTCAATATCTTTCAAAGCCTCTTTTTCGGAATTTTGAATATCACTCAGAAACGCTTTGAACGACCCTTCATATTCACTCGGAATAACAACAGTTGCTGTTGCTTCCCGTGGTATTGCATTACGAAGACTTCCCGCGTCAATTTCGGCAACTCGTAAACCGAATTTCTCGAAAGCTTCATTCATTACTTTATTAATAATCAGACAGGCATTCCCTTTTCCGAGATGGATATCAAGACCGGAATGACCGCCCTTTAATCCTTTAACAACCAATTTATAAGCTTTTGTCCCACCGGGAGTTTGCTCTTTCTTGAAATTGTATTTGACATTTGTGTCAATTCCGCCGGCACAACCGATATAAAGTTCACCCTCATCTTCCGAGTCCATATTAAGAAGAATGTCACCGTCAAGGTAACCGGGTTTAAGGTTGATTGCACCTGTCATTCCGGTCTCTTCATCAATTGTAAACAGAGCTTCGATTGGTCCGTGTGCTATTGAATCGTCTTCAAGAACAGCCATTGCAGCCGCCACTCCCATTCCGTTATCAGCACCGAGTGTCGTACCTCGTGCGGTCACCCAGTCACCGTCAATATAAGCATCAATAGGGTCCTTCTCAAAATCATGATCATTATCGCTGTTTTTCTGCGGTACCATATCAAGATGTCCCTGCAGGATTATCCCTTTACGGTCTTCCATTCCGGGAGTAGCAGGTTTTTTTATTATCACATTACCTATTTCATCAACAACGGTTTCAAGGCCAAGGTCTTCGCCCCATTTTTTCATATATTCAATTATCTTCCCTTCCTTTTTCGACGGTCTGGGAATTTGCGTAAGGCTGTAAAAATGTTTCCATAAAGCCTTCGGCTCGAGATTTAATATTTCTTTGCTCATTATTTTATGTTATTAATTAATACTTTCCAACTTATCCTTATAAACATTTACAAAATCCTTAACATGAATAAATCGTTCAGAATTCCAAAGATTGAAATAATACGGCAAATTGGCATCTACAATAAATTCTATATTCATGAAGCAGAAATTAATGTAAATCTTCTATCTAATAATTCGGCAGCAAACTTTAAACTTGCCAGAATATCTTCATATTCCAATGATGGATATTGCCGCAATATTTCATCTATATCATCACCTGAACTTAAAAATTCCAAAATTGTTTGTACGGTTATCCTTTTCCCCCTAATTGTAGGTTTTCCATTACAAACATCATCACTTACGGTTATTCTGTCAAAAACATATTTCATCATTTACTGTTTAACTAAAAGCCAAAGATAATAAATTTACTAACAAACAGGCATTATTTCTTTATATTCGGCATTTCAAGTCCGTAACCTTTTTTCTTATCCTCAATCTTCAGCAAGAAGGCAAACAAAAGCGATGAGACTGAAAGTCCGAGAAAAATCAGCATATCATAAAAATAGTTATACCTGATATTCAATCTCTCTTTTTCTATCGTAAGATAAGCGTTATCCTTCCCAATTTTTATAACCTTTTTCATTGCTTCCTTTTTATCTCCCGAAATATCCACATTTTGAAGGTTCTGCGATATACTTGTATAAATCTCATCTTCAATCTTCTTAGTATCTACATCAGCTATCGAAACCGGCTCGTATGTAGTATATTGAACAATAGAATCAACTGCACCACTACTGGTTTTCTCCACCATTCTACTAATCTCCTTGTCAGTAAACTGTCCTTTAAAATTCTCATTATAAATTTTCTCAATAGTTGTTTTTATCACTTTCTTATTTTCGGAAACATCCGGGTTTGTATTATTCAGGACTACACCAAGAATCAAAGGTACGAATAAAAGACCGATATTCTGAATCCAAAAAATCACTGCGTAAGCGGTTCCGAGTTGCTTTTCAGGAATTATTTTTGGTACTGAAGGCCACATTGCAGAAGGAACCAACGAAAAAGCAATACCCAAAACAATAACCATTATAGCAGCGACCCACCATACCGTCAGTGAAGGGATAGCGAGGATACCATGTACAAAAATAAGTATCAATGATCCAACAATCATAATTGTTGCTCCTTTACCGAATTTATCATATATCCCTCCAAAAAGAGGAGTCAGAAAAATTGTCCCGAAGGGTAGCAACATAGTAATTGTACCTGCAAGATTCGGATCGACATTATACTTATTAATCATTAAATCATTGGCATAAAACAAGAATGGGAATACGGCAGAATAAAACAAAACGCATAATATTGCAATATACCAAAATCCAAGGTTTGAAATAATCATTATGATATCGGAAACTTTAAACTCATCCTCCGGTGATTTTTCAATAACTTTAGCATCCTCGGATTTATCCAGTTTAATATCAAGAAATGAAAATGATATAAATGAAATAACTCCTAAAAACATTAATATCAATGCGAAAAGTATAGGAGCCGAAACGGTAAAATTCTTTGCCAAAGGAATTGATATTGCCAACGCCAAAGCTGTCCCTAACCTTGCAATTGACATCTGCATTCCCATTGCAAGTGCCATCTCTTTTCCCTTAAACCAGCGAACAACTGCTTTTGAAATAGTAATCCCAATAGCTTCAGTACCAACACCAAATATTGCAAAGCCAAAGGAGGATAATAAAACCTGTGGTGTCATCTCTCCAATGATTGGGATGTAAATAACCGAACCTTCATCAAACTTATGAGTTATGGCCCAATAATTTATTGCCGTACCGACAAACATTACAATAGTGGCTCCAAGACCTGTTTTTCTAACACCCAGTTTATCAAGAATAAACCCGCTGAAAATAAGCATAAACAGAAATACATTAAACCAGGCATAAGCCGATGTGTATGTACCGAAGTCATCACTGTTCCACCCAAGGATACTTTCAAGCATCGGCTTAATTGAAGATAGGGCATAATTGAAATAGTACGCACCGAAAATTGATAAGGAAGCTAAAACTAATGCTGTCCACCGAGCCTTAGTTGATTCCCTTAAAGATTGTTTTATTTTTTCTGTCATAATGAAATATTTTTGAATTTTTTTAAAGGGCAAATATATAACTTTTATTAAAGCTTACAGGAAATGTTTAAATATTTTAACTACATAGCTATATGTAATAGCTTTTTTGTTTCAAAAAAAGGTTCTGCAAAGAAATTGTTTAGGGGGTAAATATTCACTTTCTTTTTTAATTCTGATATTTCAGTTTTAACATCACCTCCTTTTAAATACAGAATTCCGTTTTGTAAGGTATTTTTATTCTTTTTAAGAATACTCTTGCGCACCCATTTATAAAAAACCGGTAGAGACGTCACGGCTCTGCTGACAACAAAATCAAATTGCTCATTCACATCTTCCGCCCTTATTTTTGAATACCTGACATTGGCAAGTCCCAAAGCGGCAACCACTTCCTCTATAACTTTTATCTTTTTTCCGACAGAATCGATCAAATAAAAATCAGAATCCGGAAATAATATCGCCAAAGGTATACCCGGAAATCCACCACCTGTTCCAACATCCAGAATCTTTGTTCCTCCGGAAAACTCTATTACTTTAGCAATTCCTAAAGAATGAAGGATATGCCTTTCATAAAGCCGGCCAATATCCTTTCGTGAGATAACATTTATTTTACTGTTCCATTCCGAATATACAGGTCTAAGCATTTCAAATTTCTCAATTTGAAATATGGACAGTTCCGGAAAATATTTTTTTATTAACTTCATAAACCAATTAATGCGAAATTATGGGTCAAAGGTAATGAAATGAATAATAATTGGTGTTGATGTTAATATTTTCCTATATTCTGTGAATGCAACTCCAATACTTTGATAATAGAATGCTTTTGCGAAAAGCAGAATCAATTCTGCGAAATATTTTTCCATCGGGGAATAGTAAACACAAAAATTGAACCTATTCCCACCGCACTTTCAGCTGATATTTTGCCGCCGTTTTTCTCAACATAATCTCTGCAGAGTAATAATCCAAGTCCTGAGCCAATTTCATTCTCAGTACCTTTGGTAATAACTTGAGCCTCGGGATTAAAAAGTCTGTCAATATTGTCATCGGATATACCAATACCCGTATCCTGAACAGAGACTTCAACTAGTTCATCTTTGTTTCTTGCTTTCACAATTACCTGCCCTCCCCCGCTTGTGAATTTTATTGCGTTATAAATCAGGTTCCTAAGTACGGTTATCATCATTACTTCATCGGCAAAAGCAATAGCATCATCTAAAATACTAAATTTCAATTCAATATCTTTTTGAGCAGCAGTTCCTTTCAGCAAAGTGATATTCTCCAGAATAAGATTTTTAACATTTATTCGGATAGGATTAAAATCCAGTTCATTTTTTCTAACCCGCGACCAGAATAAATAGCTATCAATCATCTCATTCATCGAATCGGCGGTACTTCTAACATTCGATAATAATTTATGCGATGTCTCCTCATCAAACAAATCAGGATCGCTTGTAATAGCATCCATCAGCACCTTAATATTTCCAATCGGGCCTTTAAGTCCGTGTGCAAGCATATCGTACAACCTGTCACCCTCTAAAAATGAAAAGAAACCTTCATTTCTCACATCTGGTTTAGCAGTAGCATTCATTAGCTCATTACCTGCTTCAGGTACTATTGGTTCATTCCGGTTTACATTCCCTGTTTCGGATTTAGTCTGAAGGTTGTCATTATTGTAAGTAATTATAGCCATTTGAGCAAGATCAATTAATCGGTCTCTGGAATGTTCAAATTCTGATTTTCCTTCAGTTTTATATGGAGAGGAAGTCATATCTACAAATGGTTTAGGAGATGCACCGTTGTATCTAAAAATAACCTTACCGTTTTTTTTATTGATGAAATGACCAAGCAAATCCAGAAAATTGCTGTTCCCGTTTATACCAAAAGTCATTTTATTAAATATAATAAGAATTATTTCGCTCATACTAAGAATTAACCTTTCCGCTTCATCTAATGAAGCAGCTTCGATTATTTCCAGTTCGTTTCCGTTAAATGAGAAATATCTGAGCGAATTTGAAATTACATCCCTGAAATGACTATCGGTATCAATAACTAAAACCTTGCAAACACAGCTATCAATATCAAAAGTAACATCTGGGCTTACTTTCGCGCTTTGCTCGTTTTTTCTATCTTTTATGTTTTCTGAATCCACAATAATAATTCTCAATTAAAATAAGGACAGCATCACCTAAGCAAACTCTGTACCACTTGCTTTATACTCCTTAATATTCAACACATTACAGCAGTAAGATAAATAATAATCAAATTACAGCTATACGAAACCGGACAATTCCTATGTATATTTAACAAAAACTATACTTTTAGCAGAACACGAATAATAATTTTTTGTATATTTGGGCTTCACAAAATCAATACGGTAATGAAAACAAATATCACTATTTTTCTGTTTTTCATTTCAACCTATGTCTATTCGGGTCACGATAATATTCTGGGAGCACGCTCGGGTGGTCTTGGAAAAAGTTCAGTAACACTATCCGGCTTTTGGGCGGGGTTCAACAATCAGGCAGCATTAGCTAACTACAACAAACTTGCAGCAGGCATTTATTACGAAAATCAATTTATTATTAAGGAAATGGGATTGGCTGCAGGTGGTTTTATTCTCCCAACAAAAACAGGTAATTTCGGGCTGAATCTAACTTGGTTCGGATATAATAATTACAATGAAAAGAAAGTTGGATTAGGGTACGGTCGAAAATTTGGAAAATCATTTTCTGCCGGAATACAGCTTGATTACTTATCAACATATATAGCTGAAGATTACGGGAGAAAGGACTTATTAACATTTGAACTTGGATTTATGGTATCTATTGGGGAAAATATCATATTTGGAGGCCATCTCTTCAATCCTGTTCCCGTATATCTCCAAAAAGAATTTAATGACAGAGTCCCTACGGTTTTTACAATTGGAGCATCATACAAAATATCAGAGGAATTATTTATCACCCTTGAAACTGAAAAGAATTCAGAATTCAAACCACTAATAAGAGGAGGCATTGAGTACCAAATCATTGATCGTGTTGCTGTAAGAATCGGATACTCAACACTTCCGTCACAAACAGGAAGCACAAAATTTAGTATTGCGTCATTATATACTTTTGGATTTAGCCTGAACTTCGACAAATTGAATATTGATTTTTCATCATCATATCATAATGTATTGGGCTGGTCTCCTTCTATTACGGCTATTTTTAAATTTAATTAAAGTGAATATTTGGAAATATATCATTGGAAAATTATTGAGGTTTTTTTATACAACCTTAATTTTCCTCATTTCCACACATAACACCGTATTTGCCCAAGAGCCTGAAAAGCAAATCAGAGCTGACGAAACCGATCTTATTGACAAGGTGGAAAATATTGCTGAGAGCAGCGATGCCTCACTTGATTATACCGAACTGCTCTCTGATCTGAAATATTTCAGAGACAATCCTCTCAACTTAAACTCAGCAACAGCCGAAGATTTGAAAAAACTTATTTTCCTTAATGATATTCAAATTTATAATATATTGGCATATCGTGAGAATTATGGAAATTTTGTATCCATATATGAACTTCAGGGTGTAGAAGGCCTTGATAAAGAAACAATTTCAAAAATACTACCTTATGTGGCAACAGAGCCGGTCAAATCATCATATAAACCAACAATCAGCAACATTTTAAAATCATTGAGAAATGAGGCTTTCATCCGATATCAAAGGGTATTTCAGGAACAGGCAGGTTACTCAGCAGTTAGCGATTCCGTATTATTTCAAAATCCAAATTCTTATTACCTTGGAAGCCCTGACAAGATATATATCAGATACGGATTGAATTATCATAACAAGATTCGCCTTGGTCTTACCATGGAGAAAGATGCGGGAGAACCTTTTTTTAAAAGCACGGTAAATGATTCTATTGCAAGATTGCCAGGTATGAAAGTACACAATGGATTTGACTTTTATAGCGTACATCTCAGTGCTGCAGGATTCGGACATTTGAAAGCATTAACCGTAGGTAATTATCAACTTAAATTTGGCCAAGGGCTTACAATGTGGTCAGGGCTTGCATTTGGCAAGTCGTCGGATGCTACTAATATTGAGAGATTTGCCTCAGGTGTCAGGCCATATACCTCAACAGATGAAAACGGATATTTGTCGGGAATCGCTTCAACTTTTAGGATTGGACAGTTTGATGTAACCGGTTTTTATTCCGAAAATAAAATTGATGCCGGCATAAGTAAAAAAGACACATTACCCGATGGTGAAAACATCGTCAGCTCAATTCCTGAAACGGGATATCATAGAACACCATCTGAGATCAGGAAAAAAGACGCACTGCACCTTCAAGCCTATGGCGGCAATTTAACCTACCGGGCAAACAGGTTAAAAATTGGATTTACAGCTCTTACAACACACCTTAGCTATTCTTTACTAAAAGATATTTCAACATACAATAAATTTGACTTTACAGGCTCGCAAATAAATAATGCAGGAATGAATTTCAATTATATAATGCGAAAAGTCAATATTTACGGCGAGGTATCATATAGCGATAATGGAGCTATCGCCCACCTTTACGGTTTGACAGCCTATCCTCACAAAAGGATATTTATTTCTTTGTTATATAGAAATTATCCAAAAAACTATTTTAATTTTTTTAGCAATGCTTTTTCAGAATCAGGACACACACATAATGAACAGGGATTCTATTCCGGAATAAACTTATTACTTCATAAAAAATGGACATTAACAGCATATATTGATAATTTCAGGTTTCCATGGCTGAGATACAGAATAAACAGCCCTTCAACAGGAAATGATAATTTAGTACAATTGAATTACAGCCCGTCGCACTATGTAGCAATGTATCTACGATTCCGACAAAAAAATAAGCAATTAAATATTTCGGGTGATGAGATAAGGCAACCATATATTATCAGTACAAGAAAAACATCCTTCAGATATAATATTCAATACCGGATATCACCTTCTATCATAATGAAAGACAGGCTTGAGTATTTGATTTACAAAGAAAGTGATGCTTATAAAGGTACCGGATACCTGATTTATCACGATATTTCCTGGAGGCCTGAAAAGGGAATAATATCCGTAGTCCTACGATATGCACTATTCGATACCGATTCGTATGATGAAAGGATATATGCTTACGAAAACGATGTGCTTTATGCTTTTTCGGTTCCGGCATATTATTACAAAGGGAGCCGTTTTATATTTTTGTTGAAATATGTACCTGTAAAGTATGCAACAATATGGTTACGATTTACAAATACCTATTTCAGCAATATGCAAACCATTGGAAGTAGCCTCGATAAAATATACGGAGACAACAAATCGGAAATAAAAATCCAAATACGATTTAAGATATAATACATTCTCGCATTCACTCCCGCCTTACGAAGCTACGGAATTTGGGCAGGCATTCAATCATTCACTTCCTAATCAAGGTCATTGTCCAAAATCCGAATCTTTGCTTTAAGAAGTTCCACTTCAGCTTTTGCCTTTTCGATTTTCTTTTCAAACTCCTGTTTCAATAGTGAAGCTTTCTTTGATGCAGCCAGGAAACCAAGATTATTCTCCCAAAGATTAATTTCATCCTCAAGCTTTTTACGTTTATTGGCAAGAAAATGACGTTCATTATTGAGAATTCGTCTTTTATCAGGATTATTATCTATATTTTCAAAACGCTGTTTATAATTTATAGTTTGTATTTCGGTCTGACTAATCTTCAGTTTATCAAGTTTATTATTGATAGCTTTTCTGAATTCGGACTGAAGGTGTTCCTTGTCCTTTATCGGCACATGACCTATACCTGTCCATTCACGTTGAAATTCCTTTAAAATGTTAAGGTTCTCATTCTTATCTTCACCAAACTCATAATCTTCAACCTTTTTAATCAATTCCTCTTTCAACTTTTTATTGTCTGCCTCATGTTTATCAATGTTTGCAAAGAAATCAGATTTCCTGTTAAAAAAAGTATCGCAGGCAGCTCTGAAACGTTTCCATATTTTATCAGAATGCTTTCGGGGAACAGGGCCTATAGATTTCCACTCTTTCTGAAGGTTAATAAGATCACGGGTTGTCTTTCTCCAGTCTGTGCTATCTGTCATACTCTCAGCCTGAGCACAGATATCAAGTTTCAGATTATAATTATTTACCTGCTCTTCCTTTATTTTTTGAAAAAACTCTTTTTTAGTAGAAAAAAATGTATCCAGAGAAGTCTTAAATCTATCCCAAACCTCATCATTATGTTTACGCGGGGCTCTACCAATTGTCTTCCAAACTTTTAAAAGTTCTGTAATTTTATCAGTTGCCGATTGCCACTCTTTTATTGTATTCTGCTCAGTATTCAAAAGTTCCTCAACTTTTTCGCAAAGGGCATTTTTGGCAAGAAGGTTACTTTTTTGCTCATCCTGAAGTTTACTATAATGCTCGCGGCGACGCTCATTTATTTTTTCCGTTGTAGCTTTAAACCGTTCCCATATTTCATCATTTTTATCCTGTGGCACAGGGCCAATCTCCTTCCACTTATGGTGAAGGGTCTGCAACTCTTTGAATGATCTGATTATCGATGTTTCGAGAAGGAGTTCCTCGGCTTTCTCACAAAGTTCAATTTTAGCTTCCAGATTTTTTTTCATATCCAAATCTCTCAGCTCTTTATTCATCTTAACTTTATCAAAAAACCTCTCAACATAAAAATGATAGTTTTGCCAAAGATTATTCACCTCTGACTTCGGCACCATACCAATCTCTCGCCACCTCTCCTGCAGAGCTTTGAACTCGTCATAAGTCTTCTTGAGTGTCTCGTCTGAATCAATTAAAGTCTTTAGTTCCTCAAGAATAACTTTTTTAGTTTCCAGATTTTGTTGTTTAATCTTTTCCTGTTCCTCAAGAAATTTTTTCCTATTAGTCCTATATATTGCAAATGCAGCATTAAATCGCTTTTCAACTTCATCTTCTACCTTTACAGGCTCTTCAACAGTAACATCGCTGTCTTCATCATCCTCAACAATGGTGTCATACTTTTCATCCTTCTCCTCTTTATTAATTTTATGATAGGCAACTTTTATTAAGGCGACCTTTTTCTTTATATTGTTAACATCCTCATCCACAACTATTTCTTCGAGAACAGCAACAAGTTCCTCACGGGTTTTTCCATCAAAATCTTCCTCAACAACTTCGTGCTCGTCGTCCTCATCCAAATCATCATTTTTATTATCAGAATGAAGTTCATGGTCTTCGTCCTTATTTTCCACATCCGCTTCCTCTTTCTTACCGTCAGATTCTATTTCTAATTCTTCACGCTTCTCAACAGACTTGGTTTGGGTATCAGAAGTTGCCAACGTATCGGCTTTAATGTCGGTTTCGTTTTCAGCTTTAACAGCCACTTCTTTTTTATCTTTTTCTTCTGACTTCTCTTTCATGGCAGCAACTTCTTCAACAACCTCATTGGCTTCCGGCTTCTCCTCCTCAACCTTTACCCCATCCTCCTCTTTGATGCTTTTAACAACATCTTTGTCCTTTACCTTAAGACTTGTTGTCTTTGTTGTCTTTGTTGTCTTTTTTGTCTTTTTTGTCTTTTCCTCATTTTTCTCTTCAGGTTTGTTAACCTTAGAAGTTGAAGATTTCTTCTTGACTTTTACAGATTTTTCAACTTCTTCATTTTGGGATTTATCAGATTCTTCATTTGCATTTTCATCTGTTTTTTCAACAGGTCTAGAATTCTCCTCCTGATGTTGGTTTTCAACATTCTCAGGATTTTGATTGAGTTGATCTTGTGTTTCCATAAATTACTAATTCACATATTGTTGTACAAACAATGATTTATTGAGATTAAACAGCATAAACAATTAAGGGCTGCAAAAATATAAATTATTTGATTCAAAGCTAATTTTAAAGAAATTATTCTAATGGCTTCTTGTTAAATATCAGATAACCAATATTTATATTGAAGTTAAAGGGCTCCTCAGCACCTTCATAATAATTAAACGACATACTCACCGGGCCGAAGGGTGCATGATAAATCAAACTTCCCGAGCCGATATAGCTTTGTGAAGAAAATTCTGGGCCGAAGAATGCATCACCCTTATCATCTTTAAGTATCTCCTGATACGGTTGAAAAACATATCCCTCAATCCTCACATCAAAATTTTTAAAAATATCAAAAATGGACTTTAAACCAAATCCTCCATAATTATATGCCCTGAAGGGTGTAAGAAAAATTGTTGCCATCTGCGGAACAGGTTCGAAACTGGAAGCTTCAAGCAACGAAGCAGTATAGTTGTTAAATAATGGATGGTTGCTGATCACAGCTTCTGCATATACACCCAGCGTAAACATCTTTGTAGTCAGAAAATAATTATCATACGATACCTTTAGCTGTACCCACTTTTGGTAATTAATTGATTCTATTGTATCAGCAACTGTTGAACCTGGAATTGTATGCTCTCTTCCATCAACATACCTGCCACAAATCCTGAAGGATGAACCTCTTGACGCAAATTGTCTTCGATTTAAAGAATTTGACTCTAAAGCAATAGCCGGACTATAGAAATCAAAGTAAGTTACGTCAGCTGTATCAGTTCTGCTGAATTGGTTAGTCTGATAATATTTAAACTTCTGTCTGCCAAAAGCAATACAAGCTCCTGATTTGCTATGCTGATTTATCGGAGTTATAACTGAAAATCGTCCATAACTGTCATTTTCAACAAGATAATTCGGTTTTTCATCCTCAAAGAAATAAGTATTGGTATTAAAATAATTCCATCCGTTCATTATATAGGAGGCCTTAAAAGAAACAGGTAATCTACCAGGAATACCATAAATAACCTGTACTTTCCCCGAATTATGAAATCGCCCGAGGTACGCATTCCCTATAAGTCTTATGGATTTTTTCGCCCAATAGTTATATTGTAACTGAAAAAAAAATTCATTTGTAGCCTGAGAAGAAATAAGTCCTCCTATCTCTGCTTTTACCTTATTAGCTCTTTTAACATCAAGTTCAACATCATATCTCTTTGTAGAATCATTAAAAGTTAATTCAGGATATACATACTCAACATTATCTTCAGCAATAAGCTTTCGATATTTCTCCTTCAAAACAGTAATAATAACGGAATCAGACTCCTTTCTAAGCTTATTTTGTAATTCTTTTGAACCGATTCCTAATAATTTTTCAATATAGACGCGTTGCTTCTGCGTTATACCCTTTATCTTTAAGACGCCCAAATTAAATGAAGGTGTCTTTGCCTTAAACGCCTCTCTTTCCTTTTCTTTCACTTGAGTATCAACCTTTCTTTTAACATACTTTTTAATTTCAGAAATATGTCTTAAAGTTTCAATATAACCGCTATCAATAAAATCACTTGTGAAACTAAAATCCGTAACTCCAACATTAAAGGTTTTCGGGCTTATTATAATTCCTTTACCCTCTTTCAAAGTTTCAGTTGTGTTCTTCATAAGCATTGACTGTATCTGTGAGACAAGATCATCCTCTTCCGGCGGACCATAAGGAGAGGCTGCCTTTACTCCTATAATATAATCCGGGGAAAAATCCTTTTTCATCACATCAATAGGAAAATTATTATACATCCCTCCGTCGAACATCAGCTTTCCGTCAATCTTTATCGGTTTAAAGTAAAACGGGAATGTTGCGGAAGCTCTGACGGCCCTGCTTAAATCTCCATTTTTCATAATAAGAGGTTTACTTTCAGACACATCAGCAACAACACACCGGAATGGCAGCATCAGACTGTCAAAATTATATCCGGCAGCAGCACTTGCACCTGAAAACAACTCCATAAAACCAAAATCCATTTCATAGGGAGTAATAATATTTGCAGGTATCTTTATTTTAAATACAGAATCAAAATCAAAACGAAAACTTTGCCAGGAAGCATTTGGTTCGGTTTGGTTGTAGAAATAGCTATATTCATTTTCAACATCACCTCGAATCCACTTTTCCATTTCGTTGGAACTGATAAGTTTCTCTATCTCTTTAGGAGAATAACCACTTGCATATAACGCCCCAACTATTGCACCCATTGATGTACCTGCAATATAGTCAATAGGTATATTATTCTCTTCCAAAGCTTTTAAAGCTCCGATATGAACAACACCCTTCGCTCCACCACCACTTAGAACAAGACCAACTTTTTGGGCAGATAAGGAGCCGGTGGTAAATACCAAACCGGTAATTATTATTATATAACACGATAGTAATCTCACCAATGATACAATAAACGTTAAATATTCAAGGTTATTGATAAAACACAAAAATAATCTCTTTTTCTTAAAGACAAGCTATTTATGAAAAGGTTTCTTTATTCCAGTATTTTTTAATACAAAACGCTAGTAATAAATAAAAAGGATTATAGGCTGCTATCGTTTTACTATTTCTTTGTAATCGTTAGTTCTGTCAAGTTCATCAAAATATTTTAATATGTCATCAGGAGGGGGAGTTAGTTTTCTGGATAACATATTAATCCATGCACCTTCAACTGTTATAAGTGCCGCAATCTTTCCGTTCTGCTTAAATACCTGATGTACCATTTTCCAGCGTTCTCCGTCTGTTGACATACCAGCAAGCCGCACGTCAACCCTAATTGTTTCACCTATTCTGACCTCCTTAAGAAACCTTGTTTCCTCACGAAAAAGGACAGGCCCGATATGCAGTTTCTCCATCATATCAATACCCAGTCCGTGCTCAGCCATAAAAGACACTCTAACCTGTGCAGCATAATCATTATAAGCAGTATGACGCATATGCCTGTTTGGGTCCATATCCGCCCAGAGAGTTTCGTAAGTTCTGATGTATTCTGACATTTCAATTTTATTAATTTCTTATGCAGCGTAAAGAAAAGCCATAATCCTTATTATATGCACTTTGGTAAAAAGTGGATTGTTCGTCTCCAGGCATTTGATGAACCGTACTTACTCGAAGTCCAAAAACTGGCAGAGATACCTTTACTAAAAAATGTTCCACCACTAACATAGCGATTTCCACCTGGAATGACAGTGAACCCAAAAGAATTAACCGCACCAGTGTTAGGCTGATTCCAATGTTCAAATCCTGCTTCTTTCATTTTTCCACCAGAAACCGAATTCCCACCTACAAGATTACTCAACATTTGCCACTCACTATTTGAGGGTATATGCCATCCGTCCGGGCAAATTCCCTGAACTTTCAATATCATACTGCATTACTTCATTCCATTGATAAAGGCCTCCGTAAACATCACAATTTGCCTCATCATCATCATAACAATATTTTTCTGCAACAGAATTATCAGACTGATCAACAGAACCGTCAATCCTTGTTCCGTAATTAAGATTTTCGGCCATCCAGCACATTGTGTCTATTTTAACAGTCTGATACACTTTCCCGTCTCTTGTATCTGTAAGCAAGCCGCAGCTACCATAAGAATAGATACCAAATTGGTCATAGGTAGAATCACAATCTGTAGTAATAGTCCAGCGCAATGTATAGCTGTTGCCGTAAGTTCCCGTAAAGTTTGAAACCGGATCATTAGGATTGTCAATAACACCATCACTACCCGATAACAATGTCCATACACCTGTACCAAATTGAGGTGTATTTCCCTGAAGTGTAAAATTAAACGGTGTATTCAAATCACCGTAAATTAGGGTATCGTTACCAACTACAGCTTCAGTCGGCATTGGATAGCATCCGATTTTTTTCCAGGAATTTCCATTCCAGATATATAATAACTCCCCTTCCAGAACAAAGACAATACGCCCAACAAAAGGGGCTGATATATCATTTAGATGAGAAACGGAATCCACAACCGTAATTCCCTCAGTTCTTTCAGAATTCAGAGAGTATGGTACAGACAGTAATTGAGATATCCCCATCAACTGAAAATCATTACCACCTGCCGTATCCATCTCTGTCTTTAAGAAATAGAGCTTTACTGACCAATCAATTGCAGAGAAATCCCCGGAGACAACCGTACCTGATCCTACCTCAATATTTACTACTCCAAACTGATTACTTACAACATTGTGGGTTTCAATATAAACTTCCGTTCCGTTTATACTGTCAGATAAAATACTGATTTGAAAAGATAAATTTTTATTCGTATAAACTTCTCCTACGGTATTTCTGGCGACAGCCTGATATTTAAAAGACTTTGGAGTTTGAGCAATGGTATTAATTGCTGACAGTAACGTGAATGTTGCAAAAAAAATTAATATCTTCATAACAATCGAATTTTGTAAAAAAATAAATTCTTTTAAAACAGCAAAGCTATAAAAAATATTAAACCCGCCAAAAAATACCGCTA
>Ga0256913_10000561_pt1 | contig 19383 bp, 12 predicted proteins | sample Axial_MatmetaG_FD_185970 | JGI IMG/M metagenome (GOLD analysis project Ga0256913, IMG submission 185970) | Deep-sea worm associated microbial mat communities from Axial Seamount, Juan de Fuca Ridge, Pacific Ocean - Axial_Mat | ecosystem: Environmental > Aquatic > Marine > Oceanic > Microbial... | reverse complement strand
AGTTGCCGGCAGATTTAAAAGCCAACGAAAGCCTGGAAATTTTTAGTCTGCCGGAACTGACGGATAACGCACCCGTATATTTTCTGGATCTCCGCCTCTATGATAACAATGGAAAAGAGATAGATAACAACTTTTACTGGTTGTCGGCAAAACCGGATATATTGGATTACGATGCCGAGGTACCCGGTTGGTACTATTACACGCCGTCGAAACAATATGCTGATTATACCGTGTTGAATAATTTGCCAAAGGTTCTTGTCAAGGGCTCAATGAAGAAAAACAATTTAAATAACGTAACTGAATTTACCGTCACACTGACTAACGACAGCGATTATATCGCTTTCTTCGTTCACCCTGAACTAAGGGATGAGCATTCGGGAACAGTCATGCTTCCGGTTTTATGGTCTGACAATTATGTGTCGCTGCTACCAAAGGAAACCAGGGTGCTGACGGCTACGATTAAAAATTCGGATATGGAAAACAAGACACCGCAACTGACGGTGGAAGGATATAATTTAAAGGGAGAATAAAAATGAAAAGAAATTATACGATTGTTGCCTTAATACTGATTACATTTTTCGTCATTTCGTTTCTGACTAACATTCTGGGTGCGCTTAACCCCAATGTGTCGGCCAGTTACAGCCTGACGGAAACCATGGCAGGGTTTTTACCTTTCGCCTTTTTCATTGCTTACGGTGTGATGTCTATTCCTTCGGGATTCCTGCTTGAAAAATGGGGCGAAAAAAGGATGATGATCCTGGCCTTTTTACTGGCCTTTGCCGGAGCATTGATTTTTGCTCTTTATCCACATTTTAATGTCTTTGTGGTTTCGTTATTTACCATCGGAACAGGGATGGCTGTATTGCAGGTGGTTATCAATCCGCTGTTGCGTGTTTCCGGCGGCGAAGAGCACTACGCTTTTAATTCGGTATTGGCACAATTGATTTTCGGGGCAGCTTCATTTATCAGCCCCCAGATGTATTCGTATCTGGTAACAAATATTGACAAAGGAAATACGGACAGGCCGTTTATCACACTGATGAGCGATCTGGTAGCAAATTCTTTTTCCTGGGTTTCGGTTTACTGGGTGTTTGCCCTGATGAGTATTTTGATGATTTTGGTTATTGTCTTTATCAAATTCCCTAAAGTGGAACTACAGGATGATGAAAAGGTGGGTTCCAAAGAAAGTTATGTAGAGTTGTTTAAAAACAAATATGTCATCCTGTATTTCCTGGGAATTTTCGCTTACGTGGGCACCGAACAGGGCATTTCATACTGGATGTCGAAATTCCTGCAGGTATATCACGGTTTCAATCCTGAAACTGCCGGCGCCAATGCGGTTTCTTATTTCTGGGGGTTAATGACCATCGGTGGTATTCTGGGGCTGATCCTGCTGAAACTACTTGACAGCAAAGTGGTTCTGCGCTGGTTTACCATTCTGGCAATAATCAGCCTGTTGGCAGGACTGTTCGGAGATGCCGATACGGCTTTATGGGCTTTCCCTTTATCCGGATTTTTCCTTTCGGTGATGTATCCGGTCATCATCTCTCTCGGATTAAATTCCGTAAAGAAACATCACGGCTCTTTTGCCGGAATTTTAATGACGGGTATTGCCGGAGGTGCAGTTGTTCAGATATTAATAGGAGGCATCAGCGATCTGTCCTCGCTGAAAACAGGGATGCTCTTCCTGTTTATAACGCTTGGCTATATTTTGAGCATCAGTTTCTGGGCCAAACCCATCATTAGCAATAAAACAATAAAACTTAAAGAAATATTTAAAGGATAATGGTTTTTTCTAATAACGGAGCATTGATAGGCGTTGACCTGGGAGGCACCAAAGTGGCCGCCGGAAGGGTTGACCATGCGGAGTTGAGTAAAGTAGTATACAAACTGATCCCGGCACAAAGCGACGATCCCAGGGATATTATCAAAGTATTGACAGAGGTAATCGAAGAGCTGTTTGATGAGCATGTATTGGGTATCGGTATTGGTATTCCCGGCCTGGTTGATCGCGAAGAAGGTATTGTGAATGATGTGCAGAATATTCCATCATGGAAAGAAGTACACCTGAAAGCCCTGCTCGAGAAACATTTTGACGTACCGGTTTACCTTGATAATGATGCTAATTGTTTTGCCCTTGGCGAATCGAGGTTCGGAAAAGGAAAACATGAAAATGATTTTGTGGGACTGACGCTCGGTACAGGCATGGGCGGTGGTATTATCAAAGACGGATTTCTGCTGCCGGACGCTCATTGCAGCTCAGGTGAATTTGGCAGTATTCCGTACCTCGACAGCACTTATGAAGACTATTGCAGTGGTAAGTTTTTCATGAAAAAATTCGGTTTTAAAGGGGAAGAAATGGCAGAAGCCGCTGCCCAGGGTGATCAGTTTGCCCTGCGTGCTTTTGACGAGTTTGGCCAGCATCTTGGTAACGCCATCAAAACCATCAAGCTGGCTGTTGACCCGCGTAAAGTGATTATCGGCGGATCGGTGGCGCAGGCAGGTGAATTCTTTAAAAACAGTATGTGGAAGACCTTACTTGATTTTCCTTTTCCGAGAGCTATGCGTGACTTTGACGTGATTTTTTCTGACGTGAAGAACATTGCCGTTCTGGGTGCAGCCTCTCTTTATCTCGACCGAACAAAACAACGATCTCTGGAGGAACAAAACGTAGAAAACAACTAAAAACACTATCATCATGAACAATGCAGTCATAGGTATTTCTTTTGGCGGGAAAACTTTAGTGGCCGGAAAAGTGAAAAACGGCCGGATCGAAAAAAGCATCACAAAGAAAATCAATAATAAAGCCCCCGAGAACGACATTCTGGCCGAAGTTTTTTCCATTATCAACGAGGTGAAAGATGAAGAGGTAGCCGGTATTGGTATTGGCGTTCCCAGTCTTGTGGATGTTGAGAAAGGGATTGTTTACAGGGTGCAGAATATTCCTTCGTGGCGCGAAGTCCACATCAAAGAAATTCTGGAAAGTCATTTCGGGCTGAAAGTTTATGTAAACAACGATGCCAACTGCTTTGCTATCGGTGAGATGTATTTCGGCAAAACAGCCGGATATGAAAACAGTGTAGGCCTGATTCTGGGAGCCGGGGTTGGCGCAGGCATAATTTTTAAAAGCCATCTGTACTCAGGAACCAATTGCGGAGCAGGTGAGTTCGGAGATATTCCTTACCGGGATGCCAACTACGAATTTTACCTGAATGATGCCTACTTTGAATATAAATACGGAGTTGCCGCCCAGACATTCCTTAACCGGGCCAATAAAAAAGATAAAATTGCCAGAGCTGTGTTTGAACATTATGGAACCGATCTCGGAAATCTGATCAAAACTATCCTGTTTACCGTTGATCCCGAAATTATTGTTATCGGCGGGCCCATTTCAAAAGCATTCCCTTATTTCGAAAAAAGTATGTGGGAAAAAGTGAATACATTTCCGTATAAACACGCTATCGGTAAATTGAAAATTGTTGCCTCCGGACAGGAAGATATTGCCGTACTTGGAGCAGCCGCTCTTTATTATGATGCTCAAAATCAAAGTTTTAAAAAATAATCGGAAATTATGACGGAACAGTTGGCTAATCTGGATGTTAAAGAACGTCTCGAACGAAAATACGAAAAGCTTTACACGTGTGTATATGAGGATGCCGCCATGGCTTCCAAAAAAGTGGCACAGGAAATTGCCGGACTGATCAAAGAAAAAAATGAACAGGGAAAGGCCTGTGTCCTCGGCCTGGCAACAGGATCAAGCCCCATCGGGGTTTATCGCGAGTTGGTTAGGATGCATAAAGAGGAGGGGTTAAGTTTCAAGCATGTCATTACGTTTAACCTCGACGAATATTATCCTATCCCAAAAGAACATGTGCAGAGTTACTGGTATTTCATGCACGAGCATCTGTTCAACCATATTGATATTCCCAAAGAAAATATTCACATACCTTCGGGTATTATTCCCGAAGAACAGGTATATGAATTCTGCCAGGCTTACGAAACGGCAATTATTGAAGCCGGTGGTATTGATTTACAGATATTGGGCATCGGCCGTACGGGACATATCGGTTTTAACGAACCGGGATCAGGTATTAATTCGCCCACCCGTATGGTAACACTCGACTCGCTGACCATTGCCGATGCAGCCGGAGATTTTTATTCGGAGGAGAACGTGCCACGCAAAGCCATCACGATGGGCGTGGGAACTATCATGCAGTCGCGCCGCATCATTCTTATGGCCTGGGGCGAGAAAAAAGCATCTATCATAAAAAAGGCTGTGGAAGGCCCTGTAGTTGATTCCGTTCCGGCTACTTATCTGCAACAACATCCGAACACAGAAATTGTTCTTGACCGGGAAGCTGCTGCCCAATTGGTACGTTTCAATACTCCGTGGCTCGTACGTGATGTGACATGGAACGACAAACTGATCCGGAAAGCTACCATCTGGTTATGTGAAAAGCTGGACAAGTCGATCCTGAAACTCACCAACCGTGATTACAACGACAACAGTCTTGGTCAACTCGTTGTGAAACACGGACCGGCTTATGATATTAACTTAAAAGTTTTTAATATGCTGCAAAAAAGCATCACGGGCTGGCCTGGTGGGAAGCCCGATGCCGATGACTCACAGCGACCTGAAAGAGCCAAACCGTATCCGAAAAGAGTGTTGGTATTCAGTCCGCATCCCGATGACGATATGCTGGCTATGGGCGGCACCATCAACCGGCTGGTGGATCAGGGCCATGATGTTTATGTAGCTTACCAGACTTCAGGTAACATAGCCGTAGCTGATGACGTTGTTTCCCGTTTTCTTTACTTTTCTGAAAACATTGCCGGGAACCATACGGTTGACGTTGACCTGATTCACCGTTCACTGGAAGCCAAAAAGCCGGGAGATATTGACATCCCTGAAGTGCGCAATTTGAAAACGCTTATCCGCGAAGCGGAAGCCCGGTCAGCCTGCCGGTTTCTGAATATTCCCGATGATCATATTTTGTTTCTGAGGATGCCGTTTTATGAAACCGGAACCATTAAAAAAGCATCGCTTACACAAGCTGACGTTAACCTGATTACGGAATTGATGCGTAAGGTAAAACCACATCAGATTTATGCAGCAGGCGATCTGACCGATCCGCATGGCACTCATCGCAAATGTTTTGACGGTATAGTGCAGGCTTTACAGAATGTAAAACATGACAGTTGGGTGAACGATTGCCGCGTCTGGCTGTACCACGGTACCTGGAAAGAGTGGGATGTGGCAGATGTAGATATGGCCGTTCCTGTCAGTCCTGAGGAACTAAAGAAAAAACGGGCTGCTATTTTCCGCCATTCCAGCCAGAAAGAAGTGATGTTCCCCGGTGTAGAAGATGTGGAAATCTGGCGTTTTGCTATTGAACGGAATCGCGAAACAGCCGTAAAATACAACAAGCTGGGCATGGCCGAATATGAGGCCGTGGAATTGTTTGTTGCCTACGAGTTAAAACATTAATCATTTTTTCTGGTTATCTTTAGCTGATTACCCCGGTAGGGCAATCAGCTTTTTTTTATACCTTTGACCAAACAGTCAGCACTATGAATGCCAAAGAAAAAATACTGACCGAAGCGGTTAAGCTATTTGCTGCCAATGGGTTTGCCGAAACCGGCACCGACGAAGTAGTCCGTAAAAGCGGTGTAGCCAAAGGGTTGTTATTTTATCATTATAAAAGCAAAGAGGGATTATTAAGGGTTGTAATTGAACGGGCCTGGGAAATAATCAGCCAAAGCTGTGAGATTGAAATCGATGAAAAAGCTCCTAAACGTTCTCTCAGAATCCTGATCAAACAAATGATCCGTTCTCTGGAAAAAGATTATAATGACCGGAAAATATATATGGCTGTTCAATTAAATCGAAGTTTAGTTCAAAAGCTTGAGACGGAAGTGAAAGACCCTTCGGAAGCCTATTATGAAACTATCATACGGCTATTCCGCAAAATGGGCAAAAAGAACCCGCAACGGTGGGCGCTTTCATTCGACATTCATTTCAAGGGCATCTCCGCCGGCTATCTTATGGATCCCGGTTATTTTCCGCTCGACGAAGCCCGTCAGATGATGGTGGATATGTTTACCCGGTAGATCAGTAAAGTCGTAAATTAATAAACAACGTCTTTATTTATTTTACTGACATTTTTCGCACCAAAAATCCCGAACCCGTTTTTTACATTGCTGTAAATGACGGCCGGCTGGGCATAAAAATCACTTTCGGATTCTATTTTGGCAATAACGCTTTTGTAATAAAGATAAGCATCGTCCGACAGGGAAATCAGTTCAAAATGCAAACTTGTTTTATCCACAACATAAGGATAATGGCTGTAAAAACCGGCTGATATATCAACCGGCCGAATATCCACGTGTGGATAACTTGATATGGTAGCTGTTCCGGATACGGTTTTTTGTGTGCCGTCAAATTGCTCATCCGTAAAAAGCACAGCATTATCCAGATAAGTTTGTGCGTCAGCCAGATCCGGAGTCAGAATCTGGGCATATTGCCATCCGTAAAATTCACTGGTGTGTGCTATCGTATCAATCTTTAAAATAGGTGCTGCTATTTGAAGCATATATTTATTGTTCTCTGCCGAAGGATCTTTAAAGTTTAATTCGAAACGGAAACGGACGGAATTGATGGTATCCCGGGGTTCATTCCAGACCATCCAACGGAGGGTATCCACCTGTAATTCCACCAGTGGAGGCATGATTGATTGTGTGGTAACTTTCTCCATTCCGGTATATTCTGCTTCCACTTTATAATTTACACCGGAAACCGGAACTATTGTTGCATAAAACCTGCCCAGCAGCGTATCCTCTTCAGACTGAGCGTAGGTCATTTGTTCTACAAAGTTACCGTCTTTATAAAGAGATACTTTTGCGGTTTTGAGCTCTTCCACACGATCGGTTCCGTCCGGATTTAAACTACGGGTTACTGTCACGCTGATCACATCTGTGTTGTCAAAAAGCGAATTGACAACAATCTTTTTACCGGAATCCGGCAAGGAAATATTAAAGTCCTTTTCACAGGAAGTAAACATAAATCCGGTTATCATTGCTATTATCAGATATTTTAATTTTTTCATTGTATTTCCGTTTTTTAAAATTTAATTCTGTAGCTTAAAGTCGGCATGATGGGAAACAAGGTAACCTGTTTATATTTCATGGTTATCTGGTCTGTTCCTGTATCTATATCTTCATATCCGTAATAATAAGAAGCGTTCATATGATTATACAAATTAGTGATGCCGAACATGAGTTCCCATTCTCCCCATTTTTTAGGTTTGGTCAATGATGCTGTAACATCCAGCCGGTGATAGGCAGGCAAGCGATAATTGTTGCGTGCCGGGGAGTTGGTGAAAATATCCGTTGTATAATAATACGATACCGAGGAATTAGGCCCCGGAAAAGCAGATATTATTCCACTCCCGTCGTTGTAATCAGGGCTTATGTAAGCATCCGTGGGAACAGTAACGGCATTGCCCGTATAATAAACCCAAACCACATTCATCGACCAGCGGTCGTTGAAACGATAATTACCTACAACGGATACATCATGGCGCCGGTCGTAACGAAAGGGAAATGTTTTTCCAAAATTCAGATCATCAAACAGTCTTTCCGACCACGACAGGGTATAGCCGACAAATCCTGTCAGTTTTCCGGTAGTTTTCTTGAAGAAAAACTCAACTCCGTATGCCGTGCCGTCTCCCGAAGTTATTTTATCTTCCCAGGCGACATCTTTTTCCAGAAAACTTGCGCTGTTTTTGTATTCAATCACATTCTCCATGGTTTTGTAATACCCTTCCACTTCAAGCAGGAATATTTTATTGATAGTCATTGCCGTGCCGACAGATATTTGTCTGGAATATTCCGGTTTCACTCCGGCAGTTGTCGGCACCCACAGGTCCGATGACTGTGTCAACCCCGAAGTAGTCAGCAGGTGAACATACTGGGTCATATGTGCATAACCGGCCTTCAGCGACATCCGGTTGTTCAATTGAAATCTGACACTCAACCGGGGCTGAACAGAATAATAAGATGTGTTTTCCACAAGAAAAGAAGAAAAATGAACGCCGGCATTCAGACGCAACCACCGGGCAATATCCCAGTCATCCTCGGCATAGGCAAAAAACTCCCAGGTGTTGATAGGATCATTTCCCGATTTGTTGTTTATGGTTTCCTCATCGGTTTTGGCATAATAAGCATTAATACCCGGTTTAAATATATGATAAATGCCCCCTAGCCCAAAACGAATATTATGTTTGTTGGACGGGATAAACTGATAGTCTTGTTTAATGGAAAAATCAGAAATATCCGAATTATATTCTATGGCATTTTTTTTCTCCGAGTTGTTTCCTTCGTCAACTTCAAGAGTTTCCACTTTATCTTTATTGTAATAGTTATATGATGAGAAATATGCCGTTGTGTTCACAAATATTTTTTTCTTAAACAAATGGTTCCACCTCATGGAGGCGATGGCATTTCCCCATCCTTTGCCCGTATAGGTATAATAACTCACCGTTCCGTCATCATCTTTATCTTTAGCTTCCCGGTAATACTTGTCGCGGCTGTAAAAACCACTGACATACAAACGGTCTTTATCCGAGAGCTTATAATTGAATTTCAGGTTAAGATCCGTGAAATTGTATCCTTCTTTTTCTTTGTAGCCCTCGTCCGAATTAATGATTTTTCTGATAGGAACAATAATCAGATCGGCATAAGTGCGGCGGGCCGTGATCATAATAGACGCTTTGTCTTTGACTACAGGTCCGCTAACTGATGCTTTGGCCGATAACAGTCCGACGGTGAAATCTCCCGACCATTTTTGATTGTTCCCTTCTTTCATGGTAATGTCCACTACCGACGAAAGTCTTCCTCCGTAACGGGCCGGGAATGCTCCTTTGGTGATCGTTACATTATTAACGGCGTCCGGATTAAAAGATGAAAGAAATCCCCAAAGGTGATAGGGATTATAAATAGGAACGCCGTCCAGCAGGATGAGGTTCTGATCGATGCTACCGCCCCGCACATAAAATCCAGCCGAACCGTCGGAGCCCGGCTTAATACCGGGCAAAACGGTAATGGATTTTAACAGGTCAACCTCCCCGGCTACCGGCGGAATATCCCTTATTTCCTTAGCGCTCATCTCCGAAACACCCATAGCAGACGACCGGACAATTTCAATGTTCTCACTGTGCTTCGCTTTGATCTCCACCGACTGTAGCAAGTTGACCTGTATAGGTAACTTAACATTGATCAGGGTATCATGGTCGGAAACAATAACCGACACTTTCTTATAGCCAATAAAGGAAAATACAATCTCTTTAGGCCCTCCGTCGTTGGCAAGGAGCAGGTTGTAAAAACCAAACCGGTTTGAGCTCGTTCCCATTAAACTTTCTTTCCCGTAAACGTTGCATCCGATGATAACGTCGCCGGTTTCGGCATCGTAAATATAACCCGACACACGTACCTTGTTTTTTCGGTTTTTCAGATTATAGACCGTGATCTTTCCGCCGATCATTTTGTAACCCAAATCTTTATCCGAAAGCAGGTCGTCAAGGATATATGTCAGGGTTTTGTCTTTGTAATTTTTGGAGATCTTGTCATTCAATGCCGTAATTGAACTATTGTAGGCAAAAGAAAAATTAGTTTCTTTTTCCAGTATGGAAAGCGCCTGTTTGATTGTTATTCCGTCAAAGCTGACAGTAAGTTTCGTATCCGGTAAATCATTCTGGGCAGACAGTTGTGCCGGAAATACTGTAATCAGTATCAATAAAAACAATAAAATTTTATTATTCATTTTCTGACGTTTTTTGTTCGGGTAAGACAACTATTTGAATATCACACGTGAGCTCAATGACAGCAATAACATCTTCCAGTTTTGCCTGATTAAATTCAGCTGTCAGCAAACAATCGGAATCACCATTTTCTTTTACCTGTATCCGGTTATTGTAATACGTGTTCAGTTGACGAATGGCTTCACGCACACCGGTTTCACGGAAGATAAACTTACCTGTTTTCCAGGCCAGGTAATTGGCATCGGAAACCGGATTTTTAACCACTTTACCGCCTTTTACTGTTGCTTCATATCCAGGTGTAATGATCGCTTCAGCCGTGTTTTCGGCATTGGCCACCCTAACTTTGCCGGTAGCTACCGTTACTTTGGTACTGTCATCCGCAGAGCAGATATTGAACGATGTTCCCAATACGGTGACCGAGCCGTTTGTCAGTTCCACCGAGAAAGGTTTTTCGGGATTGTGTGTAACCTCAAAATATGCTTTACCGCTGAGTTTTACTTTCCGTTTTTTCTTTCCGAAATTTTTGGCATAAATCAGGCGGGCTCCTTTGTCCAGCCATACTTTTGAACCGTCGGCCAGCAGAACCGGTTCGGCCCGGTGACCGGGAAAGGTTTGCACGATGGTAGTCTCAGCGTTCTGATAATAATGATACCCGTAATAACCGGCTACAGACATCATCACCAGGAGAACAGCGGCAGCAGCCACACGTTGCCACTTACGGTAGAGAGGAACAACCGGTTTGCTTTTTGCTGCCATTTTTTGTTGTACGGTTTTCCAGGCCTTTTCCGTGTCGAATTCTTTCACATCGCCGAGACGCTGCCGCCAGAATTGCTGCAATGTTTTGTATTCTTCGGGATGGGTTTTCCTGAATTGGGCAATCTGTTCTTCCTCCTGAGGATTGGTTTCGCCCAGGAAATGTTTTGAGAGTATGTTGTAAATGTCCGGCATGATAAGATTTTTTGGTCTTTACCTGTATGTCGGACAAAAGGCGTGGTACCCCTACCGGGGAAGAAAAATAGTTTTTCGCAAAGAGGCGAAAGCGTGTGATTTGGGGTTTGAAGAAACAGAAATTCGTTTTTCTCAGGCAGTTTCAGTGGAGATATTAGGGTCTTGATAACTTAGAAAAGAAACATCATGAGCAACTTCCTGCCTGTTTCATTTTCGTTTCTCAGCAAATCGCGCAATATGCGCAGTGCCCTGCCCATCTGGTTCTCCACGGTTTTGACGGAAATAGACAACTCTTCGGCAATTTCTTTATAGGTGAGTCCCGATTGACGGCTGAGTAAGAAAACCTGTTTTGTTTTTTCGGGAAGTTTGGCGGCCAGATATTGAAAAAGGGGTTCAATGTCTTCTTCCCGAATCTCCAGCGGCTCAACCCGGGTATCGAACAGATTTTCAGATAACAGTTCATTTCTTACCCGGTTTCTCCGCAGGTAATCAATACACCTGAATTTAACAGCTTTCAGCAAGAACCTCTCCGGCTCTTTGATTTCTCTGTATTTGCCTGTCTCCCACAACCGGATAAAAAGCAACTGGACGATGTCCTCCGCCACGTCTTCAGCACCTACAAAGCTGACTGCATAGCTACACAATGGCGCATAATATTGCCTGAATATCTTTTCAAAATCGTGGGACATATTTCAAAAACGGAATTGCTATTCAAATATTTTGACACCAAATAACGCAAGAGCATATAAACAATGATATCTCTTCTTTTGAACAGCAAACTCAAAACCGAAAGTGAATAATAAAAATTAATTACTTCACCTTCGGGCCTCCCAGCGCTTTAAGTTCCTGCTCCAACTGCGGAATTTGTTGTTCTGTTATCACTTTTAATCCGGCATTCAGATTATCTAATTCTTTCCGGGCAATGTCCAGGCTTTGTCGGTGTGTAGGCGTCGGTCCGTAAGTTGAATTCTGTACCCCTTCGGCAGCTGCACTCACCCGTGATTTAACGGTCGGATTTTTTCTTTCTCCTATCTCATCTTTCGACCGGTTACCGTTGAGTTGTTCCATCAGCGCCAGTAGTTTTTGTTTTGTGTCGTGCAGTTTTTTATCCAGTTCTCCCGGCGGGATTTCCGTCCGCTGCAAAGCGATTTGCAGGGCTTTCACTTTTTGGAAAGCATTATTCAGTTCAAGCGACGTTGTTGAGATTTCCCCCTGAATTTGCCTGACTTCATTCCAGAAAGCCACAACTTCTTCAGGCGAAGCTCCTTTTAACGCACCCTTTTGTAACTGTTTTATCCGAAAAGCAACCGTATCATTCAACTGTGTAACAATTCCGTCAATTTCTTTGGAAAGCACTACTTTGTATGTTCCCGGCACCACCATAGCCGGTATATTCCAGCCGTAATTTCTGCTGTTGCGGGCGTCAATGGCTGTCGAATACGGATAGGTCATTTCCCAACTAACCCGGTGAAATCCTTTGGTAACAGGGCCATTTATTTTCCGAATAGTATTGCCCTGTTCATCAAATACCGTCAGCCATATTTTGGGCGATTCCTGGCGCCGCTCCATCTCCACCGTATCCCAGCCGGGGAAGGTGACAGCTTTGTCTTCTTTGATTAGTTTTCGTTCTTTTTCCTGCCGGAGTTGCCGTTTGGTTTTATATCCGTCTTTCAGGTAATAAGTAAAAACTGCCCCAAACGGTGGATTGGGTGCCACGAAATCATCACCGCCAAGCCTGCCTTTGCCTATTTGCGGGATATACCACCACGCATCTCTGACAGAGAACATAGCCGCTTCTTTTTGCAATTGCTCTTCCGATACTTCCCGTAACAGACTGTAATCGTCCAGCACATAAAAACTGCGGCCGAAGGATGCGGCCACCAGGTCGTTTTCACGCCTTTGTATGGTCAGATCGCGGAACGGGATTGTTGGCAAGCCTCCGGTAAACTTAATCCATTTTTGGCCACCGTTCACGGTGAAATAAATACCGAATTCGGTGCCGATAAAAAGCAACTCCGGCTTTATAGGATCCTGCACCAGCCTCCACACAATCGTTTTATCCGGCAGGTTACTGCAGATAGATTTCCAGCTTTCTCCTTTGTCGGTACTTTTAAAAAGATACGGTGTCAGGTCGCCGAATTTGTGATTATCCAATGCCACATAAACCGTATTGGCATCAAACAGATCAGCTTTGATATCATTCACAAAAGCGGTGGCCGGCATTCCCGGCAGGTGACTCACTTCTATTTTCCGCCAGTTTTCTCCGCCGTCTTCTGTTACATTGATAAATCCGTCATCGGTACCGGCATAGATCAGTCCTTCCTGCACCGACGACTCAGCCAGCGAAGTTATTGTATTGTAAACAGACATAGCATTTACATCCCATGTTGCGTCCCAACTCCAGGTTTTATCCATAATAGGTAACGACAATCTTTCCTGATTCCGGGTCAGGTCGCCGGAGATGGCTGTCCAGCTATCCCCCCGGTCGTCTGAGCGCCACACTCGTTGCGAAGCATAATAAATGCGGGCAGGATCGTGCGGACTTACCAATATCGGAGCATCCCAGTTAAACCGCTCGTAAGGTTCGCCTTCTCCGGGTTGCGGCTTAATTAGCATCCGTTCACCTGTGGTCATGTCAATACGTGTAAGGTTGCCTTCCTGCGATTCGGCATAGATAATATCCGGATTTCCGGGCTCTGTAGCCGGTTGATGACCGTCGGCACCCAGCACAATATCCCAGTCGTCGGAAGAGATGCCGGAGATTTTTAATGTACGCGACAAACCACCTTGCGTACCATTGTCCTGTGTGCCGCCGTATATATGATAAATCGGTTCCGCATCATCCACGGCCAGTTTGTAAAATTGTGTTACCGGCAGATTTTCAATAAAACGCCAGTTTTCGGCCAGATCGAAACTTTCGTAAAGCCCGCCGTCGGTACCTACCAGTAAATAGTTAGGATCATCATTCCGGAAAGCGATCACATGGTTATCAGAATGCTTGAAATCTTCTTTCATCCTACGGAATGTTTTTCCGCCATCCTCAGATACCTGAATACGTACATCGGCCAGATAGATACGGTCGAAAACATGCGGACTGGCATACAATTCTTGGTAATAATGGGGCCCTGTAGCTCCAGAAACCGCCTGCGACATTTTTTTCCACGAAGCACCTCTATTGTCGGAACGGAATACCCCGCCGGTTCGACGATCAAGTTCGATGGCGGCATAGATTACATCCGGTTTCTGCGGAGAAACAGCCAGTCCGATTTTACCCATATTGGATGATGGTAGTCCTTTAGTAAGCTTTTCCCAGGTTTCACCGCCGTCTTCAGAACGATAAATAGCTGTCCCGGGACCTCCCCCCATATAGGCTGCTACATTACGGTGACGTTGCCAGGTGGCGGCATACATCCGGTCGGGGTTACGCGGGTCGAGAACAATGTCGGTTACCCCGGTCCATTCGTCGTTGCCAAGTGTTTTCTTCCAGGTTTTTCCTCCGTCGGTTGATTTGTACAGTCCCCGCTCACCACCTTTGTTCCATAAAGGCCCCTGGGCTGCCACCCAGATGATATCGGAGTTTTCAGGATGAACAATAATCTTTGAAATATGTTGTGATTCTTTTAATCCCATATTTTTCCAACTGATACCGTCATCTGTGCTTTTGTAAATACCATCGCCGAAACCCACATGGCGACCTCCTACGTTTTCGCCCGTTCCTACCCAGACAGTATGCGGGTTGTTCGGGTCGATGGTTACACAACCGATGGAATAGACCGGCTGATGTTCAAAAACCGGTGTCCAGGTGGTGCCTGCATTAACGGTTTTCCATACGCCGCCGGAACCGACAGCCACATACCAAATGTTATGATTTTCGGGATGGATGGCAACGTCGGCAATGCGTCCCGATTTGAATGCCGGACCGATACTTCTGAATTGCAAACCCGAAAATGTGGCGTCAGAAAACAATGTGTCTTTCTTTTTCTCCTGAGCAGAAAGGCTGGCTGTAAAGAGAAAAAACGTAACAAAAAACAAGGTGATAAGTCGTTTCATGGGAAAAACGGATTAAATTTTATTCAAAACTAAATGAATTTGCCGAATATCACCGGAAAGAAATGCCGGTCCTCATTTGTATTTCCGGAACTATAGTCTGATAACTTTTCCCGTTCCCACGGCATTTTTGAAATAAACCCTGATGTAATAAATACCTGTTTCAAAGTTGAAAAGGTTTATCCGTACATCTTTATTCAGAGTCTTTTGTCCTTTTATTGTATACAAAACAGTTCCGTTCATATCAATGAGCTCTATTTTCTCAAATTCCCGTTCAGAAAACACATGCACCATATCTCCGGCGGGGTTAGGATAAATACGGACTCCCATGTTCTGTAATTCGTTGACCGAACTAATAGTAAGCTGTATTGTATCCGTGGCCGTACAAACGCCTGAATGCACTTCAACCCAGACAGGCCAGTCGCCTTGCCCAAGATCATTACCGGTAATTTCAATTTGATTTGCGGTTTCTCCCGTTGACCATAAATAGCTGTCGTAAATATCAGGAATAAAAAGCTGTAAGGTGTCATTCAGTCCGATGATTGTATCCTGCCCGATATCAACGGAAAACCCCAGTTGGATATCTATTTTTATCGTATCTCTGAGCCAGCAACCTTCATCATCGGTACAGGCAAAAGTATAAGTTCCGGTTTCGGTCACTTCCAGCCAGTTTTGTTCAGACAACTGACCGTTCCAGTAATAATAGGGATATCCTTCGGGGCCGAAAAGCCGGATACTGTCGCAGACAATCGTGTCGGGCCCTAAACTAAATTCATACGGGTCGAACACTTTAAGCTCTGCTATCAAACCATCCGAAACAGCATAAGTATGCGACATTAAAGTGTCTTCGCCGAACCATGCTTGTCCTTTAAATCCACCGGTAATGTATAAACCGTTCCGGCAGTTATTTAATTTCATGTTGTGAAGCATGAAACCGGCCTGAGTTTGTGTAACCAGGCTTTTGTTCATTTGTCCGTCAGGTAAAACTTTACCTATCACCGCCTGATAGCGGGAACCCAGTTGAAACAAGGTGTCGAAAAGGATAAAAGAATTTTTACATTTCCCGGCAAAAAAGAGCGTGTCGCCAGACGAATCTATGAAAAAATAATATGATCCCTGTTCTGTTTTTGCAGATATTGTTTCATGCCAAAGAGGTTCGAAATCAGCATTTAATTTGGCCAGAATATTTACGGTTGAATCTTCCTGTTGAATGATTGTATCTGTTCCGAAACAAAGTGTATCCCAAACAAAACCTGTAATATAATAATCACCTGAATCATCTTTTTCTAAATCGGACAGTGCTAAATTCCAATCCGTTATTATTCCGGAAAGCAATTTGCCCGTGGTGTCTGTTTCTACAATAAAAGGTCTGTATATATTTTCTCCCGGTTGAGGATGGAATATAGTGTCGTCTTCATAAAACAAATTACCTCTCAGGTGGCCGTTTATCACTATTTTGTCGGTATTATCAATATTCATTTCCCTGATTTCCAAACTCCCATAATCAGAATTAAATTCTGTCCGCCATACCAGGTTTCCTGATAAATCCAATTTTAAAAGCGACGCAAACGTGTTTTCATATACAGCTGTATCCTGATCGAAATAATTTACCGTATCTACTGAGGATCCATTGCCATAATGGCGGGAGACCATATATAAATAATTATCCGAAGAAAGAGCCAGTCCGTCACATACATTCTGAGTTTTGCTGCTTATAAGCCGGGTCCATTCAACTTTCATTTCAGGAGTGATTTTGGCAAGAAATAATTGCGGTGCACCCATAGTTGGGAAACTCTCACTAACAACGGTGTCCAGAAAGAAAACCTCACGAGTAAATTCTCCCGCAAGATATATATTCAGATCTTTGTCAGTAGCCAGTTTCAGGTTATAAATAAAGTTATTAAGTGTTGTATAAATATCTAAAGCCTGAAGTAAATTTCCTTTATTATCATATTTTTCAATTGCCCAGTTCGACCAGTCATAATGACTTTCGTGGGCAAAAACGGTATCATTCATAAACAAAGAATCCCCATACATGGTCCCGGTATAGATATTATTTTGAAAGTCAATATTTAATATTTGCATCCAGGCGGAAGCATCTTTCTGTGTATTCTGACCGGTCCAGTTCCAAGTCCATTGCTGGGCTATGCCGGTAACAGATAAAAAGAAAATAATTGTCAAAAGGATAAAGGATTGTTTCATTATGAGTTTTGGTTGCGATGATTAGCTTAGCAAAGTACAAAATTTATAATATTTTTCTGTTTCATTAAAATAAGATAAAACCATTCGGCGCTTTTCTTTACTTTAGTTGCATATAAAAGATGCCAGATGAAAAAGATCATTCCGTTTATTTTTTGCTTTTTGTTTATTCAGGTGGCGCAGGCACAGTTTACTGTACAGACCGTAGCTGAAAAATCGGATTACACCTCCACTTCCACTTATGCGGACGTGATACAGTTTATTCAGACATTGGAAAGTTCGCCCCTGTTGCGGGTAGATACATTTGCCGTTACCACGGAAGGGAAAAAACTTCCGTTGCTGGTCGTGGCTGACCCCATGCCTGAAACCGCAGCAGACCTGCAAGATGATGACCGCATTGTGGTATACATTCAGGCCAACATCCATGCCGGTGAAGTGGAAGGGAAAGCCGCCGTTCAGATGCTGGCAAGGGACATACTGAACGGGAAATATCCCGGGTTACTGGATGATGTTGTCGTGTTGCTTGTTCCAATACTAAATGCCGATGGCAACGACAAGATAGACGTCCATAACCGCACCAACCAGAACGGGCCGCTGAATGGTGTGGGTGTTCGTTACAACGGCCAGCACCGCGACCTGAACCGCGACGCCCTGAAGCTGGAAACACCCGAGATCAGGGGGGTGGTTTCACAAATTTTGAATGTATGGGACCCGGCTATTACGGTTGACTGCCACACCACCAACGGTTCATATCATGAGGAACCTGTCACTTTTGTTTGGATGATGAATCCCAACGGCGACCGGACGCTCATTAACTACATGCGGGATGAGATGATGTCTGCCGTTTCGGAAACTCTTCTAAAAAAACACCATGTTGAAAATATATTTTACGGCGAATTCATCGACCGGATGAATTTGGAGAAAGGATGGATTTCGTATGCCAGCGAACCCCGTTATCTGGTGAATTATGTGGGTGTCCGAAACAGGCTGGCCATCCTTAATGAAAACTATGTGTATGCCGATTTTAAAACACGGGTGAATGGTTCATATCACCTTCTGGTTTCCATTCTGGAGTACGCTGCCGCACATAAAAAAGAAATCAAAAAACTATTAAAAGAAGCCGACGAACGTACTGTTAATCGCGGACTTGACCCAGCGGTCAGCGATTCGTTTGCCATTGAATACAAAGGAGTTCCCACACCGAAACCTATTACGATCAAAGCATTTGAAGCTGACACCATCCCGGGGGCGAATGGATACTGGCGTTATAAAAAGAGTGACCGGAAGCGGACAGTTACCGTACCTTATATTGCCGATTACTATGCCACTAAAAGTGTCCGGTTTCCATATGCTTATATCATTACCGTACCGGATGAAAAAGTGCTGGATGTGCTTCATACCCATGGCATAAAAACCGAACGGCTGGCCAATGACATTACTTTAGAGGTAGAAGGTTTTTGTTTCGATGAGATCAAACCGGCACCCAGACTATTCCAGGGGCATTACCTGAACCAGATTAAGGGAAAAGCCGTTGCAGAAACCAAAGAATTCAAACAAGGAACCATTGTCATACGTACGGCACAACCCTTAGGTAATGTCATTGCCTATTTGCTGGAACCCTTATCGGACGATGGTTTGCTGAAATGGAACTTCTTCGACCGCTACCTGGTGCCGCAATGGGGTCGGAGCTATTATCCGTATCCTGTTTACAAAGTGTTAAACAAGTACGAATTACCCACGACAGACGAATAAGGTATGAGGAAAAGATCTTTGTCTGCCATATTCTGGCCGATTGAAATAGTCTTGATTATCTATTTCTTAATCACCTATATCCTGCTTGCGGTTTATCATGTGCAACTGCCGGATGTACTTGCGCATGCCGTTAAACGGGGAATTTTGTTTGTCGCTTATATTTTCATCATTTACCTGCAAAGCAGATACAGGCAGGTTAATACATTTTATGGGTTGCGCCTTTTCGCACCGCTAATACTGTTGCCTTTTTTGTACAAAGAGACCGACTATTTTAATAATCTGTTTTTCACGGAAAACCTTGACCCTTTTTTCGCGCAGGCCGAAGAAGCGCTTTTTCATATGCAGCCTTCACTGGTGTTTTCCGAGAAATTCCATGTCCGTGTGTTTTCCGAGCTGATGTATTTCGGCTACTTTTCCTATTATCTGCTAATCGTGTCTGTGCCCTTGTATGCCTACTTAAAACTGGGAAAAGATATTGCCGAACGGATGATCTTTATAATCATAAGTTCTTTTTTAATCTATTATTTTGTATTCATCCTGTTTCCGGTAGCCGGACCACAATTTTATTTTCCGGGATCAACAGAAGCATTGCCTGAAGGTTATTTTTTCGGACCACTCA
>Ga0256913_10000560_pt1 | contig 19388 bp, 16 predicted proteins | sample Axial_MatmetaG_FD_185970 | JGI IMG/M metagenome (GOLD analysis project Ga0256913, IMG submission 185970) | Deep-sea worm associated microbial mat communities from Axial Seamount, Juan de Fuca Ridge, Pacific Ocean - Axial_Mat | ecosystem: Environmental > Aquatic > Marine > Oceanic > Microbial... | reverse complement strand
ATGTTGTAGAAAGTGTATCGAAAGACGAAGATTATATGTACACAAAAACAATTACTTGGATACGCAAAGATAACTTTGTAGGAATGAAAAAAGAATTTTATGATGAAGACGAAGATCTTTTAAAAGTTCTTAAAATTAAAAAAGTTGAGAAAATATCAGGTTTTTGGATAATCACACATTCAGAGATGAAAAACGTGCAGAAAAATCATAAAACAAGTATGCAATTAAGTGCAATAAAAATTAATACAGGAGTTTCTGCGTCAAAATTCACCGATAGAATGATGATGCGTGGAATGTAATTAATGATACCACTTATATAAAAAGCTATGAAAACAAAAATAATTATATTAGCAATGCTTTTAATATCAGGTGTGTACACCACGCTTAAAGCACAAGAAAAAGTAGATGTTTCGGGTTTTGCAAGAACCTACGAAGGAGTTTTAGTTGAAGATGGCGATTTTGCAATTATTCAGCAAACTCTAAATTTAAACTTTGAAAAACGAGGAGAAAAAGTTGCTTTTAAAGCAAATCCAATGGTTTATTTTTACAATGCCGATAGTATACACTTTAGATTAAGAGAAATCTATGCAGATATGTATTTCACGAATTTTGACTTACGAATTGGTAAACAACAAATTGTTTGGGGAAAAGCCGATGGAGTTTTTATTACTGATATTGTTTCTCCACTTAATTTAACAGAGTTTTTATTGCCCGATTTCGATGAAATTAGAACAGGTGTAACAGCTGCAAAATTAGATTACTATATTGGTAATAGCACAATTGAATTAATTGCTATACCTCAGTTTACACCAACAACTCGCCCTGATGCAAGTTCAATTTGGTATATACAACCGGAGTTTCCTGCACCAACAACATTCGATTGGAGCAAAAGCACAATTAATCCATCATTAGAAAATAGCGAGGTGTTTTTAAAATATTCTGCTATGACATCAAAAATAGATTTTGATTTAATGGGTGGTTACACTTGGGACGACAATCCAACAATGCACGTACAAAAACAGTTTGGAATGGATACTACAACTATACCGCCAAGCCCTGTTTTAACAGGATTAGCAATTACACCGGAACATCATAGATTAACCGTAGCAGGAGGTTCGTTTAGTTCAGAAATTAAAGGTATCATTTTGCGTGGAGAAGCTGCATATTACAACGGTAAATATTTCCAAACTGAAGATATACAAGCCGAAGATGCTTTAGTGCAAAAAGATTATATAAATTATGTTGTTGGGCTTGATTTTAGTATTGGTTCTGTAAAATTAAGCGGACAATTTATTCAAAAATACATTTTAGATTACAGCGATGGAATGGTAGATGATGAAATCAATAATATGGCAACAGGTTTAATTCGTTACGATATGATGCGAGAAACCTTACATCTTGAGTTATTTTCATACATTGGTTTAACCGGCGAAGATGCTCTTATCAGACCTAAAATCTCGTATGATTTTGATGATAGTTTTAATATTTTGCTTGGTGCAAATATTTTTGTTGGTGATAGAGCCGGTCAATTTGGGCAATATCAAGATAATTCAATGGTTTATACTAAAATAAAATACAATTTTTAATATAACGAAATTAACGTAGTTAATGGTTTGAACAATAAAAATATGAGAAATGAATTTTTAATAATAATAATTTTAATATCAACTTATACTTTTGCACAAAAAGCCGATGATATAATAGGTAAATATCATTTACCCAATAAATTAGATGTGCAAATTTATAAAGTTGGGAATAAATACAATGGAAAAATTATTGCTTTAAATGGTTTTGAAGATGGACAAAAAACAGATATAAATAACGATGATGAAGATTTAAGAAAAAAATCTTTGATTGGTATGGTTATTATAAAATCTTTAGAGTTTGATACTGATGACAAAGAATGGGTCGATGGTGAAATGTATGGCCCGGAAAAAGGCATGACTTTTAATCTTAAAATCACAGAAATACGTGATAAAGAGATAGAAGTAGTAGGCTCTAAATATTTATTTTGGCATACTTTGGTTTGGAAGAAGTTGTAAAATTTAAACCTGCATGCAGAAAATATATGTTTAAGAATTAAAAAATTCATGATTAATGTTATTTTTTGTAATTTTAAACACTTTAATTTTACAAAAAATAACATTAATAATATGAGTGAGAATTTTGAAAAATTATTTACTGAATTTTCTGAAGTATCAACACAGGAATGGAAAGATAAAATAATTAAAGATTTAAAAGGTCAAGATTATAATAAACTAATTGATAAAACAGAGTTTGGCTCTGTGTTTGAACCATTTTACCAAAAAAAAGATATTGATAAAACTCCTTTTATTGATAATATTCCGGGAGAATTTCCATTTGTAAGAGGAACCGAAAAATCTAATAATTGGCTTATCAGACAAGATATTATTGTAAATGATATTGTTGAAGCAAATCAAATTGCAATAAAACTTATAAACAATGGTGTAGAATCTATATGTTATTGTTTTAAAGATAGGCATGTTTCTGAAATAGCTGATTTAACAATGCTTTTAGAAGGAATAGATTTATTGAAGATTGAGATAAGTTTTAAAAATCAAGATAAAATATTCGTTTTGCAAGAACTGTTTATTTTGTATTTAGAAATTAATAATATTGATGTTCAGAAAATTAAAGGTAGCTTTAATTATAGTCCTTATCACGATTTGTTATTATATGGTGAATTTCACGAGGGAGAAACACCAGAACTTAAAGAATTGAGTGAGTTTATTGATATCAATAAAGAAAGATTAGGAAAATATGGTGCAACAAGTGTTTGTGCTAATATTTTTAAAGATGCAGGTGCTACAATTCCACAAGAAATAGCTTTTGCACTTTCGCAAGCAGTTGAGTATATTAATAAATACACCGATTTTAAACACGCATCGGCAGGTGAGATTATAGAGAGAATGGAATTTACATTTGCCACAGGTACCGATTATTTTTTCGAGATAGCCAAATATAGAGTAATTAGAATGCTGTGGGCAAAAATTGTAAAAGAATTTGATATTGAAGATGATAAACTGCAAAAAATAAAGATAAATGCTGTTAATTCTTTTTGGGATAAAACAATTTACGATGCTCATGTAAATATGCTAAGGGTAACAACTCAAACAATGTCGGCGGCATTGGGTACTTGTAAAACTATTTCTGTAGCACCTTTCGATAAAACATTTAAAACACCCGATGATTTTTCGTATCGTATTGCAAAAAACACTCAAATAATTTTAAAAGAAGAATCTTATTTCAATAAAGTTGTTGATCCTGCGGGTGGTTCGTATTATATCGAAAAAATTACCCAAGAAATTGCCGATAAAGCATGGGATTTATTTTTAGATATTGAAAATTCCGGTGGTTTTTATGCAAATATCATTAACGGAAAAATCCAAACAATGATTGAAGAAGCTGCTAATGAGAAAAATATGAAAATTGCTCAAGGCAGAATTTCAATTTTGGGAACAAATAAATATCCTAACCAAGAAGAAAAAGCAAAAGACAAAATCAAACTCGATTTAGAATATAATTACGATATAATAAACCCTGAATTTAAGGTATTGCATATTCATCGTGGGGCAGAGGCATTTGAAAAACTTAGGTTAAAAACCGAAGAAGCTTTTAATACGCCAAAAGTCTTTTTGTATAGTGCAGGTAATCTTGCAATGCGAAAAGCTCGTGCAATGTTCAGCTCAAACTTTTTTGCTTGTGCAGGTTTCAATATAGTTGACGATGCTGAGTTTGAAACAGAAGAAGAAAAATTTGCAGAAATAGAAAAACAAAAGCCCGATATTATTGTTGCATGCAGCTCTGATAAAGAATATGCCGATATAGTTCCAATGCTTAAAGAAAAACTTAAGCACGGCGAAAAACTTGTTGTTGCAGGTTATCCTAAAGATTTAATTGAGCAATTTAAAGAAATAGGAGTAACAGATTTTATTCATGCAAAATCTAATATTTTAGAGGTATTAACTAAATTTCAAAAAGATATCTTGTAATAACTTCCGCAGATTTCGCGGATTAACGCAGAAAAAATGAAAGAAAATGATATTTCATATATAATTAGAGGTGCAATTTTTAATGTGTACAATAATTTAGGTCCGGGCTTATTAGAATCGGTATATGTAGCTGCTTTAATTTATGAACTTCGTAAAGAAGGTTTGAAAGTTGAAAAAGAAGTATCAATTCCGGTCTTTTACAAAAATATTAAATTAGATGTAGCGTACAGAATGGATATATTAGTTGAAAACAAAGTTATTATTGAAGTGAAATCAATTGAGAATCTAGCAAAGGTACATCATAAACAAGTATTGACTTATTTAAAAATAACTGATATGAAATTAGCAATTTTAGTAAATTTTAATGTAGAGAATATAAATGAAGGAATATTTAGGAAGGTAAATAATTTATAAACTTTTCCGCAGATTATGTAGAATGACACAGATAAAAAATCTGCTGAAATCTGCAAAATCAACGGGAACAAAGAATAATTTAATTAACTAATAAAAAAAAATAATCAGCGAATATCAGCGATATCTGCGGGAGACAAAAGAATATAAATAAAAGAAATAAAGTTGAATAATTAACTAATAAAAAAAAATAATCAGCGAATATCAGCGATATCTGCGGGAGACAAAAGAATATAAATAAAAGAAATAAAGTTGAATAATTAACTAATAAAAAAAAATAATCAGCGAATATCAGCGATATCTGCGGGAGACAAAAGAATATGAAACCAAATTTTAATAAAATAAAAATAAACGAGCAGCTTAATAATATTAAGGATTTAAATCTTGAAAAAGATTGGAAAACTGCCGAACAAATTGATGTAAAGAAAATATACACTAAAAAAGACATTGAAAAATATGAGCATTTAAACTTTGCTGCAGGAATTGCACCATTTTTACGTGGTCCGTATTCTCCAATGTATGCTTTTAAACCATGGACTATTCGCCAATATGCAGGATTTTCTACAGCAGAAGAAAGTAATGCTTTTTATCGCAGGAATTTAGCCGCAGGGCAAAAAGGATTGTCAGTTGCTTTCGATTTAGCAACACATCGTGGTTATGATAGCGATCACGAAAGGGTAGTGGGCGATGTTGGAAAAGCCGGAGTGGCAATAGATTCTATCTTAGACATGAAAATATTGTTCGATCAAATTCCGCTTGATAAAATGTCGGTATCGATGACAATGAACGGTGCGGTTTTACCTATTTTGGCATTTTATATAGTTGCAGGAATGGAGCAAGGTGTTAAGTTAGATGAACTCAGCGGAACCATTCAAAACGATATTCTTAAAGAATTTATGGTGCGTAACACATATATTTATCCTCCGGCAATTTCAATGCGAATTATTTCGGATATTTTTGAATACACAAGCAAGAATATGCCAAAATTTAATTCGATAAGTATTTCGGGATATCATATGCAAGAGGCAGGAGCAACCAACGATATTGAGTTGGCATATACTTTGGCAGATGGTTTAGAATATTTGCGAGCAGGAGTAAATGCAGGAATGGATATTGATACTTTTGCACCTCGATTATCGTTTTTTTGGGCTATTGGTATGAACCATTTTATGGAAATTGCTAAAATGCGTGCAGCACGTATGTTATGGGCAAAAATAGTAAAACAATTTAATCCGAAAAATCCAAAATCTTTATCATTACGTACGCATTCGCAAACATCAGGTTGGAGTTTAACAGAACAAGATCCGTTTAATAATGTGGCTCGTACTTGCATAGAGGCAATGGGTGCAGCACTTGGGCATACACAAAGTTTGCACACAAATGCACTGGACGAGGCAATTGCTTTACCAACCGATTTTTCGGCACGTATTGCACGAAATACACAAATTTACATACAAGAAGAAACAGGAATTACCAAGCATATTGACCCTTGGGCAGGTTCGTATTATGTAGAGAATTTAACACATGAAATTGCTCACAGAGCTTGGGATTTGATACAAGAAGTTGAAGAACTTGGCGGAATGGCTAAGGCAATTGAAACAGGAGTTCCTAAAATGCGAATTGAAGAAGCTGCAGCACGCAAACAAGCCAGAATTGATGCAGGAAAAGAAACAATTGTGGGTGTAAACAAATATAAATTAGAACACGAAGACCCAATTGATATTCTTGAAGTTGATAATACTGCTGTTAGAGAATCGCAAATTGAAAGATTAAAGAAATTAAAAGCAGAAAGAAACGAGGAAGAAGTGCAAAAAGCACTTGATGCAATTACAAAAGCTACAGAAACAGGTAAAGGTAATTTATTAGAATTAGCTGTTGATGCAGCACAAAAACGTGCAACACTTGGCGAAATTTCTTATGCTATAGAAAAAATAAAAGGGAGGTATAAAGCTGTGATTAGAAGTATATCGGGAGTTTACTCATCGGAATCGGGACAAGATGAAGATTATAAAAAAGCTACAGAAATGGCAAGTAAATTTGCCAAATTGGTAGGTCGTCAGCCACGAATAATGATTGCAAAAATGGGACAAGACGGGCATGATAGGGGAGCAAAGGTAGTTTCTACCGGTTATGCCGATATTGGTTTTGATGTAGATATTGGAGCATTATTCCAAACACCTGCCGAGGCTGCAAAGCAAGCCATAGAAAACGATGTTCATGTACTTGGAGTATCGAGTTTGGCGGCAGGGCATAAAACCCTTATACCGCAAGTAATGGAAGAACTTAAAAAACTTGGTCGTGAAGATATTATGGTAATAGCAGGTGGTGTAATTCCTGCTCAAGATTATAAATATTTATACGATACAGGTGTTGTAGGTATTTTTGGACCCGGAACTTCGGTTTCTGTTGCTGCTATTAAAATATTAGAAGTTTTGATTGAAGCTTATTCTTAGTGCCTAACGGTCTTGCTAATAACCTGAGTTCGATTAATAATTTAATTCTCAGAAAACCAAAAGGGCATTAGATTTATGCTAAAAATCAGGAAATTATAACGGGTTATAATGAGTGGTTTTTAGTTAAAAGATGATGTGCTTTTGGTTTTTCTTCTTAGATTTCAATAATTAGCTCCTAAACTTCACCAAATTATCTTACATTATCCCGATAGTGTTACAATAATTTGTTTCGTTTAAAAACTAATTATTTGAAACTGAGGACAAAGTATTAATCGAACTCAGGTTAATAAGTGTTTTGTACTTGTTTAGTATTAAAATTCATACGTTAAAAGTAACAAACATTTCTGATCTTTTTGGTGCTTAATTCCGCACTTATGTTTGATATGCACCACTTAGCGTGCATTGGGTTTATTTGTTGTTGCCAAACGTATTTAACGTGAGTTCGATATAAGATTTAGTTCACAGAAAATCAAGAATAATTCAAGTTTGCATTGAAAATAAAGAAGTAATAGCGGGTTATTACAAGAGGTTTTCAGTGTAAAATTGTTTATTATTGATTTATTTTATTTTTATTCCTATTCCAATCAAAATGTTATAGTTCTTCCATATGTTCGCTGAACTCTTCGCTTTTTTATGTTTTTCGGCATCATCTGTTATTAACATATTACTTAGTCCGTAATTAAACCTTGACAACAAAATTCCTGATATTTTTTCACTAAATTTTAATTCATATTCAAGTTGAATAGAAAATCCGATACTCATCATTTTATAATCCTTAGTTATATCATTATTATAATCTTGGTCTTTAAACATTGGGTCATTTGGGTCAATAACCGTTATATATGATGTGTCAATATGCGTTATACCAGTTTCTTGTGCTTTTATTATAAATTCAATATATGGTCCAGCAGAAACCGACAACGGTATTTTATCGGACAATTTATAATTTAATAAAAACGGAATACTCAAAGTTGAATTATTTATATTTCCTTCACTTATATTAAAACCCCAAACATCTTTGATTTTATAAGAAATATATTTGTAATTAAATCCTGATGTTATTGAAAAATTATTTTTCAAATTATATTTTATCAATCCCTCTACGTAGTATCCATAATCTGTTGTATATTCAGTATATGGTGTAGATATATTCATAGGGTGTATTTTATATGTATAAATCATTTGCTTATAGGGTAATGCTATTGAAGTTCCTAAATCAAATTGATATGAAAGTCTTTTTTCTTCCTGTGCAAATCCTTCAAAATTTACTGCTAAAATTAGCATTATATATATTATTAATTTTCTCATTCTAAGTTATTTCTGAGATTAACGGTTGATGCATGGTTTCGTAGCAGAATTCAAAGTAATAATGTTAAAATTACGCAATGAGCCAAATTTACCACCATTAAAATAGACAAATCGGCAGATTTGACGGAGCTTAATAAAAGCTACACTGCTTGAATTTACTACTAAACCGCTCTATGAACTATACATTTTATTCTCGTTTATTTTTTATATTACTCAATCAATTTGTTAAATAATTTAATCGCTATTTTACAGTCATCACTGTTTTTAAAAGCAACAACATTTAATTCACTTTCAACTACTTTACCTTCAACTACACCTTTTGATTTTTTCCCTTTTTTCAATACAATCAAGATGTTCTGAAGGCCATCATTGTCTGATTTAATTTCTTTCACATCTTTCAAGTTAAAAACAAAAGTGTTTCCATTATTATCTTTTCTACTAACAGTCCCGTCTTTATCTACTGTAATTTCAGTTTTGTATAAAGATTTCTTGAGAACTTCATTTAAATCTTTAATTACTGTTTCGTTAGATTGTGCAAATAATGTAATACTCGAAAATAACACTATTGCTACTACTACTAATTTTGAAAAAATCGGTTTCATTGTTTTAAATTTATTTAGTTTATATTAAGAAAATTTACATATTACCTTTTTCAATTATTTCATAATGCAAATGAGGATAATATATAATACTTCCAATTAATGCATTTTTTAAATAACTTTGTTATATATATCTAATGTTTTATTAATTAATTAATTAATAAATAAAATCTTAGTAACAAAAGTTTTGCTTCCGTCTTCGTTTGAGCAAAAAGCTAGATATACTCCTGTGTGAACTTTTTCTCCACTAAAATTTTTACCATTCCAAGTGGCTTGTCCGCCTTCTGCTTTTGTCTCAAAAACAAGGTTTCCGCTAATATCAGTAATTTTAACATCGGCATTTTCTACTAAACCGTTTATTGCAATTAGTCCGTTAAAATCCGGTGGAACAGGGTTAGGATAAGCATAAACATCAGTAAAAAATTCATTACCTTCGGTGGCAGTACCTCTGTAAGAGATTAAACCTTTTGATGTTCCAAAATACACTTCTCCTGTTTTATCGTTAATTCCAATTGCACTTATTTCGTTAGATAGCAGAGGACTGTTATCTATTGTAAAATGTTTTAACTCTTCGGTTCCGTCTTCAGAAATGAGATAAACACCGGAATTTCTTGTTCCAAACCATTTGCGATTAGCACCATCAATGGCAATAGAACTTATTTCTTCTGTTTCTAATAAATATTGAGATATTCCGTTTTGTTCTATTATAACTCTTTGTCCTCTAAAACTACTATTTGTAAAAACATCACTAGGATAAAAATAAGTAACAACCCCTTTTGCAGTTCCTACCCAAATTGTTCCATCTTTATCTTCGGCAACACAATACACTTCGTTTGAAACTATATCGCCATTTTCGTCTAAGATATTTATTTTTTTGTAGTCATCATCATCTGTGTTTTCGTATGTTCCTTTATCATCGAAGATAAAAATACCGGCACGGTGCAATGTTACCCATTTGTATTTGTCTTGTGTAACAATAAGCGAACGTATCATGCTTTCTTGTGTAATGTTGCTGTATGCTAAGCCATGCCATTGACCGTCGGTAGTTCTAACATTAAATTGATTGTTAACAGCCATTCCACTAGTCCATAAATTTCCATCTTCGTCCATTGCTAAACCACCAACACGTACTGCGTCCCAAGTGCTAACGCAGTTTTCTAGAGAACTATTGTGTTGAAGATATTGATTTACTTGAACACCATTGTAAATTTCAAAGATTCCACCATTCCACGAAGATACAAATACTCTTTTGTCATCATTTCTATCAATTACAATATCCATAGGGTCAATAGCTCTGCTGCCTTCTAGTTTTATGTTTGTCCACCAATTATCATTGTAACACATAGCATGTGCTTTGTTGTATAAGTTATTCCAAGCAGCATTAACTCCTCCGGTAGTCGCCCACAATTTTCCGTTAAAAATATCTATATCCCAAAATGATAGTGAATAAGGTCCATTTGGTTTTATTGCAGTGGAATTTCCTCCTATCAGTTTAACAATTCCGTAGTTGGCATCAGCAAGATATAAATCATTATAATATTTAAAAGCATAATTTATTCTAGAATATGTTTGTCCCCACGCAAATTCATATTTATCTACTAAAGTTTCATTACCAGATGAATTTATAATTGTTAACTTATGATTCCAACACAGGTATAAGTTTTCTTCATCTGAATTAATAGAATAATATGTATTTGCTCCGTCAATTTCATATTCTGTCCAAACGCCACTATCTAAATAATAAAGTTTGTTTATATCATCATCTTGAGTTACATATAGTTTGTTTTTGTATATCGTAAAATCTTTAAATGCCAAGTTTGGGTTAGGAATAGAAAAATCTTGATGCCAATTTTCATAAAAAGAAAGATTTGAACTATTAACATCGGCAGTAAAAATGCCATCTTCGGTTGCTGTATAGAACATATTGTTGTAAACAATAATATCAAAAACTTGTTTTTGTGAACTGTTTAGACCTATTAGGTAAGTATCTTTTATTTCGTATTTATCAATATCGAGATTAACAACACCAAAACCGGTAGCTAAATAATAGTTATGATTGTATGATATTATGTTGTTTATCGATTTTGAACCGTAAATTTGTTTTCGTTTTATGTCAGAAATATTTATTATTGTTTTACCTTTAATTATATCGATATTCCCATTTTCGTATCCTACAATTATTGCATCTTTTTCTTCGGCATAAAACACTGTAGAAATTGTTACATCAGATAATCCTTTTTCTTTTGAAAGTATTTCGGTACTGTTGTCGCTTGTATTGTATACAAATAAACCGTTTTCTGTATTACAATAGAATTTATCTTTGGCTTGAGTTATTTTTTTTCCGTTAGAATATGGTAGGTGTGTTTTCCATTCGCCTATCCCTATTTGAGAGAAACTAAACTTAGCAAATATAATAAATATAATTATGATATTTTTCTTCATGAAACTTAGTATTAAAACTTTTGATATTAACTGCAAAATTCAAATTTTATTGCATAAACAAAAGTAATATTTATTATTAAATTTTTATTGATATCTTTGAAAAAGTATAAATCTGTAAACTAATAAAGATTGAAGATAAAACTTATTACAATAGGTAAAACAGATAAAAAGTATTTTATTCAAGGGATTGAGGAGTATACAAAACGTTTAAAACATTATATAAAATTTGAAACTATTGTTATTCCCGACATAAAAAAGAATAAAAAAACTGATGAAACATTACAAAAAAAACTAGAAGGTGAGCTAATTTTAAAAAATACTCAAAACACAGATTTTTTAGTTTTATTAGATGAAAATGGTGACACATTTTCTTCGGTTAAATTTGCAAAATTTATTGAAAATCAGACCTTGAAATCAGTAAAAAATCTTGTTTTTGTAATAGGTGGACCTTATGGTTTTTCAGAAGAAGTTTATAAAGCAGCAAATAAAAAGATTGCTCTTTCAGAGATGACATTTTCTCATCAAATGGTAAGATTAATATTTGTGGAACAACTATATAGAGCTTTTACAATAATAAAACGAGAGCCATATCATCATCAATAGTTAATAAAAATAAATAGTTTAGAGTAAAACTTAAATAAATATGTATTTACTTTGTGATTATGGAAAAAAGGTGGATTGTTAAAACACAAGGTGATTATAAATTAGTCGAAAATTTGGCTAATGAATTAAACATAAATAAAGTTTTAGCAAACTTATTGGTTCAAAAAGAAATTACTACATTTAATCAAGCAAAATCTTTTTTTCGACCATCGCTTAACGATTTACACGACCCTTTTTTAATGAAAGGAATGAACGTAGCTGTTAATCGTTTAAACACGGCAATAAAAAATAATGAAAAAATATTAATTTATGGCGACTACGATGTTGATGGAACAACTGCTGTTGCTTTAGTTTATTCTTTTTTAAGTAAATATTATGGTAATTTAGATTATTATGTACCTGATAGATTTACTGATGGTTATGGCGTATCTTATAATGGAATTGATTATGCCGATGAAAAAGAAATATCTCTGATAATTGCCCTTGATTGTGGAATTAAAGCTGTGGATAAAATTGAATATGCAAAAGAAAAAAATATAGATTTCATTATTTGCGATCATCATTTACCCGACGAAGTAATACCCGATGCTGTTGCAGTATTAGATGCAAAACAAGAGGACTGTAACTATCCATACAAAGAGTTATCGGGTTGTGGAGTAGGGTTTAAATTTATGCAGGCTTTTTCGGTAGTAAACAATCTTAAATCTACCGAAATTTACGATTATCTCGATTTAGTGGCAATAAGTATTGCATCTGATATTGTTCCAATAACAGGAGAAAACAGAGTTCTGGCATTTTATGGATTAAAAAATATAAACACAAATCCATCACCAAGCATAAAGGCATTGAAAGAAGTATCCGGAATTTTAAAATCAGAAGTTACAATAAACGATATAGTTTTTAAGATAGGACCAAGAATAAATGCAGCCGGAAGGATAGAAAGTGCAAGGAAATCGGTAGATTTATTAATATCAAAAAACTATACTGATGCAATATCTTTTGCAAAAAAGATTGATGAAATAAATACTCAACGAAAACTTATAGACCACGACATTACAGAAGATGCCCTTAATTCAATAATAAGCTCCGATGAACTAATAAATAAGAAAACCACAGTGCTTTATAACAAAGATTGGAGTAGGGGAGTTATTGGTATTGTAGCATCTCGTTTAACTGAAACTTATTTTCGCCCAACAGTTATTTTGGCCGAAACAGCCGAAGGTTTGGCTTCCGGTTCGGCACGTTCGGTTCCGGGTTTTAATTTATACGATGCCGTAGATAGTTGTAGCCATTTATTAGAAGGTTTTGGAGGACATATGTATGCCGCAGGTTTAACTCTTAAAACAGAAAATATAGAAAAATTTACCGATTGTTTCGATAAATTTGTTAGCGAACATATAACCGAAGAGCAGTTAATACCACGTATTAATGTTGATGCAATCTTAAGTTTAGATGATATAGACCAAAAGTTTTTTAATATACTTAGACAGTTTGCCCCATTTGGTCCGGGAAATATGCACCCTGTTTTTGTTGCTCGCGATGTGGTTGATACCGGAGGAAGTAAAATAGTAGGGAAAGATTCTACACATTTAAAAATTAGTGTTAAACAAAATAATGCTGTTTTTAATGGTATTGCTTTTGGAATGGGCAATAAATACGAACTAATTAAAGATAAAAAACCTTTCGATTTGTGCTTTACTATCGAGAAAAACGAATTTATGGGGAAAATAAATATTCAACTTAGCGTTAAAGATATTAAGCTGGATTAACCCGAATTATTTACCGAAAACTTCTTCTTAGATTTCAATAATTAACTCCTAAACTTTACCAAATTATCTTACATTATCCCGATAGTGAGTGTTACAATAATTTGTTTCGTTTTGTTGAATTTGTAATTATTAAACCAATAAATTTTCAAATACCTGTTTGTTAATCCAATTTTGCTTCCATGCTTCATTGGCAATATTTTCTATTCTCGATTTAAAATCTAAGTATAGAGCGTTTTCTTGTGAATATTCAATTAGTTCTGTAAAAGATTTTAGCATACTTGTAAAAAAAGTATCATTCATATTGTTTGTTGCCGAATATTTTTGAGCAGTTTCAATGTTAAATATCATTATATCAATAATTATATATGGTTCAACATTTATCGATTTATATTTTTTTATAAGTTTATGTGCAGTTGAACGTCTTTTTTTGGGTTTTCGTCTGCCTTCGGGAAAATATTCTTTGTTTATTTTAAACTTAGCTTCGTTTATTAGCTTTTCTTCATTAGGATTAAAAGCAAAGTCGTAGTATTCTTTAACGGGTTTAAATCGTGTGTAAATATCAATAATTTGATTCTCTAATTGTTTTTTGGTTAAAGCTGATAGATATTTTTTTAAATCTTTTTTACTCATAGTTTTCAAAAGTATAGAAAAAATACAGTAATTATTGTAAATAATAAAAAAAACCTTCAAGTTATAAATGCTTGAAGGTTTATGTTTTTTTATAAAAATCTATTTCTAATACGTAGTAGTAACATTCTCATCAACAGCAAGAATAAAATCTCCTGTGTTTTTGTTTTCGTTGTCAAGTTTAGAAATATCGGCTTGTGTAACTGTTGTTATTACAACAATTTTTGCCTTAGGATATTTTTTTTGTAAATACCAAACAGTTCCTTCGTGGTTTTCTGAGTGATAAGCACCGTTGTAATGAATTACAGTTTGTCCTTTTTTCCAATCTTTACCAATAAAGTGAGCCATTGTAGCATCTTTCATTGCTTGAGATTTTGGTAGGTTTACTGCTCCGTGTCCGTTCATACCGCTCATTTTTAACATTTCTGCATAGCAGGCAAGGGTAGTGTCGTACTCAATTGGTAATGGTGCACAGTATTTTCTTGCTTCTTCGCTAAATTTATCAATGCCTTCAAATCCATTATGGTAAACTGCCGAAGCATAACGGCGAGGAATATTTGCTGCAATAAAATGTAAATTGTTTTCTTTGGCAAATTCTACAAGTGGCTTGTAATCTGTGCTATGGTTAGGCCATAAACGCATTTCATCTTCAAAATTCTTTTGCGAAATTGTTCCGTTAAGATATTCGTCCATTATTAATTGGTTATCGCTTTCGAACATTTCGGCACTTAAAACAAGTTTTTCTTTTTTTGTTTCAAAAATGCTTTTTGTTATCTCAAGTTCCATCCAATGTGCTATGGCATTGTTGTGTAGTTCACCAATAAAAATAAAATCAGCGTCTTTAATATTTTTAATCATATCGGAATATGATACTGCTTTTCCGTTTGCATCAAATAATTGATATGCAGGTTTATCGCTTACAAACGACATAAGAAATATAACAAATGAAAGTAAAATTAATTTTTTCATATTAAATAGTTTAAAAGTTTAAAGTTTATAAAATTTAGATAAATATAACTACAAAAGGTTTAATTTTTACTGTAGAATTTACACCATTTTGTTAGTTCGCATTCCTTACATTTTGGTGTTCGTGCTAAACAAACATATCTTCCGTGCAATATTAACCAATGGTGAGCAATAGCTAATAATTCTTCGGGAATATGTTTAACAAGTTGTTTTTCGGTTTCTAGCGGGTTTTTAGCTTTTGTTGTTAAGCCCAATCTTTCCGAAACTCTAAAAACATGAGTGTCTACAGCCATTGCAGGTTTATTAAATGCTACCGACAAAATAACATTTGCTGTTTTTCTACCAACACCGGGTAGTTTTATTAGCTGTTCCATTGTGTCGGGAATTTGCGAATTGAAATCGGTAACCAACATTTTTGCCATTCCCGAAAGGTGCTTTGCTTTGTTGTTTGGATAAGAGCATGATTTTATTAACTCAAAAATTTCGTAAACTTCTGCTTCAGCCATTTTTTCGGGAGTAGCATAAAACTTAAAAATCTCTGGAGTTATTACATTTACACGTTTATCGGTGCATTGTGCCGAAAGTATTACTGCAACAATCAGTTCAAACGGATTTGTAAAATCCAGTTCGGTTTCGGCAATTGGTTTGTTTTTTTTAAAGTAATCTATGATGTTTTCGTATCGTTCTTTTTTTGTCATTCTCCGAGTGTGTTAAAAGTTTCGTAGCCAACCAACCTGTCGTATCGCGATGAAAAACCATGAAAATAAATTAATATCTGATAGTCGTTTTCTGTTTGCCAATGGCTGCCTTCTATGTATGATAAATCGGGTTTTGTTTCTCCATCTTTAAGATAGACATATTGATAGTTATAATAACCCTGTTTTAGCATTAATCTTAACTGATAAGCTTTACGCTGATAGTTGTAAATCATACGGTTAGCTTTTGTAAAACTGCCATTAGATAACCTGCCAAATATATACAAATCGCCATCAACTATTGGTGCATCGTATGGTAATGTGAAATAAACATGCACATAATCGCCTTCGGTATTACTGTCCTCTCGGTAGTTTGTTTTTATCAGATAATCTCCGTTTATATCGTGTTCCGAGAAATAAATTTTAAAAGCTCGTGGCTCATCATCGTAAAGTTTTATATGATAGAACGGATCTTCGAAAACTATTTCTTTTATAAATTGCGATTGATATTTCAAATCTTTTACATCGAAATTTCTATATTCGTTTCCTGCTTGGAAAGAAAGCTTATCGTTGTAATCGAAAACTAATTCGCGGTCGCGTTGAAAATTTGGTTTAATATCTGTTACAGCAGTACACCAAAACCCGTTTTGTAAAACAACCGGTTTAATTTCTTGATATGGGTCGTTAAGCTCTAAACTATTGATGTTTACTACAAAATTTACTTGTTGATTAAATTTTCGCAACTCAATTTGGTTTGCTTTAGTAATGTTTGCCTGAATATTTGTAATTGGCTCAAATACCGAAAAACGAGCTGTTAAAACAAGATTTTCTTCATCGTCATCTTCGTAAACAATAAGCAGGTAATTTCCCGATATTGTAAATTGAATATCATCGTTAGGGATTGTTATTCGGTAGTTTGTATAACTTACAACTGTATTAAACGAGAATTTATAATCAGAAACCATATCGTAGGTTTGGCTTGCCAGATAATCCATTGGCATTAAATCAGATGGTTTCCAATCGTAGGTGCAATGCACAATTTTGTAAGAAAAATTGCGTACATCGTGACCAATATCATCAAACAAGATTGTTACTTGGTCGTTAGAGTTTAAACTGATATAAGGGTAGGAGAGTTCCCAACCTTCGCGAAATATTTTTACCGACTTAATACTATCTTGATATACATAATCTTCGTAACGTAAATGATTATCAATATAATATTCTTCGTTCTCGCTGTCTTGCGAAAACAGGTTTATCGATATAAATATAAAAATAATTAATAATTTCATTAATTTAATTAAGATGTTTTGTTAGTGTGTTTATTACTTTAAAATTAGCTAAAAACGTACCTGCAAATATTCTAAAAATTGTATAAACAGGTACTGCAAGTATCATACCGCCAATTCCTGCCAAGCTACCTGCTGCAAGAATTACTATAAAAATTTCTAATGGGTGAGCACTTACAGAGTTAGAGTAAATAAGCGGCTGAAATATAATATTATCAGATAGTTGCACTATTGCAAATATAATTGCAGAGTAGCCAATAAGTGGTATAAGTTGTGTGTATAAATCTAAATCAAGATTCACTGCTGCTGCAATAATTATCCCGAAAACAGCTCCAATAATTGGACCTACATAAGGTATAACATTTAGCATTCCTGCAATAAAACCAATGGTGATGGCATGTTGAAATTCAAGACCAATTATTAACATTCCTATTGTTACAAGTGTGGCTACAAGTAGAACTTCTATAAATAAGCCAATAAAATATCGACTTAAAAGTCGTTGCGATTTTATCATAGCAAGTTTAACTCTTGAGTCGTACTGGTCGGGTACCATCAATAAAATTATTCTGTAGAATAAATAACTGTCTTTAATAAAAAAGAATGCTATGAAAGAAACTGCAAATGAACCAATTATCAGATTGCTAAAAATTGAGCCAATTGAGATAACCGAATTTGAAAGTGCAGATATGTTTAAAAATGTTTGTGCCTTTTTTGTAATAAATACAAATAATTCGGTTTCTCCGTTATTAAGTCTGTAGAATATATTTTCTATTCCGGCAATTGGTTCTTTAAAAACATCAACAAGATGTTGAGGGTTAATTTCTGATAGAATTTTTGCTTCGTTGGTAATAATTGGTATAAATATCCTAAAGAATGTAAAAAATATTATCCATACAGAAAGAAGTGTTAAAAAAGCATTTAAACTGTTTGGAATATGTAATTTGCCTATTCGTATTTTTTTTAATATCCTGTTAACAGGCGAACCAATTAATGAAACAATGTAGGCAATTATTATATAAACAACTATATTGCTAAAAAACCATAGCGATGAAATTATCAATAAAATAATTAATGCAGATATTATTATATTTTTGTTTAATTTCATTTTTTAATTTTTGATAACTAATATGTCTTTTAGATTTCGTCCGTAACCATTGTAGTCTAAGCCATAGCCAATAATAAAATCGTTGGGGATTTCGAATGCATAATGGTGAACTTTGAAATCTTTTTTGTAAGCTTCGGGTTTAAACAAAAGTGTTACAATAATTATTTCTGCGGGTTCGTATCCTTTCAATTGCTTAATAATGCTGTCTAAAGTATTTCCTGTATCAACAATATCTTCTATAACAACTACAGTTTTGTCTTTAATATCTTCGTTAATACCAATTAATCTTTTTACATTTCCTGTAGAGCCGGTTCCTTGATACGAAGCTAGTTTTAAGAAGGTTATCTGACTTGGAACAGTAATTTCTTTGTATAAATCTGAAGCAAACATAAACGAACCGTTAAGTATTCCCATAAAAATTGGGTCTTTAGTTTCTAGACATTTGTTTAATTTGTCGGCTATTTCTTTTACTCTTACTAGTATTGCTTCTGAACTTAAATATGGTATAAATTCTTTGTCTAAAACTTTTGTTATTTTCATTGTTAAAATTTTATTTTCAAAAGTAATAAAAATTATCCTATTGCTCTATAGTTAAATTGTTAAATGGCTGAATTGTTTTTTTTTGATGTGGATATTTGTTGGTTTTTTCTTTAAAAGAAGATTTTGTTTCTCGCAAAGGTTTTTTCACGCAAAGAACGCAAAGAAGTCGCAAAGTTCGCAAAGGTTTTTATGATGCTGATTTTCGCTGATTCTTATGATTTGTTTCTAGCAAAGGTTTTTTCACGCAAAGAACGCAAAGAAGTCGCAAAGTTCGCAAAGGTTTTTATGACGCTGATTTTCGCTGATTCTTATGATTTGTTTCTGCAAAGGTTTTTTCTCGCAAAGAACGCAAAGAAGTCGCAAAGTTCGCAAAGGTTTTTATGATGCTGATTTTCGCTGATTCTTATGATTTGTTTCTAGCAAAGTTTTTTTCTCGCAAAGTTTGCAAAGAAGTCGCAAAGTTCGCAAAGGTTTTTATGACACTGATTTTCGCTGATTCTTATGATTTGTTTCTGCAAAGTTTTTTTCTCGCAAAGAACGCAAAGAAGTCGCAAAGTTCGCAAAGGTTTTT
>Ga0256913_10000559_pt1 | contig 19406 bp, 20 predicted proteins | sample Axial_MatmetaG_FD_185970 | JGI IMG/M metagenome (GOLD analysis project Ga0256913, IMG submission 185970) | Deep-sea worm associated microbial mat communities from Axial Seamount, Juan de Fuca Ridge, Pacific Ocean - Axial_Mat | ecosystem: Environmental > Aquatic > Marine > Oceanic > Microbial... | reverse complement strand
ATTGTATAATCTACTTTTAATTGTTATTTTCATGATATAGAAAAATTTTATAATGCATACACACATTCTAACTCAAATTTCAAATATTGTGTTTTTAAAAACGTAAATTATATTTCACAAGCTGGTTATTATCCTCAATATTCTAATAATACTTTTCATAATTGCAATTATATTCACGTTGGTTATTATATTAAACAATTTAACATTTTTTCTAATTCAAGCATTAAAATATTTAATAAAACCGATTTACAATATTGTTTGTTTATAAATTGTAGTTTTTTATTTAGTGGCGGAGGATTAGGAACTGATGAAACTGAATATACATATCCAAGCGGTACTAGTGGAGATGAAAAATTACAGAATTTAAGAGAACGAATGGCTAATGTATATGGTGAATATTTTGCAGATTATTTAATAGGATGCGTATATTACACTGGTAATTACGAAGATATATTCATGGATGCAGACAATGATGATTTTCATTTAGTACCAGGATGTATAGCTGAACATATGAGTTATAATGGAAATTACATTGGTGCAAAATCAAGCTCAATTCACAGTAATATTAATAATTCATTTTTAAATAATGTAAGTACTAGTGGATATATTATTAATCAAAATAGTGATGCAACATATGAAAGTGTAATATTAGACATTGGTTCTGTTCAAAAAATTAAAAATATAAGTATACAAGAACATTTATCACCATATAATGGCATTCAAATAAACACTGAAACGAATTTAGGTCAAATAAGTAATCAAAATGACGTGTTAATAGATGATAAAACATATTCAGTATTATCAAATAATATAGTTTTAAATAATTTGTCAAATGATTTTTATGTTAAACATGATACATTTATAACATCGGCTGAAACGTTTGAAAATGATTTAACTTTTAATGAATATTGTTATGAATATGGAACATGTGCTTATGGTACTAGTGGAACAAATGGATATGATGACATATGTGGAACAAATGGAACATTTGTAGCACGTCCAAATGAATGTGGAACTAACGCAGAAGTTCAAGAAGTATTATTAAGTAATAATATTAAAAAAATAATAATAAAAACAAGTAAAACCGATGAATTATTAAGTAATTCAAATGAACTTTTAATAAAATTAAATGAAGCTCCTAAAGTAAATGTGAATATATTAGGAGAACCAATAATTGGAAACGCTGATTTAAATTATAATGACGACACAGCTGTTTCATTGTATACTAGATATATTAAGTTTTTTATAACTATAAAATCTAATAATTTAGCTATAAAATGATAAATAAAATTGAAAATGGTTGTATTCAGTATAATGTTGAATACAAAGTAGAACAAGGAACAATAACTTATAATGGTATAACATATAATGCAGGTGATTATTTTATTGGATTAAGCGATTATCAATATTTTGATGAATCTATTATTACAGATTTAATTCCAGATATGACAAGTAATACATCTCCAAGTGGAGAATGTATAGGAGATGGTGTATATAGAGATAGTTCAAATTATCAATATTGGAAAGCTTTTAATAAAAGTTTATACGATAATAATGATAATTGGATATCTAAAGAAACCGTTGACAAACCATTTCCACATTGGATAGGATATAAATTTGAAAATCCAGTGATTTGTAATAAATTTATAGTTCAAGTTAGTAGATACAGATATTATACTGGACCTAAAAAAATTAAAATTGAATCAAGTAATAATGGAATTAATTGGGTTGAATTATATAAATACGAAGAACAATATTTTCCTAATAGTAAATTTAAAAAGTGTTATAAATTTGATAATGAAATACCTTATTTATATTATAGATTATTTATAGAAGAAGGATTTAGTACAATTTATGTAGAAGTTGGAGAATTAATAATGTTATACGAACAACTAACTAGTGTTATTATAACTACAACTAGTAAAATAAAAAGTGTATCTGCTGAATATAAGTTAAATGAAACACCAACTAAACATAATAATAAATTTAATAATTTAGCAATTGAACATGAAAATTCTACGTATTCTGGAAATTTTAGTGATAAAACACAATTTAAAGAACTTGGAATAGAAATTCCAGTACAAAAAGAATATGGAGAAATAATGAAAACTACTAATATTAAAATGTTTAGTAAACCATTAAACGGACATCAACGCAGAATAGAAAATAATATTTAAATATAATATTCAACTTTTTTAACTTCTCCTCTTGAATTAGTATAAAAAACTTTAACAGAACGAATTTTTTCAATTCGTCCTTCATCTTTACCATTAATTTCATTAATTACTTGATCTGCATCCCATTCTATTTTAATTGCAGGTGTTTCACCAAGCATTAATTTTAAATCATTTTTCATTTGCTCTACATTAAAGTTGCCTTCAAAATCTATTGATTTAATATAATTGGTAATTGCATCTTCTTTAAGTGGATCTTGTATCATGATTGTAATATATTATTTTTTTATTTATTATTTCTTTATCTAATATCTTTAGTCTTGTATAAAAAGAATTACTATTGTTTAATTGATATAATCTATATAATATTATTGGTTTTTTCGCTTTTAATGAATTTAATTTATATGTTTCATCAAAAAAATTATTAATATTAAATTCGTTATTTTCTATTCCATTGTAATAAGACCAGTCATCTAAATTAATATTAGTATAATTTAAAAATTCTTGATAATTTTTAAACTCATATGTATTTGGATATATAGTCATATTTTCAAGTTTATAATTTATTCTATTTAATAAATAAATGTTAAATACAGGTGGTCCTGTTTTATAATAAATATTATCAACTTTTAATAATAAGTACGCAGTTTTAATATATGTATCAACTAATTTATCTAAAAAACTTAAAATTTTATATGGTTTATAAATTAAGTTTGGATTTAATTCATCATTATTATCTATATAATTTATTATAGTATTTAAATACATATAAAATGCATAGTGTTCTTTAAAAATATAATTTACATAATTTTCGTTTGATTTAAATGTATTATAAAATTCACGATATTTTAACATAATTGCTTCATATAAAACATCACGAATTTTATCAATATTATAAAAATTAACTATGTCGTTAGTTTTTAATAACATGTTAATTAAATGTTTTTTAATTCACTTATCATTGCATATAATGTTACAAATGGATCTCGTGCGTTTGGTAAATGTGTATCAATATATTTTGATATCGTAATATAATAATGCGGTAACTTTGTTATTGATTCCGGATGATGTTGTTCAACATAATACCAAAAGTTTCTATTAAATTTTTCAAATGCAAGATCAAATCTATCTAACCAATTTTTATACAAATAATTCCAAACTTCTATATTATTCATTTTTCCAAATATACATTCATATATTTGATTATCTTCAGTGTTTACAATATCTGTTTTAAATTCACCAGTTAAATGTACAACTTGTAAACTTTGTAATGATTGTCTAAAGTCTGGAAATGTTTTTATTACAATTTCCTTTAATATATTTTTATCAATATTGAAGTTTTCTTTTGTATTTAATTGTAAAAGATATTTTAAAAATTTAGTTTTTAATTCTTTAGATTCAGTGCTACTATTTGGTGTAAAATCAACTACTGTAAAACGAGATAATATTGCATCTTCTATTTTTTGAATATGATTGCATGTTGCAATAAATCTAACATGATCTTTATATTCATCAACTTCCATAAATGCGCGTAATTCATCTTGCATTTGTCTTGATGCACCATCAAATTCTTCTAAATATACAATTTTCATATCTGATACAACATCATCTTCAAAATTTATAGTCATTTTACTACAAAATTGTTGAACTTCATTTCGTAATACATCAACACCTAATTTACTTGATAATGTTATATGTGGATATTTTTTAACTAATATTCTTGCAACTGTAGTTTTTCCTATTCCAGGAGGTCCAGCTAATATTAAATTAGTCTGAATTCCATGTTGTAATATTGATTTTGTTCTATCTAATAGTACAACTTCTTCAAACGTTTTTGGTCTGTATTTTTCCCAAAATAAATTATTAATTGGATTTGTCATATTTTAATTTTTTAATGAATTATTAATTATAATGATTTTAGTAAAAATGTTTATAAAAAAATTATAATATATAATTAATAATAATATGTTTTTATATGCCTGAGTTAAATAATAGAATTGAAAATAAATACAATTGGGAAGATGTTTTTCTTCGTGATTTAGTTGTTAGTTTTTTAGATGTATTAAATGATAGAATATATTGGGTTAATAATTGGGAAGATGAATCACGTAAAATAAATGTTCCTTTTTATTATAGTGTAACTGGAGGTGATGATTTTTTATTAGATTCATTTGTTGATGATGTTCCTGATAAACGAATTGAATTAAATTATGACCAAATTCCACGTGGAATTGTTACATTAAAATCATGGAAAATTAAATCAGATCAATTATCTAATCCAAATGTTAGAATTAGTAGAGTTGTTGAAGATAATGAAATGTTAAAGCGTGTTGTATCTAAAGTGCGAACCTTACCATTAACTGCATCATTTGAAATAAATGTTAAAGTAGCATCAGAATTAGATTTGTTTAAATTAATACAATCAATATGGAATTTTGTATATCAATATCAATATTTTTATTTTGATCATAATTTTTTACGAATTGATGCATTTTTAAAACTTAGTGACGATGATCAAAATTCAGTACTTCGTGAAATTAAAATGAATACTGCAGTTTATCCCGAACATAAATTTAATGTTAAAGTTGAAACATATTATCCATTGTATGGTGATATTGAACAAATTCCACCTATAAAAAGAACAATGTTTAAACAATATACATGGAATTTAGCTGGTTCTGGTGCAGAAGTTCAAAAAAATCCTAAAAACAATTATCCACAATAAAAAAACAACATTGAAAGTATAATATATAAAATAAATGTATATAAAATATTTTTCAGAATTTTTTGATAAAATTTACAAAAAAATGAATTAGAATATTTTATATATACTTTAAATAAAAAAATTAAGCATTAACGCAGATGAAAAATATTAAGTTAGAACTTTTCAACTTCAAGAAATCTTTAAACATGGATCAGGAGGATATTTATCGTATAGTAGATTCTCATCTTAACATATATGATAAAGTATCTGAAAAGCAATTATACGAATCTCTATCAACAAAACTAGATATCTATAAATATGATAGTGGTGTTAAAAAATTATTGGAAAATATTGAAACAGAATTAAAGGAAAATAATTTATTATACGCGCTGAAAGATTTATACAAAAAAGTTGAAAAATTAGACGAAGGTGGAATGGTATATCGTCATCCTATGAAAGTTATAATGGATATTATAAATGAATCAGATGATAAAGATAGAACAGTTAAAATTTTAAATGAATTATCACTATACGATTTTGTTCCTCCAATTAAAAAGTTCTTATTACAATTTACAAAAAGTCCATTAGAACGTGCTAATATGACAAGCGATGGCGGAAAAGCTGATCCAGTATTTTCAGTTGTTGAAAGAATAGAAGATGGACATTTGGCATATGTTGAAGATAAATGGTTTATTATATCTGAATCAACAATTGAACCAACTACACTAGATAAATGGTTTAATGATTCAAACAAATTAAAGCAAATGTTAAGATTACAACAGGCAATTAATTTAGGTGAATTTGAAAATGGTATTTTAAACTTTAAAATTGATGAAAATTTACATATTGGTGTAAATGTTGAAAATGGTGAATTATTATTAAATGGAGAAAAAACTAATAAAGAAACTACATTAGAAAACATTTTTAATTCTCCTATAATTCCATTTATGAAAAAAGATTTTTATCCTATTATTAGTGAAACAGTAAATAATATTGATAAATTTGTAGATCTTGATATTGCATTAAAAGTTTATAATGTTACAAATCCATTTTTAGAATCAATAGTATTTAATTATAAAGATAAAATTTATACGTACAATGTAGATAGAAGATATGGTAATTCATTTTATGAATATCAGTCAGCTGTTGAATTAGTAAATGAAATGCAATCAGAATTAGGTTATGATTTAACATATTTCTTTAAAAATAAATTTGATGAAGAAGTTTTAGTTAAAAAAGATTTAGAAAACAAAGAAAAAGTTATATTAGAAGCATTAAAAGAAGTTGAATATAATATTGATAGATTAAATGTTTCAGGAATGCTTGAACTTGATGAAATTGCTACAGCTAAAACTGAATTAGTAAATGAAAAGAAAAAATTAGAAAATCAATTACAATCTATTAAAAAATTAATGAATAAATCAAATAAAGAAAAGATTGTTAAATATTAAAATTACGAATAATTAATTCAAAAAATCCCTTCTATTTAAAAAGAAGGGATTTTTTATTTTTATATAATTAAGAATATTATTATATTTACACTATGAAAATTTTTTTAGATGATGAACGAAATCCAACAGATTGGAAACATTATGATAATTCATGGATTGTTGTTAGATCATGTGATGAATTTAAAAAAACAATATTAGACGCATATCATAATGTTGAAGAAATAGAAGCAATTAGTTTTGATAATGATTTAGGTGAAAATGAACCTGAAGGATATGATTGTGCTAAATGGTTAATAGATCAATATATTGTAGTACCTGAAATTTTAATTCACACAATGAATCCGCCAGCAGGATTAAATATTTTTTATTTAATGAAAAATTGGCAAAAACATAATAATATTGCACAAAATGTAAAAATAATAAATCTACAAAAAAATGAGCGTACCAGTAGGAACAATAGTTAAATTAAAAAAAGAATGTTTAGGTAACAAACCTGGAACAATTGGTGTATGTTTTAATGATTATGATACGGGAAGTCAATTTATATTTGAAAATGGAGAATATGATGGATTTTCAGATGAAGAAATAAAATTATTTTTGGATATAATTGATTTTTCATATGAATTAGAAACATATGATTTTATTAGTGTTATGTATTTAGCTGATGATTTTAAAAAAGGTGTATTTGATAGTGTATTAAAACAAAAATAATTTTTTAATAATAATAGTTAAAACATGTAATAATTATGTCAATTTTTAAATATAAAGAAGAACAGAAACCTAATTTTTTTCAAAAATTATTTGGAATAACGCCAAAATATAATTATGTAATTGAAGTAAATAATTTATTTTATAAGCACGAACAAGATGTTTATAAAATATCTAGGTTTGATATTGAACGTTTAAAAGAAAAATATAATGTATCTGATATTGATTTTTTAGATGAACGTTTATCTATGTTTAAAGAATATTTAAAAAACTGTTTAGTTGATAATAAACTAGATACATATGACAAAGATGAATTGTCACATATTGAAAATATATTAAAATTACCACCTGAAATAACTAAATCAATTGTTGAAAAAGAATCATTAAACACGTATAAAAAAATGATTAAAACATTTGTATCAGATGGTAAGCTAGATGAAGTAGAAGAATCAACATTAGAAGAATATAAAATTAAATTAAATATATCTAATTCAGATGCTAATGCTATTTATATTAAAGAAGCACTTAAATATTTTTATAATTATGTAAATGAAGTAATACAGGATGAACGTTTGTCACCAATTGAAGAACAAACATTATTTGCTATAATGAAAAATTTAAAAATTAATGTTAAGTTGGATGATGAAACATTAGCAAAATTAGGTAGATTTAAATTATACTGGAAAATTGAAAATGGTGAATTAGATCCAATTGACTCGGATATAAATTTAATTAGAGGTGAAAAATTATATTTTAAAACAGATGATGTTAATTGGTTAGAATTAAGAAAAATTACAAAACGTTATAATTACGGAGGGCCAACAGCAAGAATAAAAATTGCTAAAGGAGTTTATTATAGAATTGGTAGTATGAATGTTCAACCTGTCACAAGTGATGAATGGAGAACTATAGATTCAGGTTCATTATATTTAACTAATAAACGTCTAATATTTATGGGAGATAAATCTAATAAAACAATTAGACTTAATAGAATATTAGATATTATGTCATATTCAAATGGCGTAGATATTAAAAAAGATTCTGGTCGTAGTCCATTTTTAGAATTTGACGAAAATGTTGATATATTTTCAATGATATTAGTTAGATTAATGAAGGAATATTAAATATTTAACCATATCCATTTAGCATTTCCAGCAGTCCAAATACGATAATAACCTAAACTAAGCATTATTTCATGTTCAGTTTTATTTTTATCATAACCCATTTTAACTAATTTATATTTAGTCCAATTATATCGATGTGATCGCAATCCATTTATTATATAATAATAACTTGGACTTGTGTAGTCGTTAAATTTAAAATCCATTTTATTATACACATTTCCAATACCCCAATCTAAATTTGAATATGTTATGATTTTATTAACGTCATTTGTTCGTATAAAATGTTTTAAAAGTTTTGTCGCACCTCCTATAACATTATAATTTAATTTAGAACAAAATCTATATAATTCATACGAGTTTTGTTCATGTTGTTGCCCTAAACTTTTTCTTAATTTTCCAAATGTCATAACACTTATTAATATGTCATTGTAGAATAAACCATAATTTAATTTAGTGCGAATAGTACCTTGTAAATGATTTTCTTCTAAAAAATTAGATATTTCTTTATATTTTAATTGTTTTATTTTACATTTTCGTGCATATACTATATTTTCAGTTTTATTAAATAAACTTAATAATCTAGATTTTACAATATCTTGTTTATATAACCATTCATCTTGCCATATTTGTATTAATCTTATGTTATGTTTTTTACATTCTAAAAATTTATTTTGATGATAATTTTTATTTTTATATAATTCATTATGCCAATATGTTCCATTTATTTCAAATGCAATGTTATATGTTGGTATTAATATATCTAATTCTAGTGGTGATATAATAGTTCTATTATTAACATTAATTAAATTCTTGTTTATATGACACTCATTTATTAAAAATTCTAATATTTCATTTTGTATTTTTGACGAACTAGTTGAATTTAATGGATTACATATTGTACATAATTCTATGTTTGATTTATATCTTTGATATAAAATATGATGATGTATTGTATATTCATTATTACATTTATCACACTTAATTGTTATATTTCTATTTAAATAATTAAAATTTTTAAAATTTAAAAAAGAATAGTTTTCTCTAATAGACTTTTCCCATCTACTAGACATGGTATTTTTTCTGGTTTGACTTCGTTTTTTTATTAATTTTTCATTAGATAGTGGATGTGAACCCCAATTTTTTAAAAACGTATTTTGTCGTTTAGAATTTATTATATCATTTTTAAGTGGTGTTATATAACCATATTTATTTAAGCATGTTTTTTGAATTTTCTCTTTAATTAAATTAGATTTTGCAACATTATCAACACCATATTTAGTTAAACATGTTTCTTGTCGTTTTTTTAAAATTTTGTTCTTATCTTCTTTTGATAAATTTTTTTTATAAATTCCGGCACATTTATTACTACAAAATTTTTTATAACCATGTTTAAAATCTTGAAATCTAACTTTTTTTGAACAAACTTTACATCTTGGATGATTTATAATATCGTTAATATAATTATATTTTTGTTGAGCAAAAGATATAATATCTCCATTAAAATTTTTATTATATGTAATTATATCATTATATATGTTAATATAATTATTTTTTAATTGAACACTATTTAAATTAATATATTTACTATCTAAAAACATAATACAAATATAACAATAATAATTAATTTAAAAAAATTAAATATTATAAATACCATCGCCTTCATTTGACGATTCTATACTAATGTGTTGATATATGCCATCAGGATCTCCCTTTTTCTTATGTAATTCTCCATATCCTCTTGCAATACCACGTTTAAAAATTTCAGTAAAATACGCAAACGCGTTTGTTGATTTAGTTGCATCAAAATTTCTCCAGTTTGCAAACATATCTAATAAACCAGTTTGCATACAATCATCTTTATCTGTTGGATTATAATAATGCATTTTTCGTATTGTTCGTAATGCAAGTAATTGAAACATTTCTTGCGCTTTAGGAGTAAGTTCGTCTTTTTCTTTTGATACTAAGATTTCTTGTAATAAATCTTTATTTTTAAGGTATTGTTTAGCCACGTCATAATATTATTTTTTTATAATTAGTAAATATGAAAAATGTTATCAATATTAAAAAATATATAAATAGAATTGAAATGTGTTAATGGCAATTAATGCAATACAATATTACTACTATTAATATATAATAATTTCAAAAAGTTTCAAAATTATATATATTATTTTTCAGATTTTTTTCGGAATTTTTCATATTTTTTAATAATTTAAATTAATATATACATAAAATAATATTATAATTATAATGAAAAGAATTAAAAATTTTTTAACATTTGTAAATGAAAATAAAAAAGATCCGAAAGCTAAAGTTCGTAATAGAGGTGACGTTGTATTTCCTGCAGAAAGTAAAAGTGTAACTGATGACAAAGATCATTTTCCAATTAATTCAGTTGCACAAGCTAGAAATGCATTAGCTAGAGCAAATCAATATAAAACTGCTCCTAAGTGGTATAATGGAACACTTAAATCATTAGTTAAAAAAGTTGCAAGTGCTGTTAAAAAGAAATATCCATCAATTGATGTTTCTGATGCAGCAAAAAAACCAGGTAAAAACTAATATTTTTATAGAAATAGCTATATCTTGATATATAATTAAAATATAATTGTATATCAAGATATGGCATCTAATGCTAGACCAAATAAACCTGACAAGTATCATCAAGGTTATTATAAATTACAAAATCCTAAAAAATATATTGGTAATCCAAATGAAATAATTTATCGTTCTTCATATGAAAAACGATTTTGTTTTTATTGTGATTTAAATCCAAAAATTCTTAAGTGGGGAAGTGAAGTTGTAACAATTCCATATACTGATCAATATGGGAAAAAACGAAGATATCATATTGATTTTTATGTCGAATTAAAAGATAAAAGTAGAGGTCCACATAAAAGACTATTAATAGAAATTAAACCATTAAAGGAAACTCAACCACCTCAAAGACCTAAATCATTTACAGTTAAATTAATTGAAAATTATAAATATGAGTTAGAAACATATCAAAAAAATTTAGCAAAATGGGCTGCAGCCAAACAATATGCTAAAGATCATGGAATGGAGTTTATAATTGTAACTGAAAAGCATTTAAATATGATAAAATAAATTATTCTAATATATCAATAGTATCAACTTGTAATAATGAAGATGTATCTGATTTAAATAAAGTTGTGCAAATTTTATCAATATCATTTATATCTTCACCATATATTACATATCTATCATCAAAATTATGTTTTTTAATTATACGTTTTACATATCCTAATTCAACTAATTTATCTATAAATTTTTGAGGATATTCATTTGTAACATAAATTGTATTATTTCCTTTTTTTACGACATCCATTGAATAAAATTGACTTGCATATTTAAATATATCAAAATATGTTGTTAATATATTTAAATCATATATTGAAGTAGAATATTTACCTTGTTTCATACCAATTTTAAATTTTAGTTGAATTCTATATTCGCCATTTTTTAATTGTTTAATGGTAAATATACCAGTATAATAAAAATTTAAATATTTTAAATACGAATTTTTTTTAAACATCATATTATATCACATATTAATTTTTACAAATATATAAAATAATAATTTAAAATAAAAATGGGTGAACTAATAAATAAGTTATATCAACGAAAAAATGAATTAAATGTTAAAAATTTAAATGAAGAATCAACTACATGGTTAGTTAAAAATTTAAAAAAACCTGATGGTAATGTATTTAAAATTGTAAATCCAAAGGATATTCAACCAGGTAAAACATATTTTTTGTTTTATGATTTAGCTGCTGCATTAAAATCATCAAAAATGGAACAATATAGTCCAATATTTGTTATTAAAACTTCTTTAGTTGATAATATACCTATTATGTGGGGATTAAATTTTAATTTTATGCCTGAAAGAGCTAGAATAATGTGGTTTGATAAAATTTTAGATAGATTTTTTAAAGGAGTTATTAATACAAATGAAGAAGTTAAAGTTAAAGATAAACGATTAGATGTTACATTTGAAGGAGTTTATAGAACTTTGGCAAGTATTGGATTTGAATATAGTATACGTGAATATAGAATGGATTTAATTCAAAAAGCATATGAAATAAATTTAAATGAATTAGATAAATTTGTATCAATAGATACATCATATTTTAGTGGTGTAGATCAAAAAAAATTAATAGAAATTTGGTTATCTAAACTTGATAAACAAGAAGAACGTTATAATAAAATAAGAAAAGAATTAATAATGAATTTTAAAATAATGAATGATAATTTAGAACACAGTTTAGATGAATTAGAAAAAGCTAAAGAATTTTTATCAAAAAAATAGCGTTATTTTTAATAACGCTATTTTTAATTTATGTTAATTTATTATTATTAATAATAATTTTCTTCTTCTGCATTTTTAAATGTTATACCTTTACTTGATAATCTATCAATTATTTTTTGTAATATTTCATCTCTATTTGAACTAATTGCTTCTTTTTCAGCTGGATCTTCGTATAACTTGTACATTAAATTTAACATTTCACTAGCTTTAGATCGTAATTGTTCTTCATTTGTTATAGATCCAAATTTAATTAATACTTCTAAATCTTTAACGCCACGTTCAACAATTTCATCAATAACTGGATTTTCATTAATTTCAGATTCATCTGATATATATTGATCATTTGTGTTAGGATAATTATTTAATTCATTTAATACAAAATCTTTAAATCTTTTTATGTTTTTCATGTTATAGACAACTTATATTTGTTTATATATATAAAAAATAAAATTATAAATTTTGGCTGGTTACAATCCTAATACATATAATACTGCAAATAATCAAGTTGCAATAAAACAACAAAATCCTGGATTTTTTAATAAATTACTTAGACAACTTTCAAATTTTGGAATGCGTTATGATGATATGGTAATTAAAAACGCTGTTGCAGTTGGAGCAAATCAAGTTCCAACACCTCCAGGCACAAATGATTTATATGAAGTTTTTTCTAGAAATGCTGTTTCTAGATTAATGGAACAAAAAAGTATAAGTTATTTAGATAATACATATATTGAAAAAAGACGCATTTTAAAAGAATATAGTATAAAAGATCGTATTAGAGATGTATTAACTATTGTAGCAGATGAAAGTATTATTTATAGTGAAGAAGAAAAATTTTGTACTCCTAAAGAATTACCTACAACAATTGACGAAAATATTCGACAAAGATATATTAAAATATTTAATGATTTGTACCAACGTTTTGGATTTATGGATGGTTCAGTACCATGGAAATATTTTAAACGTTTATTAATTGAAGGATATTTAGCATTTGAAATTTTATATGATAATAGACAACGACATATTATAGGATTACAAATGTTAGATCCTGCAACACTAGTTCCAGCAATTGAACCTATGACTGGAGAACACACATGGATTCAATTTCCAGATGATCCAACTATTAGACGTATATTACTAGATTCACAAATTATATACATTTCATATAGTAATATGAATGAATATTCTGAAACGTCATATGTAGAAGGATTAATTCGACCATATAATCAATTAATGTTAATTGAACAATCAAGAGTAATGTTTAATATCATACATGCTAGTTTACATAAAGAATTTAAAATACCAGTAGGTGGTATGTCACGACAATTAGCAGAAGAACATATTTCTAAAATGATTGCGGATTATAAAGATGAAGTAACTTGGGATGATACTCTTGGAACAGTTCAAATAAATGGAAGTCCTCATATTCCATATTCAAAAGAATATTGGTTTCCACAAGGTGAAGGACAATCTCCATCTTTTGAATTAGTTACACCACAAGGAATAAATTTAAATGAAGATACAACAATAAATTGGTTTTATAAATCATTTAAACGAGCAAGTAAAATTCCATTAACTCGTTTTGATGATAATACTGGTTCTGGTTCTGTTTATGGCCCAACAATGGAAATAACAAGAGAAGAATTAAGTTTTTTTAATTTTGTTAATAGGTTACGTCAAATATTTAAAGAAATTGTATTAAAACCATTAAAATTACAAGTATTATTAGAATTTCCAGAATTAAAGGATGATGATGAATTTTTATCAAGTATAGATGTAGTATTTAATGGTGTTAATTTATTTTACGAATGGAAAAAATTAACAAATATTGCAAAACGCGCTGAAATATTAAGTACTTTAAATAGTAGTGTTACTGATGCAGAAGGTAAACCATATTTTCATATACAATACTTAGTTAAAAAAATAATGAAATTTACTGATGAAGAATTAGCAGAAAATGAAAGATATAAAATGCTATATGCTCAAGGATCTGCTGCTGGTGGTGGTGCTGGTGGAGGATTTATGGGCGGCGGAGGTGGTGGCCTCGGTGGAGATCTTGGCGGTGATCTTGGTGGAGATTTAGGTGGAGATTTAGGTGGTGATCTTGGTGGAGATTTAGGTGGAGATTTAGGTGGTGAAGCTGGTGGAGCAGAAGCTGGTGGAGCAGAAGCTGGTGGTGGTGAAGCTGGTGGCGGTGAAAATTTTGATTTTTAAAAATTATATTTTAATATAAACTAAAATGGACTAAAATTTATTTTTTAGTCCATTCCCATTTATTATTCCCAGTTGTAAATATTCTATAATATCCTAATTTGTGCATTAATTCAACTTCTGTTAAAGTTGAATCTAAATTATATTTTTCTACTAACACATTTTTTCTAAAATTATATCTATATTCACGTATACCATCAATATTATAAAAATAACTTATTCCAGTGTGTCCTTTATTTATAAATCCAGATTTTTCATAAACATTTCCTTCACCCCAATCTAAATTTGCATATGATATAATACTTAATGGATTATATTTTTTTATGAAATATTTTATCATTTTTGAAACACCACCTACTACAATAGTATTAAATTTAGTAGCTAATCTGTGTATTTCATATTCATTAATATTTTTATCTTTTTTAGATCCAAATATAATACGTTTTTGTCCTAAACCTAATACACTAATTAATTCGTCATTATAAAATAAACCAATTTTAATTTTTGAATTATATGAACCTTGTAAATGATATGTGTTTAAAAATTTAATATAGTCGACATGATTAATTTCTTTTATATAACATTTTCGAGCATATATTTTATTTGTAACGTGATTAAAAATAACATTTAATCTATTTTTAATTATATTATTTTTTAAATACCATTCATCTTCCCAAATTTGAATTAATTTTATTCCTTTTTCTTTACATTTTAAATATTTATTGTAATGATATTCTTTACTTTTATGCCGTTCATCATGCCAATATATTCCATTTGCTTCTATTGCAATATTTATATTGGGAAAATACATGTCTAATTCATATGGCGTTATAATAGAATATGTATTTTCAATTATTATATCATTATAAAATGTTTTAATATAACTAGATATTTCTTTTTCAAAATTACTTTTAACATTTTGTTTATTAATTAATAAATTAGTACTTACACCATATCGTTTAATACATGTTTCACGAATTTTATTTCGTATATCTTCATATTTATTTGGATCTAATAAATTTGTTTCTACTCCTATTTTTTTAAGATTTGTGTCTTTTTTTTGTTCTTTTATTTTACCAATTTGAGATATATTTTCTACACCATATTTTTTTAAATTAGTATTAATACGTTTATTTTTTATTTTTTCAGATTTTAAATAATGGTCGACACCATATTTTTTTAAAGAATTTTCACGTATTTTATTTTGTATTTCTTTAGATTGACTAATATATTTTACTCCATGATTTTTTAAATTGGTATTTTGTATTTTTTCTTTTATTTCACTAGATTGATACACGTTTTTTACTCCATATTTTTTTAAATTTGTTTTCTCTCGTTTATTATTTGTTTCAATATCAGTTGCTGCACATTTTTTAGAACAATATTTTAAATATCCAATTGTTCTGTTTTTAAATTTAACATAATTATTACATTTTATATTTGCGCATTTAACTTTATAAGGAATATTATGAGTAAAATGCCATATTTGTTGTGAAAATTTTAAATCTTCTAAATTATTATCTTTTGAATATTTTTTAACTGCACTATATGCATCAATGTAATTTTTTTTAAGATATTTTTCTCGTGATAACATACCACTTTTATCATCTTTATTAAATAATTCTATTATATCATTATAATTCATTAATATATCATATACATTATTTAAATAATATATTAAAAAATATGAAAAATGTTTAAAAATGGAAAAATAATGTATTTAGAACAATATATATAATTAATAAAATCTGAAAATTATTTGAAAAAAAAATGAGTAAAAAACCAGTATTAATAGTTGAACACTGCGATAGCGGATTAAAACTATGCGAAAATAAATCGAGCTCACAAAAATTCATCATGGAAGGTGTTTTTACAGAGTTTGATGTAAAGAATAGAAACGATAGAATTTATACACCAAATGGTTTTTTACCCCACTTAGATGAATTATTAGAACGCAAAAAACAATTAGGAGTTATATTTGGAGAATTTGATCATCCAGATGTATTTGACACGTCTTTAAGTCGTGTTAGTCATGTTGTTGAAAATGCATGGTATAATAAAGAAAAGAATAGAGTAGATGGACAAATTATATTGTTAGACACTCACTGGGGTAAAGAAGCAAAAGCAATTGTAAAGGAAGGTTATCCAATCTTCGTAAGTTCTAGAGCAGCTGGAGTAACTGATTCAACTGGTCGTGTAGAACTTAAAAAATTGTTCACATACGATTGTGTTGCTGATCCAGGCTTTTCATCTGCTAAAATGAGTTTAAAATCAGTTAATGAATCATTAGGCATTAAGGAAGAGGATGTTCCATATAGATTATATGAAGCACCTGAACAACTATACAAAAAATATTCTAAGGTATTCGACCTTAGTAATGAAACAAAAACAAACGAATTATTTGAAATGAATAAGAACGATCTAGTAACAAAAAAACAATTAGTAGAGTACTCAGATTACTTAGTAAAAGAATTAAATAACACTAAGCAATCAATTAATAAACTTATTAAAGAAAGTAAGAGTACTGAAGAAAATAAAAATCAGTTAACACAATTAGCTGAGTATTACGAAGCACTTAATGAACAAAATGAAAAAGTGATTAAATATTTAGATTATTTAACATCTAAAGTAAAATTAGTAGTTAATGAAAATACTAAATTAAAAGAAACTACTAAAATATTAGAAACTAAAACTAATAAATTAGAAAAAGAAAATAAATCATTGACTAAAACTTTAAATAAGTCAATTGATTATCAAAATTATTTAGCTGAAAATCTAGATAAAACTATTTCTTATTCAGATTATTTAGCTGAAAATCTAGATAAGAATATTTCTTATTCAGAGTACTTAGCTGAAAATCTAGATAAAAACATTTCTTATTCAGAGTACTTAGCTGAAAATCTAGATAAGAATATTTCTTATTCAGAATATCTTGCTGAAAATCTAGATAAAAACATTTCTTATTCAGAGTATTTAGCTGAAAATCTAGATAAAAACATTTCTTATTCAGAATACATTGCTGAAAATCTAGATAAAAACATTTCTTATTCAGAATATATTGCTGAAAATCTTAATACTTCTATTAAGTATCAAGAATATCTTGCTGAAAATTTAGATACTTCAATTAAATATACTGAATATGTTGCTGAAGCTGCAGATGCAACTATTGATTATAGTGGTATGATTGCTGAAACATTAAACGAAAACGCTGGTTCATTAAATGAAGGTGTTCATATTCAAAGTCCTACTGAATATTTAAAAGGTAAAATGAAAACAGTTTCTGATGCAGATGGTGATGCGTTAAAACAAAAAGTTAAAAAATCTTCAATAGGAACTGCTGCTAAAACTCATAAAGGTAGATTAAGTAGAGATGGTCAACCTCAAACTACAGTTGTTGATAAAGCACCAACAGAATATTTAAAAGGTGATATGAAAAAAGTAAAAGAAGAACCTGGAAAAGATATTAAACCAGGTAAAGATTTAAATTCAAATGAATCAATTAAAGATGAAAATGTTGAAAATATAAGTGAAGTAAAACAATTTACATCTGGAAAATTAACAAGTAAAATAGATATGCTTATTAATGAAGCTAAGAAAAGAGAAGCTTCAATAGAAAAAGAGCCTCATTTTTATAAATTCTTAAATCGTTCGCAAATTAAAGCGTTTGAAAGTCTAAAAGCAGAAGAACAAGAAAATATTAAAGTTGCATTAAACGAAAGCAGCTACTATTCTGCAAAAGACGTTCTAACTATAATGCGAAGGGTGTTAAATGCGAAGCAAGTTTCACCAGAAGAAAAACTTTTAAGTGCTATGCCTAAGGAATACGAAAAAGTATGGGAATCTTTAGATAGTACTCAAAAGAAATCTATTATCGCACAATCTAAATTTTATGTTTTAGATAGTGAAGATAAAATAGAAAATTTCTGGAAAACAAGGAAACTTGGAGTCAAATCATTGAATGAAACTAAAAAATTAATTCAAAAAGATGAACTTGAACTTAATGAAAAATTAAGTGAAGATCAAATTAATAGTTTCATGGAAAGATTTGAGCGCTTGAAATAATCAAGCAAACACTACTTCTGTGTATAGAAGAAAAAATTAAAAAAATTAAAAAAATGTTTATTAACATAGACAAGAAAAAAGCACAAAAAAAATGGGCACCTATCCTAGAGTCTTTAGGAGTAAGTGATCCTGTAAAACAAGATTGGATGTCTGAATATGCAGAATATCATTCAATTAATGAAAACGTTGCATACAGCACACTTGGTAATTTAAGTGGTATGGGCGGTGTAGTATCTCCTCAACCTTCAGGAATTCCTGGTGATTTAGGTGGTGGTTTCACTCCTGTTGCTGGTGCAGAATACGGACAAGGTGGACAAGCTGGTTCTGGTGACTATGGACAGCAATTGCTTCCTGTTGCTATGAAAGTTGCAGCTCAAACTATTGGTTTAGATTTAGTAGCTGTTAAACCTACTCCTGGTCCAGTTATTGACTTAATGTACATTGACTATCGTTATGATGATCAATATGCATCAAATGAGTACAATCCTATTACATTTAAAATTGATGGTGATAATATTGATGAATTGTCTGCTGGTCTTGACGCTGTTGTTGCATCTGCTGGTGCACAATATGTACAAGGTGGTATTAATAAGCAAATATTCATTGGTTTAGAAGCGAACACTTTAACAGCTGGTAGTG
>Ga0256913_10000558_pt1 | contig 19443 bp, 27 predicted proteins | sample Axial_MatmetaG_FD_185970 | JGI IMG/M metagenome (GOLD analysis project Ga0256913, IMG submission 185970) | Deep-sea worm associated microbial mat communities from Axial Seamount, Juan de Fuca Ridge, Pacific Ocean - Axial_Mat | ecosystem: Environmental > Aquatic > Marine > Oceanic > Microbial... | reverse complement strand
ATTATTGAGACCACGTGTTTTATATGATTTTTCGGATAGTATAAATCTACAATTAGGATTTAACATATTTACTGGAACAGAAGGGCAGTTTGGACAATTTGATAAGAACGATATGATTTACGGAAAGATCTATTACAATTTTTAATGTAAGGAATAAAATATGAAAAAATTAATTTCAAAATGGTTAATGGGAGATATTGTAAAAACACATCAAACAAAAATCCCATTCGATACAATAATTGATACATTAACAGACGTGGTAAAAGAAAATAATTTCTCAGTGCTGGTATCACATGATCTAAAAGAAACTTATAATAATAAAGGATTAAATATTGACGATGATTTTGAGTACAAGATAGTACAAATTTGTAATGCCGAAAAATCTCACAAGGCAATATACGATATGAGTTTCGATATGGGTGTTATGATGCCTAAAAGTATTATAGTATCACATAAAAACGGAAAAACGACTTTGCGGTATATGAAATTAAAACCATGGATGGTCAGTATGATGTTCCCTGAAATAGACATACTACCTATTTCTAAGAAGGTGACTAAAACCATGGAAAAAATTGTTAAAGAAACAATAGAAAAAGCAGAATCGTTGTAGAAAAACGATTAATAAAAAACATACTAAATAATTAGTTTGTATAATATAAATATTTAAAGGAAAGATAAAATAGTGAAAAAAGGTATCTTGTTAATAATGTTGGTAATTATTGTAGCAAGTAGTATAAACATACTTGCGCAATCACAAAAAAAAGAGGCCGATGCAATTATTGGTACATGGATGATGCCCGATGATGAAGGTATTATTGAAATATTTAAAGACGGTGATTTATATAATGGAAAAATTATCTGGATGAAAGAGAAAGAAGAAGATGGATCCCCATTGAAAGATAAAGAGAATCCTGACGAAAAGTTACGAGACAGACCAGTTGAAGGACTGGAAGTAATGAAGGGGTTCAAATATGAAGGTGAAAATACTTGGAGCGGTGGAAGTTTTTACGCTGCAAAAAAAGGAAAAGAAGTTGAACCAGAATTTGTTCTGGAAGATGAAAACCATCTTAACATTGAAATATCAATTTTCATTTTCTCATTAACTGTTGAGCTAACAAGAGTTGATACAGCAGAATATTTCCACACATTGAATAGCGTAAATAAAAATTAAATAATATAGATGGAGATGCTATGAAGATACTTCTTAAAATTGTAGCAGTTGTTGCTGCAATAATGGGATTGATGGCTGTTATAACAGGTTCAAGAGTTTTACTGGGTGTCTTTGATCCAGGTTATCAATACTTTACAGCTTTGCTTGTTTATAATGTTACTATGGGAGTAGTTTCTATACTAGCCGGATACTTTATATGGAAACAAGAAGACATTGCAACATACATTACGTATTTTATTACGGGAGCGCATATTATTGTATTCCTATTATTAAAGACCGTTTATAGTGATATTATTTCTGACCACAGTGTTCACGCAATGACCTTTAGATCTGTTGCTTGGATAATATTTTCAGTAATAGTTTGGAAAGGAATTTCTAGTAATAAAGCAAAAACTCAGTGAAATTATTTTTCATTATTCCACTTTTGATTTTTAAAAATCTTATTTATCTTGCATAAAATTTTCAAATAAAGGTTTATAATGGAAGATGTTTCACTTATTGAATATATAAATTCTATACCAAAAGCAGAATTACATTTGCATATTGAAGGTACGTTTGAACCAGAGTTAATATTTAAGATAGCTGACCGTAATAAAATTAAATTGGATTATAATTCTGTCGATGAATTAAAGTCTGCGTATAATTTTAACAATCTCCAAGAATTCTTGAATGTTTATTACACCGGCGCAAAAGTTCTAATAAACGAAGAAGATTTTTATGACCTTACTTGGGCTTATCTTGAAAAGGCACATAAACAAAATGTGATTCATACCGAAATAATGTTTGACCCTCAAACACACACAGAAAGGGGAATTGCATTTGATACTGTGGTAAACGGTATTTATGACGCTTTAAAAGATGCTGAAAAAGAATTTGGAATGACCTCTAAATTAATCATGTCAATTCTTCGCCATCTTCCTCAAGATTCAGCATTTGAGACTTACGAAAACTTTTTTGAACATCGTGATAAAATTGAAGTGTTAGGTCTGGATTCCTCGGAAGTAGGAAATCCACCATCGAAATTTCAAGAAATATTTAACAGAGCATATTATGATGGTCTTAAACTTACTGCTCACGCTGGAGAAGAAGGTCCGCCTCAATATGTATGGGAAGCTTTAGATACTCTGAAAGTTAATAGAATTGACCATGGTAACAGATCTTTGGAAGACAATAATCTTATTCAAAGAATCATTGATGAACAAATTGCTTTAACAGTTTGCCCGCTATCAAATTTGAAACTAAAAGTTGTTCGTGACTTGCATGATCATCCGCTAAAGACCATGCTGGATAAAGGAATAAAAGCAACTGTAAATTCTGATGACCCGGCATATTTTGGTGGTTACATAAACGAGAACTTCACACAAACTGCAGAAGCTTTAGATCTGAAGAAAGATGATATCTACAAACTTGTTAAAAATTCGTTTGAAGCAAGTTTCGTCGATAGTGATAGAAAATCCGAAATGTTACAACTTTTGGGAAAACATAAAATTTAATATCTATTTTTATTATGGGTCTGACATTTGGTCTTGATAATTTCGGATTTAAAAGATATATTCTCTTACAATAACTAGGGATTATTTATTGAAGAATTTTACTGTTACCACTCCTAAAAATATCAAAATAGATAAGAAGGTAGTTCATTCGATCGTATCTAAGTTAAAGGATACTCTGAAATTTACGATTGAATCGTTGAATGTTAATTTTGTATCCTCTGAAACAATGATTGAAATTAACAAACAGTACCTTAATCATAATTATGATACCGATGTTATTGCTTTTAATTACTCTGGTAATAATACAAAACTAGATGGTGAAATATTTATCTCTATCAGTCAAGCTATTGATAATGCTATCAGATTTAATGTAAATTTGGATAGTGAATTAATTAGACTTATTGTCCATGGGACACTTCATCTATTGGGTTATGATGATAAAAAGTCATCAGACAAAAAGAAGATGAAAACTGAAGAGGACAAATTGACTGAGAAACTTAATAAAGATTATAAAAATATATTGATTGAATATGACTACTAAAGTTGTTGAAGTACTGGCTCAAATACTTGATGGACTAAACAAAAACTACTCATTAGAAGATGTTAACAGTAAGTTAACAAGTGACAATAAATTTGACAAGCAAACTGTAAGTGCTGCGTTTAGTCTTATTTACGATAAAATTCTAAAAAGCACAGATGGAAAAATAAGCGACGAACATCCGAGTAAGAATTTCAGAATATTGAATGACGAAGAAAAGGAGATGATAGGAATTGAGTATTATGATTACTTAATGCATCTCCAAAATATTGGTTTGCTTGATCCGGATGATATGGAAATGCTTTTGGAACAGATTATGTTGTTCCCAGATCATTCAATTACATTTGAAGATATCAACTGGATGATATTGGTTTCTTTAGTAGATTACAATACAAAGATTTTACCGGGCAGCAGGGTAATCCTATATTCAACCGATAAAATCAATTAAAGTTTGGCACTACTTTGTAATTGATTCTGTTTTTACAAAGTAAAAATTATCAACAATACGAAAGATATAAGTGCGAATACAAAAAGCGATTGAACATTTCCTGTCTGAATTAAAGGGCATAAGAAACGCATCGGATAATACAATATCATCGTATAATAGAGATCTGAATCAGTTTGCAGAGTTTTGTGAAGAAAAAAATATTGACTCTGTTGAAAAGATAACTCAAAGACATATACGTACATTTTTAGTCAAGTTAAACAGTGACAATAATTCAACAAGCACAATTTCAAGAAAACTAACGTCTCTAAGGAATTTATTCAATTTCTTACTGCGATCCGGTGAAATTGAAAAGAATCCTTTGAAAGAGATAATGAATCCAAAAATAAAAAGAAACATTCCTGAAACATTACCACTTGATTCTTATCTAAAAATTATTACTTTATTAGAAGAAGAAAAAGGGGAAAGGAAATTCCAAACAAAAGCCATTTTTGAATTATTGTACGGGTGTGCTATTAGAGTATCAGAGTTATGCAATTTGAATATCGGCGATGTTGATTTTCAATCAAAAACTCTTAAGGTTTATGGAAAAGGTTCAAAAGAACGGCTTGTTCCATTAGGTCAAAAATCAATCGAAGCAATTAAAGATTATATGTCAACACTTAAAGATAGAACATTTAAAAATCCTCTGTTTATTTCTCCGAAAGGGGAACGAATTTACCCTAGGTTTGTACAAAGATTAGTAAAAAAATATATTCAGAAAGTGAGCGATGTATCTAAAAAATCGCCGCATATTTTAAGGCACAGTGCTGCTACACATATGTTAGATAGAGGTGCAGACTTGCTTGGAGTTAAAGAAATTCTTGGTCATGAAAATTTAAAAACAACACAGATATATACTCATGTCAGTGTTGAACGATTAAAAAAAACTCACAAATCTTCTCATCCAAAATCATAAGGAGTTTGTTATGAACATTAATATCACATCAAGAAAATTCAAAGCAAAAGACTCGTTAAAAGAGTTTATCAGTAAAGAAGTAAAATCACTTGAAAGATTTAGTGATGATATTCTGGATGTTGATGTTGTACTCAGTTATCTCCATAATAAAGACAGTATTAAAATTGCGGAAATTAATGTCAGTATTCCTGGGAAGACCTTATTAGTAACCGAAGAATCGGATGATTTCGCAAAATCTGTTACTGAAGCAGTAGATAAATTAAAGAGGCAATTGAAAAAATTCAAAGAAAAAAGGAGAGCAAAAGCAGCTAAAGTATGAAACTTGACAATAAAAACATTACCAGAAAGGAAAGGATTACCGTTGCGTATTTTTATGAATATGCAAAAGAGAACTTCGGTCTGATATCTTTTACAGGTAAAATTGGGTTAGATAGGTATATTACGGAACAAAATTTACACAGACCCGGCCTTGCTTTGGCTGGGTTTGTGGGGTTATTTTCGTACCCGAGAATACAAGTTTTTGGTAATACAGAAATAAGTTATCTTAAAAATTTATCGGAAAAACAACGAAAATTATCACTAAAAAAGTTGATGGAATTTGAAATTCCGTGCATTATTCTATCAAATGGTGTAAAACCATTTAAAGATATGCTGGAATTAGCAAAAAAACGAAATATTGCGATATTTGGCTCAAATCTTAGTACAACAAAACTGATATATTACTTAGGTGACTTCCTAGAAGATCAGTTTGCTTACCGTTTTACAATCCATGGTTCGTTGGTCGATGTCTATGGTGTTGGTATGTTATTTGTTGGAAAGTCGGGTATCGGTAAAAGTGAGGTTGCTCTCGATCTAGTAGAACGAGGGCACCGACTTGTTGCCGATGATGTTGTTATTTTGACAAAAAAAGGGGAAGGAATCATTATGGGTTCCGGAACCGATCTTACTGCCCATTTTATGGAGATCAGAGGAATAGGAATAATTGATGTCCGTAGTATGTTTGGTGTAAGAGCAATTAGGTTTCAAAAAAGAGTTGAAGTTGTGATTGACCTGGAAATTTGGGATTCAAAAGCTGAATATACTAGAACAGGGTTGGATAATTCCACAATTCCGTTAATGGAGGTTGATATTCCATATGTGAAGTTGCCAATTATTCCGGGTAAAAACATTACTGTTGTTTCAGAAGTTATTGCTTTAAATTATTTGCTCAAACATTATAATTATGATGCAGCAAAGGTTCTAACAGAAAGGTTAAAACAAAAGTTAAAAGTAAAGGAAGCATCTAGTGATAGAATAATTGACTATTTTGAACATGATTTTGAATAAACAATAACCTTAATTAATAACTTGACAAAAAGGAAGCTATTGCTTACCTTCGCAACCAAATTGTTATGAAAAAGTATTATTATTTCTCGAAAAAGAATCTCAAGTTTATTGAGATCAAAAACTATTACAGGAAACTTGTATTAACTGTTTCCCTTGTTTCATTAGTATTTTCAATGCTGATTTTCGGAATTTACTACACCGTTGACGAAATGCTGAATCCTGATTCAGCTGTTAAAACGTTGCGTTCTGAAAATGAGGAATTGAAAGAAAAGTTACAAGCAGCTATTGGTGAATTCCAAACTGTTAATAAACAGTTGGATTCTATTTCCGTTATTAATAACGATCTTAGACTTGCAGCTAACTTGGAACCTATTACTGACGAGCAAAGGAACATTGGTATAGGTGGCAATATCTTTGAAGATGTTGATCCTACAAACTCTGATGAGATGCAATCAATAATTACTACTTTGCAAAAGTATATTGATGAAGCTCAACTTAAAATCAAATTCGAAAAAGAGAACTATAAAGAAATTGAAACTGCCTTAAGCGAGAATCAAAAGTTGTATGATGCTATTCCCGCTATTAAACCGGCAGAAGGTAATTACGGTGATCGTTTTGGAATTAGATTACATCCTATCTTAAAGATTAGAAGGATGCATAATGGTATTGATATGTTAAGTAATGTCGGTACACCTGTTTATGCACCTGGCGCTGGTAGGGTTGAATTTGTAGGACGTAAAGGCGGCTTCGGGAAAACGATAATAATCAATCATGGATTTGGTTATAAAACTTTATATGGGCACTTAAGTAAGTATAAAGTTAAAAGAGGTCAAAAGGTTAAGAGAGGTGATTTGATTGCCTTAACCGGAAGCTCCGGAAGTCTTTCAACCGGCCCGCATTTACATTATGAAGTGAGGCATAATGGTATTGCATTAAATCCAAGAAATTTTATATTTGACGACGTAAATATTTTTGATTTAGTCAAAAAGTAGAAAAAAGAAAATAAGGAAATAATACAATATGATTTGGACCATCGAATTAGCTTCGTATCTTGATGATGCTCCATGGCCTGCAACAAAAGAAGAATTAATTGATTACGCCGAAAGAATTGGAGCCCCTTTAGAATTGGTCTATAATCTCCAAGAACTGGAAGACAATGAAGAGGGATTTGAATCGATTGAGGATGTGTGGCCAGACTATCCAACTGATGAAGATTTTTTCTTCATGGACGATGACGGCGAAGAGTATAGTTAATCATGTATGACTTCCTTAAATTGGTACCCGGCCAATCGAAAGTTGTACAAATACTAAATAAGATTGTATCTTCAGAACAAATTCCACACGCATTTCTATTCACTGGTCCGCAAAATGTCGGTCAACACTTTGCTGCAAAACAGTTATTAAAATCTATTCTTATCAAAGATGAAAGCGACAAATCAATTGAAGTTAAAATTGATAAACTTGACGACCCCTATGTAAAATACGTAATCCCATTGCCGAGAGGGAAGGGGGAAACTTCCGATGATCTACCTTATCAAAAAATTGAAGGATCGGATTTAGAAATAATAACTAATGAAATAGATGAAAAGTCTAATAATCCTTATCATGAAATAATAATTGATAATGCCAACTCAATTAAGATAAGCAGCATTAGAGACATCAAAAAGAATCTTGCTATTAACTTTAGTGATCTTAAATATAGACTTATCATTATAGAAGATGCTCATATGATGAGTACTGAAGCACAAAATGCATTGCTAAAAAGTCTTGAAGAACCACCTGAAGGAATTATATTTGTTCTGATAACACATAAACCGGAACTATTGCTTTCAACAATTTATTCCAGATGTTGGGAAGTTCAATTTACGTCATTAGCTGACGACATAGTTGAAGAAATATTTGTAACAAGATTTCATATAGAACGCAGTGTTGCTAGTGAATTAGCACCATTTGCCGGTGGTTCAATACACAATGCAATCGATCTTCTAAAATACGGTTTCGATGATATTACTGACCTTACTATAAATATTCTTCGTTATTCACTAGGCAGAAGATATAGCACGGCTATTGGTCTGATGCAAAAAGCGATAGAAGAATATTCAAGTAATATTATACCAGTTATTATCAATCTTATGATTACTTGGTTTAACGATGTGCAGAAACATCGTAGCGGAAATGAAAAATTTCATTTTGTTGGTCAGTTTGAAACAATCGAAAAATACAATCAGAGATTCCAAAATTCAGAAATTGATCAAATTGTTTTTAGTCTTCAGAATTTAAAAGATAAATTGGACTTAAATATCAACTTGAATCTAATAACCCTTAACGTTATATTTAAAATAGCATCAATTGGATTTAGGTAAAACCTTATGTTGAATATAGATTTTTCATTTCTCAAAAGCAGTGAGCTTGATTCTGCAGTTGAAGACATTGCTTTTAAGTACAACGAATTATATAAAAGTAAGGTTGTTCATAATATAAAAGAAATTGATGGGCACATTCCTTACGATTCCGATATTGATCTTTCTATAACAACTGAAGAAATTGACTTACGTAACATTATAGAAGTTAATTGCAAAGGTACTATTGGACGTCATTACTGCCAAGTACCGGATTCACTAAATGGTATCCAGTTAGCAAAGAACAAGTTAGTCCTTATTAAATTAAAAGAGGGAACTGAGATTGCTACAATTCTGGAGTTTGGTGAAATTGTATCTCTCAAACGAAGATCTCTTGGTTTGTGCGGTGAAGAAATTCCAGAAGTAATCAGGCTTGCCGATGAATCTGATATTGAACAGTATCATACGAATATTGAAAAAGAACTTGATGCCAAAATATTTTTCCTCGAAAGTGTTGAAAAGCATAATTTGGAAATGAAATTGGTTGATGTTCATTATCAATTCGATAGAGAAAAACTTTATTTTTATTTTACTGCTGACGGAAGAGTTGATTTTAGAGAACTAGTTAAAGAGTTAGCGGCTAAATTCAAGACAAGGATTGAACTTAGACAAATAGGTGTACGTGACGAAGCAAAAAGAGTCGGCGGTTTAGGTTCATGCGGAAGGGAATTCTGCTGTTCAAGTTTTATAACAAACTTTAAGAAGATCACAACACAAATAGCATCCGAGCAGAACCTTTCGACATATCTGGCAAAGCATAGCGGTCCATGCGGAAAGCTCAAATGCTGCTTATCATTTGAAGTAGATTAAATACTTTATTGTTCAAATAAATTGGAGTGAGTATGAGAAAAGTTGTAATTGTTTCAGCTAAGAGAACTCCTATCGGCTCATTTATGGGCAAATTATCCTCATTAAAAGTATCCGAGTTAGGTAAAATTGCTATTCAAGCTGTATTGGAAGAAGTAAAAGATAATAACGTTAAAATTGATGAAGTTATTATGGGAAATGTTCTGCCGGCAGGCGTTGGACAAGCCCCGGCAAGACAAGCTGCGTTATATGCGGGACTTCCAGACGAAACCGAATGTTTAACAATCAATAAAATGTGTGGTAGCGGTTTAAAAGCTGTTATGCTTGCCGACCAAGCTATTAAATGCAACGATGCCGACACAATCATTGCGGGAGGCATGGAAAGCATGTCTAATGCCCCTTATTTGCTTCCTGGAGCGAGGAACGGTTATAGGTTGGGTAATAACAAAGTAATCGATTCTATGGTCAACGACGGTTTATGGGATGTTTATAACAATATTCACATGGGTAGTTGTGCTGAGAAGTGTGCAAAGGATTTTGAGTTTAGTAGGGAAGAGTTGGATAATTTTGCAGTTGAATCTTATAACCGTGCATTAAAAGCACAAGAGAATCATGTTTTTGATGATGAAATTGTTCCGGTTAACATTGTTGAAAGAAGAAAAGAAGTAACCGTATCAGAAGATGAAGAACCCGGAAATGTTAGATTCGAAAAAATTCCAACTTTAAGACCGGCATTTGAAAAAGACGGAGTAATAACTGCGGCAAATGCATCCAAAATAAATGACGGAGCAGCGGCGTTATTGATTATGTCTGAAGATAAAGCTCTCGAATTAGGATTAACTCCATTGGTTGAAATTGTAGCTCAAGCATCGGCTGCATTAGCACCTATTGATTTTCCTCTTGCACCGGCAAGTGCAATTAAAAACGCAATTGCCAAAACGGATTTAACGCTTCAGGACATTGACTTATTCGAAATAAACGAAGCCTTTGCGGTTGTATCACTTGCAGTAAATAAATTGTTAGACCTTGATACATCGAAAATTAATGTTAACGGCGGTGCGATAGCTCTCGGTCATCCGATAGGAGCAAGCGGAGCACGAATTCTTACTACGCTTATCCATCAAATGAAAAGAGATAATCTCGAGTATGGTTTGGCATCTCTTTGTATTGGCGGAGGCGAAGGTTCGGCTTTAATTGTTAAAAATTACAAATAAAAATTGGTGATGTTATGAATATAAATAAAGTTTCAATTATCGGTGCTGGAACAATGGGCAATGGTATTGCTCATGTTTTTGCTTTAAATGGTTTTTCAGTCGATTTGATTGATATTAATGATGAGATTTTAAACAATGCTAAGAATAAGATTAGCAAGAATTTGGATAGACAAGTAAAAAAAGGGATTATAACCGATTCTGATAAAGTAAATACGCTAAATAGAATCAATCTTGTAACGGGAGTTGATAATATAGATAGTAAGTCCGATTTAGTTATTGAAGCAATAATTGAGAATAAAACTGTCAAATTAGATTTATGGAAAAAGATTGATACTATTGTTGATGATAATTCAATTTTTGCTTCGAACACCTCAGCAATATCAATTACGGAATTATCAGCAGATATAAGACCGGAAATGTTTATCGGGATGCATTTTATGAATCCTGTACCGGTAATGAAATTGGTTGAGATAATTCGAGGATATTCAACTTCTGATGAAACTTATAATACAATCAAAGAGTTATCCTTTGCATTGCAAAAAACTCCGGTCGAAGTTCATGATTATCCGGGTTTTATATCTAACAGAATTTTAATGCCGATGATCAACGAGGCAATTTATACTTTGTATGAAGGTGTTGCAAGCGCAGAAGATATTGATACTGTGATGAAACTCGGTATGGCACATCCGATGGGACCGTTAACATTAGCAGATTTTATTGGTCTTGATGTTTGTCTGGATATAATGAATGTTCTGTACGATGGTTTTAATGATTCGAAATACAGACCGTGTCCGTTACTGAAAAAGATGGTTGCAGCTAAAAAGTTAGGTAGAAAGACCAAAGAAGGGTTTTTCAAATATGATTAATAAATGTCGCATAATGTATATTATGTAAACTAGCAATTATTCTGTTTTTTGAACCATTTAACTACAATACCCCGTTTCCGAACTTTATAAGTAGATAAATAATCATTAACGCCAATATTATCCAAATTAAAGGCGATTTAGTTTTTCTACGTATGTTACGTTGTGATTCAAATTTTAATCTACGCTTATGTCTTTCTTCTTCGTCCTTTAACGGATCATAATGACGAGGAACATAATCAAAAACTTTATGTGATGGTTTCTTCATGAACATTTTATCATTCCGGTATCATAAAACTTAATGATTTTTTAGATATACTTATTTCAAGACGTTTACTTTTATCAGAGACAATTTCACCGTCAACATGAGAATAATAAGGAGTTTCCAATTCAATTTCAAGTTCTTTGAATCTTAATTGCTCTAATTCCGGAATACCTTTGATGGAATTATTCATTGCCTTTGGTAAGAGTTTCAGAAGTTTAATTCTGGATTTTAAACTTACTATTGAAATATCAAGAAGTCCATCATTGATCTTTGCTCCGGGCATAAGGTAAAGTCCGGCTCCAACACTTTCACCGTTCCCTATCGAACAAAACAAAGCATTTCGGATAAGTTCTTTATCGTTAATGGTAATGTTGAAATTTATTGAATTAAATTTTACAAACGTTCGCAAAATTGAAACTAAATAGGATAGTGAACCACTCAGAATTTTATTCGTTTGATTCAGATATGCTACACGTGCGTCGAAACCAATCCCAAGACTATTGATAAACCTTTTCTCTATTACATTGCCATCAGATTCAGTCAGTTTAACTTCTCCAAAATCAGTATTAACAACTTCAGGATTATCAGATAAAAAAGATATGAGATATTTATCGATATCGACTTCATTCTTGTACAGAGCAAGTGCAAAATCATTACCCGATCCGATTGGTAAAAGACCAATCATTGTATTGTAGTTAACATCAAAACCGTTTAGAAACTCATTGAGCGTTCCATCACCTCCGGCAATTATTATTCTGTCAAACTCATCCGAAATATTTTGGACAATAGAAATAGCGTGTTTAGGATATTCTGTGATATAAACCGTGAGATTAGCACCGTCCGGAATTTTAGAAGTCTTTAACCTTTCGATGAATTTAGCGCCACTTCCCTTCCCGGATTTCGGATTAATAATTATGGCTGCTTTTATCATTTAAAATAATTTTATTGTTAATCGAATAATGCTTCGATGAATTTATCCGCGTCAAAGTTCTGAAGATCTTCAATCTTTTCGCCAACACCAATATATTTGATTGGAATTTTTTGCTGAGCAGAAATTTGGAATATTACTCCTCCTTTTGCGGTACCGTCAAGTTTTGTAACAATAAGTCCTGTCAATTCAGTTACTTTTGAAAATTCCTTTGCTTGAACAAGAGCATTCTGCCCGGAATTACCATCAACAACAAGATAAACTTCGTTAGGTGCATATGGAAAAATCTTTGCCATAACACTTTTGATTTTCTCCAATTCTTTCATAAGATTAGATTTTGTGTGCAATCTGCCTGCTGTATCAATCAACACTATATCTACATCTTTCGATTTGGCAATATTCAAAGTTTCGTAAACAACCGAAGAAGGATCAGCGCCCATCTCTTTTTGTACAATTTCCACACCGGCTCTCTGTCCCCAAACTTCCAATTGCTCATTTGCCGCAGCTCTGAACGTATCTGCCGAACCGATAAGAACGCTATAACCGACTTTCTTATAGTTATGAGCAAGTTTACCTATTGTAGTTGTTTTCCCGGCGCCATTGACTCCGACAACAAGAATAACATGAGGTTTATGGTTTGAAAGATCAATACTATCGGAATTATTACTATCCTGTGCGGCTTTAAGAAGCACAGCTTTCATCTCATTTTTTAGGGTTTTTACTACCGCTTCTTTCGATCGGTCATTCAAATAATAAAGCTCAGCGCGTGTATTATGAATGATTTTTTCAGCAGTATCAATACCTATGTCGCTGGTAATCAGAATCTCCTCTAATTCATCCAGTAAATCTTCGTCAACAACTGCTTTCGTACTGATTGCTTCTGTTATACCGGCGAACAATTTATCCTTTGTCTTGGATAACCCTTTTTTTAATTTATCAAAATTAATGTTCTTTAACATTGCCATTTCTTTTATACCATTTGATAGTTTCATATCCTCGTAAGCCATATCCCAAAACCGATGCAAAGCTTAACGACAAACTTAAATATTTTAATAAGTCATATAACCAATGGATATCACGTGCTCCGGCAACAACTGCAATAAAAAATAATCCTATTGATGCAACAGTTATTTTACCAAGAAGATTTGATGGCAGCACTTTTCCGGTTATATTTGTTACAACAATTCCACCTAATAAAATCAGAACATCTCTAAAGATAATTATCCAAAAATAATAAGATGGAATCTCTTCACTTAAAAAAAGTTGAAATACAATTGCAATAACAAATATCTTATCTGCAAGAGGATCTATTATCTTACCTAGCTCACTTATTTCATTGAATTTACGTGCTAAATACCCGTCCAATATATCTGACAAATAAGCTAAAAAGAACATAAACAGAACAAAATAGCGATACTCATCATGCTCCGGTATCTTACTCATAAGATAAATTGTAGGAGCAACAAGTAATAACCTGACAAAACTTATTAAGTTTGACTTTGTATATATCTTATTTAGTTCCAGTTTCATATTATATTCTTTATAAATGTCTACATCTGCTATATAAAACATTAAATATTCTATATAACTAGCGCATATTTCTTAAATTATATGGTATTCTCTAAAGTATAACATCGCATAAATAATAGAGTCAGCCTAAAATTTCTTTATCTACAATTGGAATCGGATAATCACCGGAAAAACAAGCTGTGCAAAAATCATCGGGAGCATGGTCTATCATCGATTCCAACATTTCTTCCTTTGTCATATATTCCAATGAATCAACTTCCAAATACTTTGCAATTGCTTCTATATTATCAAATCTATTAGCAATTAGTTCTTCTTTTGAAGGGAAATCCATACCATAATAACAAGGATTATAAATAGGTGGAGAGGAAATCCTCATGTGAATTTCTTTTGGATTTGCTTCTCGAATAAGATTAATCAATTGTTTCGAAGTAGTTCCACGTACAACAGAATCATCAATAATAACAACAGTACGATTTTCTAATACGCCTTTAACTGTATTAAATTTTATCCTCACACCCACTTCCCTTTTTTTCTGTGCTGGAAGAATAAAAGTTCTGCCGATGTAGTGATTACGAATTAGTCCAATCTCTAATTTTGATGGAATTCCTAACTTTTCAAGTTGATTTTGATAACCAATTGCTGCAGTATTTGAACTATCGGGAACACTAATTACAATAACCTTTTCACCGTCCTTATCTCTCACCGGATGGTTCAATGCCAGATTTTTGCCTAGCTTTCTTCTCATTTTATCAACATTGTGCCCAAATATTTTGCTATCTGGTCTGGAAAAATATATATATTCAAAAACACAATGTTTCGTATGTGCATCGCTATTTATCTTATATGATTGCAGATGCTCCCCTTCTTCTTTGCTTTTATCAACTACTAAAATTTCTCCAGGTTCAATATCTCTGATATACGTGGCAGTGTTAATATCTAAAGCGCAAGTCTCAGAAGTAATTATAAATGAATCATTCTTTTTGCCAAGGCAAAGGGGTCTGACTCCATAAGGATCACGCACACCAATCAAGCTTGTATCAGTCATTATTATAAGACTAAATGCTCCCTCAATTTGGTCACATGCTTCACGTATCTGATCAATTTGGTTTTTCTTCTTGCTCCGTGCAATTAGATGGAGCACGACTTCCGAATCACTTGTAGTCTGGAATATTGCCCCGTCTTTTTCTAATTTCTTCCTTAAATATTTTGCATTGGTAAGGTTGCCATTATGAGCAACGGCAAGATTACCATCACGATAATTAACAACAAAAGGTTGAATGTTTTTTCTTGAAGCGGAAGACCCGAAAGTTGAATAACGATTATGCCCTATGCATGTTGCAAAGTCGAGTTCTTTCTCAAGAAAATTACTTTTACCAAATACATCAGAAACTAAACCGAAATCTTTATGCGTAGTAAATTGCGTCTTAAAATCACCGTTCTTAAACGATGCAGTAATCCCGCAAGCTTCTTGTCCTCGATGTTGTAATGCATGAAGTCCGAAATAAGTTAATAATGGAAGATCTTTCGATTTGCCCTGGATACCAAATACGCCGCAATTACATGTCGGCTTATCAACAGAAAATTTAATATTTTTTTTCATCAAAGCATAGATTAAATAATAAAAAAGTTAAAAATTGTGTCGGAACGGCGGGATTTGAACCCGCGACCACTTGACCCCCAGTCAAGTACGCTAACCGGACTGCGCCACGTTCCGAAAGATTACAATTTAGAATCTAAATCTACTAAAAAATTCCTTATTTCTACAAGGTCATCTTTCAGTGAACTTTCTTTAGGGATGCTTTTGGGTTTTTGTTCTGTAGGTTTTGTTGCTTTCGAAGTTGTTTGTTTTGTATCTGTCTTTTCGGCAAGAATTTTCTTTGCTCCTTCAATTGTATATTTTTGATCGCGGAGCAATTTTTTAATTGTAAGAATCAGTTTGATATTCTTGTTTGTGTATATTCTATTGCCCGCTCTATTTTTAGACGGCTTTAGTTGTTCAAACTCAGTTTCCCAATATCTCAGAATATATTGTTCCAAACCAGTAAGTTTGCTTACCTCGCTAATAGAATAATACAGTTTTTTAAGTCCAAAATCTTTCATAATGGATTCCTATTATTTTACTTGAAGTAAAATAGTTAAAGTATTATATAAAAGCAAGATTGAAGTTTCAATAAAATTTTCTTTTAAGAAGGCGAATCAATTAGAAACTTTATTATGTAGTTTTTTAAGTAAATAGACGCCGGCTAAATAACTTAATTCCTTAAACCCGGAAACATAACCATTTGTTTTTGGTGCAGTTATAGTTTTGTGTCTAAAGTCTTCCCTTTCGGATAAGTTAGATAAATGAACTTCGACTTTTGGAATTTTAGCCAACTCAAGTGCGTCTCTGATAGCAACTGAAGTATGAGCATAACCGCCGGGATTGATTATAATACCGTCATGGTCTTTGTCTGCATTCTGGATTCGATCTACCAACTCACCTTCAAGATTACTTTGGAAGAACTCGAAAGAATCATCCGGGAATTCCGTTTTGATAATATTCTCAATTTCGTCAAGTGTTAATGAGCCATAGTTGAATTCTTCTCGTGCTCCAAGAAGATTTAAGTTCGGTCCGTTCAATACTAATATTTTCATTCTGTTTCGTCCATTTCTTCTATTACTTCTCTAATCTTTGGAGGTAAGTAAATATCTTCTGCACCGAGTTCCTTTAATGCCGCAGATAAGATAATAACTTTCCTTTGCAGGTTAGAAAGTTTGTTTATTACAATTACTTTGTTCTCTTTTAAAATGCAATAACCGCCTTTGAAGTCTCCCCTTTCAAATCTGACCTTCGCACCCATTTGCAAAGCGATCTCTTTAAGGTCTTGTAATATGGACTCAAATTCTTTTTCTTTTATTTTCATCGTATGAGCACAAAATAATGTTTAATTTTGAAATATAAAATTAAATTAAAATGTAAATAAATGAAAGGTTATTATGAAAATTGCTTCAATTGATATTGGTTCGAATACGGTGCTTCTTTTAATTGCGGAAGTTGATATTAAAACTAAAAGACTTAACCCGTTGCTTAATGAATACAGAATGCCACGTATAAGCAGAGGACTCAATTCGTCCAATGTAATTTCCGAATCTTCTGTTGAATCATTGCTTACAATATTAAAAGAATATAAGCGAATAATCGAAAAGCATAATTGTTCGGAAGTTCTAATAAATGCCACACAAGCGCTTCGTGTTGCAAAAAATTCCGATCGAATTATAACTGATATAAAAAATGAGTTGGGATTTGAAGTAAACATAATACCGGGTAATCGAGAAGCTTATCTTTCTTTCCTTGGCGCTCAGAGTGGATTTGAACAGAATAATTCTGCTTTGGTAATTGATATTGGAGGCGCAAGTACGGAAATTATTCTTGGTTATGAAGAGAATATCTCTTTTCAGAAAAGTTTTCCAATCGGAGTTGTAACATTAACAGAAAAGTTTTTACACGATGAAATAAAAAACAAAAATTTATTAGAAGCCGAAAAAAATATAGCTGAAGTTCTGAATGAATTAAACGGTTTAGAGCTAACCAATTCATCCGTTATTGCTGTTGCAGGAACTCCAACTACCCTCGCCTGCGCAAAACAAAATTTAACCAATATTCTGACGCTAAGGTTGAAGGATACAAATTAAAGGAAGATGATTTAAAAGAATTTATTGAGATATTCAAATCAATGAGCAGTAAAGATATTCTGAAGAGATATGGCAAAATTATGGAAGGAAGAGAAGATATAATTTTAGCCGGCACATTGATATTACATAATATTCTAAAACTTCTTAAAAAAGATTATTTATATACAAGCGGACGCGGACTAAGGTACGGAGCAATAATCGACTTTATAAATTCTATAAATAAGGGATAAATATTGAGACAACTCCTAAAACGGAAATTATTATGGTTGCAGAAATAACGGCATATATTTTACTTATGCTTTGAACAAATCCGGCAAGTATAAATAGCAAGTACATCCAAACTATCATTAATATTTCCATACATGTAAAAACGTAAGCCGCCGTCGGTTTTATCATGTATGGCGATGGATTAAAGAACAACCAATATTTCCCGAATAAAGCGTATTCAACCGGAAAGAATATTATAAGTGAAATTAATACAGGCACGCTTGCATAAATTAACGCCGAATAATTGTCTTTGTATCGCGTATTAATGCCTAAGCCTTTCAATGCATATTTTTGTACTAAAGGGATCAATAAAAAGATAATCATGAAAGTTGCAACACCGATTAAAAAATCAAACCCGAGATAATTTTGAAAGTTAATACTTTTATCCAAATTACTTTTTATAAAGAAAGAATTAAAAGTTAACTTGATTGAAAATAGTAATGCCAAGAAGAAGGTGAAATTTTTATTCTCGGCAAATATGATATTTTTAAAAGCCTCCGTAGGCGTTTCTATTACATGCCATATTATACTCCATAAATCCAAATTTACTACACGATTTCTAAGCAACGCACCGCACGCTACGCAATTCAAACGATAGAAATCGTTCTCTGTTCCGCAATTTGGACAAGCAATTTTATTTTTCATATTCGCTAATTGATGAATAGTTTAATATTCAACTGAGGTGATCGATAATATTGGTTTTCGCTTACGGTAAAATCAAATAAGTGAGCGTCAACATAGGCATCAACTAAATTGAGGAGATATGTCAATCCAAGTATCAATGCCCATTGATCACGGTCATTTCTGTAATTATCACGGGCTTGCTTATATCTAAGATCTCCTCCTGGATATAGTTCCAAACTTTCTTTATATAGATCGCCATACTTTTTATACAGGTCATTATTTTCAATATACAAATAAGTGAACCAACCCATAAAGCCCCAAATTATCGGAATTTTCCAATACGCCTCGTTATAACATTGACCCCAACCGGGAATTAAAGCACTTCTGCCAACTGCGCCCCATGGAGATTTAGTCATAACAAATGTTGAATCCTTAGTTTGGACGGTTTGATTTGAATCAGGTTCCCCCTGAGCAAAAAGAGGTAACGTTATCGCAAACAAAACGAGTAATATTTTAAGAATAGTTTTTCCCAATAGAATCAAATAGTTCAAATAATCTTTCCAGTTCGTCCATCGAATAAAATTCAATGGTTATGTTTCCAGTGCCGTCTTTCTTCTGTTTTAGCAGAACCTTTGTCCCGAAAATACCGCGTAATTTACTTTCAATATCTCTGTTTGCAATTTGATTTCCCGAGGAAGATTCGCTTTGACTTTTATTCGTTTTGGAAATGATTTTAGACGGAGATTTGACCAATTTTTCAACAGCACGGACAGATAATTGATCTTTCAAAACTCTTTCGAGCAAAATCATCTGATAAGTTTCATCGTTAACACTTAAAAGCGCTCTTGCATGTCCCGATGAAATATCACCGTTGATCAGATGCTCTTGAATTTTTACCGGAAGTTTTAGCAAACGAATAGTATTTGTGATAGTAGAACGTTCT
>Ga0256913_10000557_pt1 | contig 19506 bp, 15 predicted proteins | sample Axial_MatmetaG_FD_185970 | JGI IMG/M metagenome (GOLD analysis project Ga0256913, IMG submission 185970) | Deep-sea worm associated microbial mat communities from Axial Seamount, Juan de Fuca Ridge, Pacific Ocean - Axial_Mat | ecosystem: Environmental > Aquatic > Marine > Oceanic > Microbial... | reverse complement strand
GGAAGTCCAGTTTATATCAAGGTCTCTCAGTACTTCTATCTTATTAAACGATTTCGATAATCCTTCAGCCTTTATCAGCGTTGTATCACCGGAGGTGTTTTTGGTTTCTGTCATGTTATTTTATCTAATCCTTTTATTGTAAATTTTAAAGCGTCACCCGGACATACATCCACGCACAATCCGCAGCGTGTACAGTCGGAACCCGTGGTGTGGGTAACATCGGTAGCAGCACCTTTTTTTACGAACCACAGTTCGTGGGGTACCAGGCAAACCTGCTGGCAATCCAGACAATGCGCACATTTATCCAAATCAAACCTGATGGTTACCGGAGTTACATGCCCGATCATGCTGTAAGTTGCACCTATAGGACAAACATAACGACACCAGAAACGCTTGCTGTACACGATTTCAAATATGATAAGTATCAGTATCCAGAGTAGAATCAGCCCGGGGCCGTAAATAATGGCTCTGGATAGAATTCCAACAGGGTTGAGATTTTCAAATACCAGTTCTTTGGTGAAGATGGCAAGCAACACAAAACCAACCCAGAATACCCACCGTAGTGAAATATTGAAAGTGTGTTCTTTTATTTTTTTCTTTTTTACTAAATAGTTATGCAGTTTTTCACTCCATTCGGCAAGAAAGTGATAGGGGCAAATCCATGAGCAGAAACTACGACCTCCCATCAAAGCATAAAAAATAATAATAGTGAGAATACCAATAATATAGTTCATGGTGAGCAGTGGCCAGTGCCCGGTTAAGAAGGATATGGCCAGTTCCTGAGCTGTGTTAAACGGATCCATCAGGTAAAAACCCAACAGACGGGAGCCACTTAACGAGCCTTCCAGAATGGAGAGGTCGAAAAAGAATGAGAGGAAGAAAAGCAGGTTCATACCAATAAGTACTGCCCACCGGCGTGTACGCCATTTGTGTTTGTTTTTATGATTCGAACGCCATTCTTTTAGAGTAAGACCCTCTTTAACGTGAGGAAGTTCTTCTTTATTTCTAACAGGAAGCGGAGTTTTATTTTTATTACCAAACATAATTGCTAAGCTTTAATGGGTTCAATAATAATACTTGGTTCTTCGGTGGGACAAACCATTACACATACACCGCAGCCTGTACAGCCGCTTAATACTTTTGGAACAAGCATTCCGCCTGATGATTCCATAACAATGGCGGTATCACCAATGGGGCACTCTTTAACACAAAGATTACAAATTTCTTCGTTGTAGATTTTATCGGCAACCGGGGTTGCTTTGGCTTCTCCCGTGTAAGGAGATCGGTTAACTCCTTTAAAGTCGGTTCCTCTGGGAGTTCCTTTAAAACCTTTTCCGGCATAAGCCAGGCAGATATCGGGTTTTACTTCGGCCATACCCATTTTTACAATGGCTTTCATGGCTGTAATTTGCACAGGGAACGGATTATAGTCAGGATCGTTTCTGTGTGTTTTGTCATACTCGGCAATGGCTTTTTCACCTTCATCTTTAAACTGTTTAAAGTAAAGCACAGCCGTAGGACAGGTTTCTACGCATTGCATGGAGTCGCACGAGAAATCACAGGCTTGCTCACGGACATCAATATAGGGCGTTCCGTAAGCCAGCCCATCTTTGATTCCTCCAAGTTTTATGGCTTGAATAGGACAAATTTGAACACACAAACCACATTTGATACAACCGTAAATAAATGTGGTTTCATCCAAGGCTCCGGGCGGTCGCAGAAATTTCTGGTTAATGCGTGATTCGGCTGTTACCTTCTGCAGGTAGCCAACTCCGGCACCTACAGCAGCAAGTGCACCAATAGCAATCGCTCCCGATTTTAAAAACTGGCGCCTGTTTAAGTTGTGATCATTCTTGTCCATAACTATGATTTTTTTAGAATGAATTATTTCCCTACAAATTTAACTAAATATGCATTCTAAATTAATTTGTTTTTGCTATTTAGCCATGATTTTTTTAACCGGTTTAATTTGTAACATGAAAATCAAAATTTAAAGCGTAAACCAAGGTTGAAACTTCTGCCCGGTTCGTAATATAAACTTTGTGATTCCATGCTCTTATAAGCCCTGCTTAAGTGTTCAACATAATTCTCATCGAAAATATTGGTGATGGCTGCATTAATATCCAAAAACTCCCATGGTGAGTAGTTTATGTAGAGATTAAATACATTGAAACCGGGTGTGGTTGACTCGTTAAAACTGGTTGAAACCCTGGTTTGTTCTGATGCAAACCGCGCATTCAGTCGTGCTGTGAATTTTGAAATTGAATAGGATAAAGCCGTGTTTACGGTGAAAGGCGGAATCTCAGATAACGGTTCGTCGCGGGTAATATTTTGAGCATAGGTATAGGATGCGCCAAGGCTGTATTCGAAATGTTTTAGGAAGTGAATGTCCATTCCTGCTTCGAAACCAGTCATAAAAGCTTTATCGATATTAGTAAAGCGTTTTGTGAATTTAGGATCTTTGCATTTCATGTATTTGCGGGGTATGGTGGTGTCAACAACGGCTGTGATATAATTACTCAGGTTAGAGTAAAAAACATCACCGTAAAGACTGACTACCTCTCCTGATTTTTCAATAATCAAATCGTTTTGAAAGTTCGACTCTGATTTTAAATTTGGATTGCCAACATATTCGTAAGCATCGGAACCTACCGAAAGGTGATTGATAAAAAGTTCGGTAAGGTCAGGACTCCGTTGTGCCAAAGCCACTGCCCACTGAATTTTCCAGTTGTCGTTTAACTGATAGGTGAGAATGGAGTTAATGGCCATATCAAACTTGTTGTCAGGCTTAATACTTCCACCGTATAATTCGTTGAAATCATTTTCAGGGTCATTAATTGCAAAACTTGTAAAATCACCTCTAATACCTGCCTGCCATTCAAATCCTCTGGCAATTTGCAATTTGTTTTCGATGAATATTCCCACATCGCTTTTATGGGAATCCTGCCAAACTTTATCATCAAAATGTTTGGGTGGGTCGAAATGGGTAGGAGGGGTAGTGCATCCATTGATGTAAACATCGCGGGAGCGTGAACCATCTTTACCGATGTACTGGTAATCCATACCTGCGTAAGTAATGTTCTTTTTGCCTGACTTCAGCCCCAGTTCAAATCTTCCGCCGTAATTGGTTGCTGTAACCGGAGTGACAGAATGTGTCATTTTGTATGCAGGCCTGAACTCATTGGTCATTACATGGTCGATGTATGAGTAGTAGATTTTCGCTTTTAGCGAGAAAATACTTTTTGTGAGATCGTTAATGGCATAATCGGCTGAAATAATGCTGCTGTTATCTTCCAGTGCATCCATGGGTAAACCCGGATACATTACATCTTTAGCAAAGCTCTGACGCCAGTTTATTTGAAAACGTTGATTTGTAGCAGGATTAATTCCCAGTTTCATGGTATAACCATAACGTTTAAAAGATGAAACGATTTCGGTTCCATCACCACTTTTGTAATTGCCATAATCTTTGTATCCGGCACTAATACCCAGATCCCATTTTTTTTGTACAACCTGAGTAAACAGGCTTCCATAGAAGTTACCACCATTACTCTGGTATCCGCCTTCAACAACTCCTGAAACGGTTTTGCCGTTTTTCTTTTCCGGGCGCTTGCTGATTATATTGATAATGCCTCCAAAAACAGGCCCGAACCTAACATTGTAAGGCCCTTTGATTACTTCCACTTTTTCAATTTCTTCCATCGAAATTTGCGAGATGGCAGGATCCATCCGGTTAGGACAAGCATTGGTACTGTGAACACCACCATCGAACTGAACGTTGAGTTGCTCAAACTTATAACCTCGTAAAATAGGTTCCATGGCATAGTTTCCTTTTTTCAGAATGCTAAAGCCGGGAGTGTATTTGAAAATCTCCCCGCCATCATGAGGGTTGAGTAACTGAATGCTTTCACCAGTAACAGGGGTTTGGAAGTTATCATTTGTTTTGTTACCTACAATCAGGATTTCCTCTATGTTTAAAGTATCTGTTGACATCTGCCCTCGTGAAAAATATGGCATTAATGCCACAAACACTATGATAATATATTTGCTTTTCATTTTTGATCATTTATTGGTTTAACTACAATTAAAGTAAAAGTTAAAACATGGTCAAATCACAACAATTTCTTCACCATTAATCATATTGCACCCTGTTTCTTTTTTTCAATGAGAAAGTGCAAAACGGAATAATGAAATAATTATGGAATTACCGAATACCCTTTATAAACTGATAATGCAGTAATTTGACCATGTTTGAAAAAAATGATCAGGCTTTGGGAGGGGGATTTCCAACGGGAATAAACCGACCGGTCATAACAACCACAAACTCGTTGTAGCTTGTTGTAATTTCCGATAGTTCAATATTCATATGGAGTTTTGATAATAAATATACAAGATTTGTAACTTCTTTATGAGGTTTGGGTGGGGGAGTAGCCTTTGCTTCTTTTGTGTCGGTAGCTCTTTCAGTAATGGCAGCAAGGTATTTAAAATCACCAATTAGTGAGTGGGTGTTTTCTATTGAAGCATCACTGTTTGAGATGATTACGTTTTTGTTAAAGAAATAATGAAGGGCAGGGTAGTTGGGTAAAAACAACATGGTCATTACTAAAACCAGTAATACTAATATGCCTGCAATTCTTTTCATTGAGACAAAGATAAGAAAGGTTGGGTTAAATTGGTAAAAAAATACCTGATTAATTAGTATTCTTTTCCTCTTCTTTCATACTGTCCACCCAATGATACATAGGGTGCTTGTCTTCAAGCACATATTTTGGTTGCGAAAAGGGAGCCAGCCTTTCAAGGAAATCCAGTACAGCAAGAATGGGCGCACCGTAAAAGAATTTGACATCTTTATCGAAATCCCATAAGTGTTCAACATATGAATAAAGTTTATAGGGGACATCACCAATGTTATCGCCATCTTTATCGAACCCCTGATAGTCGTCCCAATAGTTGTTGTCCCAATCGTTGAAACGTTCGGTAGTTGCTTCAAGACTTATTTGCTGGAGATTATTGTGGATGTAATTATTTTTAATGAGGTTGCCCATTTGCTTGGTTTTGAAGAAAAAGGCAGAACCGCAAAAAGCGATTTCATTGTTTGCAATGGTGTTAATTTGTTCCAGTACATACGGTGATACGTCAATATGGATACCTTGCGTTGAATAAATCAGTCGGTTATTAATTATCTGATTGCCTGATGTCTCTTTCATACCAATGCACATACCGCTTCCACGATGGTTCCCGATAATATAATTGCCACTCATAATAGTTCGCTCACTGTACATTAGAAACACTCCCACAGAATTATTTTCCAAGAGGTTATCCTGAATACGATTGTTATGGGCATACATAAAATGAATGCCGTAACGGTTACCAATACCTTTGTTTTCCTGAAACAAATTCTGTTCTGAATACCAGACTACCATATCGCGGCTGTCGTGCCAGTAATTTCCGATTACATGATTGTATTGAGCCCACCAAAACCGGATAGCATCACCTTTTAATGCTTTTGATCTCCGTGTAATAGAGGAAATATCATTATGAATGATCTTGTTATGTTGCGATTTATGAACGTCTATACCGAACAGGCATTCTTCAATTCGACAATTTTCTATTGTATTGTAGTTTCCCTTTAAGGTAACGCCGGAATTTACTTTATCATGTAATGCCCCTGAGTTTCTCAAAATACAGTTACGGATTTCAATGCTGTCGCCTTCGATAAAAATAACCGAGCTGATATCCATCCCGTCAATAACAGCTTTTCCACTGCCATCTATTACCAGACGGTTTTTGACAATAACAACAGGGCCTGTGTAAATCGCGGGTTTTAACATAATTGTATCGCCTTCGGAAGCAGCATCAACAATTGATTGCAATGAAAACACTTCGGCACTTTCGGGTGGTTCCTGAAGTTTGTAATAGTTACCAAAACTATCAGGTGGTTGAGCAAGAAGTACAGAGGATAAGGAAGTAAATGTTGCCAATAAAATAGCAACAAAAAAACGGAATCTGTGCTGTTTCGTTAATGGAATTATTGAATAGAGCAGATTCCGTTTCATGATTTATTAAGTTTGTAATTAATTGTTTTTAAGGCTTTTCTTTTTGAGAAGCACAGCGATTACCAGCAATACAAAAACAATGATTGCTGCTAAAAATCCAAAATAGGGGTAAGAAGAGGTTGTAAATTGTGCTACTTTACCTTCACCAAAAACGGTCGGCATAAAAGGTTTGATACCTCTGAAAGCTCCGCCGCCATGCATTGAAAGATGATGACCATACCAGTGCAGGTAATAAGTATAAACTACTAAAAAATAGAATGGAACAAGTCCGGGAATAATAGCCAGCCACGCATGAACTTTTTTATTAGTAAACATGAAAGCAATCACCATTAATACAAATATTCCAAAAATATAAGGAGATCCACGCATGATATTGTCTAATACTTTAAGAGCTTGCGGGGTAACATCTACCTCGATGGGTTTAAAGGTTTCCGGGTCGAGTATTTCCTCGCCGTTCTGATCTTTTTTTGTATCGAAGACATAATAAACAGGATATTCGCGGTCGGGGTTGCGGTTCAACCCTTGTACGATATGATACATACCGATAAAGTGGTTGATGGCATTCATCTCAACCAAACAGTTGGCGCCTTCCTGATCGGCAGCCAGCTCTTCGCGTTCTTTCATGCCTTCGCATCCATTATAAACACCATTGTATTTGAAATTAATCCTGATTCCGTCAGGATACATTGATTTAGGGTACTGAATGCTTTGAAGTGCAACGCCCCATACCGGTAAAAAATAGACTACGATTATTAAAATGGCAGCCAGGCCGGCAAGAATACGGTAGCTATTATTTTTCATAATATTTTGTTTTATTAATTGGTAACAAAGATAAAAAAAGTAGAGACAAGATGAAACCTGCCTCTACTTTATTTTGAACCAATGCTAATAATTTAACTATTGCATCTCTTTCATTACTTTGGCTGATTTAGCTTTCAGATATTGAATGATTTTCTTAACATCTTCATCTGAAACATTCTGATCGGGCATGGCCAGTTTATACTTCTGACGCATGGCTTCAATGTCAGCTTCACCGTAATGTTTCTTAGGATTGGTAATCCATGACTTCAGCCAGTCGTCGCTACGACGTTTGTCAATCATCAACAAGTCAGGACCGTTGAGTTCTTTGCCAAACATATGACATGCAGTACAGCCGTAGTTAAGGAATTCCATCTCACCTGGTAACAGGTTCTTTAACTCAATTGCCGAAGGCTTAAATTTTTGCATTTCGTTGTCTTTCTGAATTCTCTTTGAATAAGAAAGTAAGCGAGCATTTTCAGCTTTAGAGTCAAAGTCTACAGTAAGATAACCTTGCAATTGTCTTCCGTCAGGACTGTGAATGTTATCAAGCATCAATGGGAAGGCACCTGCTTTTTCAGCTACGAAATCAAGTGTAGCAGTTTCTCCCGGACGCCAGCGATACATTTTGTCGTATGAAGCAATTTCATATACATAATGATCGGTCTTAGTTTGTCCAAGGTTGGTAAGGTGTAGTAATACATGCTGTCCTTGTTTAACGTTTAACTCGTTAGGTGTAACCACTCCATTATTAATGGTTCCGAATACTTCAACTGTGTTTCCTTTGTTTACAACACGCTCACTTCCGGCAGTTGTAGCAAAAGGAGATTTTTTATCAGTTGTAATATCTGTTCCAACAGGATAAACATCAAATGGTTTGTACAGATTATGTGCATCAATTAATACAGTGTAATGAGGCTCGCCCATTGGTAAAGGCATATCATAAATAATTCTCATCTTGTCGCCGTCAATATCAATTAACTGGTGGTTTTGTGGATGCAGCGGTCCAACCGGATTGAAACGGTCGATAGACAATTTATCAAGTTCGATAAGATACTTACCTCTTGGATGTTTGGTATCGCCATGAGCTGAAACCAGGTGGCCAATGTTGTAATTAGAAGGAACATGATCAAGTACTTTCAGGTTGATGTAATCCCACTTGGCTGTCCACGAGTCAACATAAACAGAGGTATAAACAATACCTTTTTCATCATCAAACTGGTTGTGTAATGGTCCTAAACCAACTTCTACACTACCATGTAAAGCATCTTCAAGAGCAATGATTGGAATACCGTAAGGATCTTTTCCTTCAAAGTTTTTCTCTTTGATGGCTTTCATAATTTTAGCAAAGGAGTATACCCATGCATGTGAATCAAGTTTACCCGCAACAATGATGTAATCACCAGTCGGGTCAACGTCAACACCATGAGGTGACTTTGGCTCAGGGATAAGATAAAGAATACCTTCTTTAACGGCTGTAGCAATGGTAATTACTTTGTGACCGTTTATGATAGTATATTTACCTTGTTTTACAAGTTGTGCTGCTTTTTTCCAGTTTACAACGTGGAGGTAGTCAACATCGCGTGATGAACAACCGGCTTCGAATGGAGGGCGTCCTTTTTCAATTCCACCAATATACATTTCTGTACAGAATGAGTTATTGAATGACCATCCGTCACTGGCAAGTTTACCGGCATCCGATAAATCTTGTGTGTAAGGAGGGAACTCTAAAGTAAAAGAGTTTTTCTCATCAATACGACCTTTTTCGTTGTCGAATTTCCAATAGGTCATTCCACCACGCCAGTACTTACGGAAGTTAACATCGTTTAAAGGATGATACTTGTGGTCATAAGGAGCAGGGTATTGTGATGCCTCAAGAATATAATCTGAATTAGGTGTAAAGAAACATCCACCGTGGTCGCTTCTAAAAAGTGGGTTTATAACCACTTGTTTTAATTCCCAGTCTTTGAGGTCAACAACAAAAAGCCTTGGGTTGGCTTTGTCGTTAACAACGGCCCATTTACCATCATAATCGCCATCAGTTTCCGAAAATCCGGGATGGTGTGTATCGCCCCAAAGGATTTCGGCTCCGTCAATAAAGCCTGTTTCCATCAGTTTTCTTGTTTCAGCACTGTAGCCATAGCCAATGTATGGTTGACGGGTAGATGTTGGTGTATATTTCACCAAGCGCATGGAAGGAACCAAATATGTTGGCATATTACCTTCCTGGCCACCAGAGTTAAGTGCTACATATTCATCGCTAAGATGATCGGGAGTAAATGTTTTTGCGGCTGCAAGAACATCTTCGGAATTTAATCCTCTTCGTTTTGTTACATCACCGAAGGATTCGTTCCCTCTCGGTGCTCCAATTTCCTGGTCTGCGGTACCTTTTTTCTTTTGTTCTCCACAACCTGTGAAGACCATACTAAAGCCAAAGAGGGCAGCAATTAAAACCAGGCTTATATATAAATTAATTTTTTTCATATTTATTAAATATTAATGTTTTAAACCAGTGATTTTTAAATTACTTCGCTTCTTCAAGTTTTTCAGTTAAGAGAGTTTTAGCACGCAAACCTACGTCGGCTGCTTTAACTTGATACTGGAAGTACTGTTCTGCCCATAAGAAAGCATCTTTCCATTTGCCATCTTTAGCATACTTTTCGTAGTTCTCTTTTGCTTTAGTAGCTTTATTCAACTGGTCAACAGCATCACCAACGAGGGCTTTAACATAAGGATAGTCTTCGTAATGGTTATCTTTTAACCAGGTAACAACGCTGTTAATAACGTCTTGTGTTTGCTGGATAACCACCAGTTTGTCTTCGTAATTTTTCTTGTAACCTTCAAGTTCTTCTTTGGTAAGTACAATTTCACCACTACCACCTTTGTCTTTATAACCTTTAGGTTTAACCATCAGGATACCTTCCATTTCTAGGTGAAGTGCTGAACAGAACTCAGTACAGTAATATGGGAATGCACCAGGGCGATCCGCAACAAATGTTAATGAAGCAGTTTTGCCGGGCTCGAAACTACCATGTTTACCATAGGTGTCGATAGTGAAACCGTGGGTTTCATCTTCAGCCAGCTCAAGGTTGGTAAGGTGGAAAGTAACAATGTCGCCTTCGTTTACATCAACAATTTCAGGAGTGATATGTGAACGAATCAAAGTTCCGAAAACGTGTACCCGGTTTCCTTCGCGTTCAACTTTTTCCATACCAGCCACAGTTTTGTAACGGGATGTTTCGCCTGTACGTGTGTTGGTACCTGTGGGGTAACGGATAATCGGCTTGATGGTTGTACGAAGTACTGATTCTGATCCGTACATATTTGCCTGAGGTAAACTCATGGTATAGATATCGGACATCTTATCAGAAGAGATGTCAATTAAATGCTGGAAGCTAGGACGAATAGGGCCTACACTTACATAGTTATCATATAAACCTTCTTTATCAACTACTGTCAGGTAGTTTGAATGTGGTTCGGCTGACATTCCCTGAGGAGTCATTAAATAACCAGGTTTGAAGGTAAGGGTTAAATCAGCTTCTTTCTTTAATTTATCATAGTTGAAACGGACAATCTTTTTATCATTAAAAGCAGATGCAAAAGCAGTGTTTTCTCTGTAATCAAAAGCAATATCAACAACACCGCTACCTAATTTAATACTACCATGCTTCACGTCATTTGCAGCCATAACAGGAATGCCGCCTTCGGCTTTTCCGCTAAATTTTTTACTGTCAAATGCGTTTTTAACTTTAGCAAAGTCGAAAACATAAGCTTCGTCGCCAACTGCAATAAAATAGATTCCTTTAGGAGAAACCTTAACGCTTTTTGCTGCAAAAGGAATTTCAATAAATGCAACAGCATTGGCTGCCAGGGCATCGTTGAGAGCTACAACATCAAAATTGTTAATGCTTGTTTTTTTGGCGCTTTCCAGTTTTGTGTAATCTACAACATAAACATAATGTTTGTTGTTTTTATCGGCAACACCTACAACATAACCATTACTGGAAAATTTACCGGCATCAAAGAAGCCGAGTGTATAAGCAGGAAGTTCTAATGTAAATGATTTTTCTTTCAGCATACGGCCAATATGACCAGATTTGGAAGCTGATTTCGGATCGTCGAAATGCCAAAAAGTAACACCACCTTTAAAGTTGGCAGGATCACCTGATTTGTCCCATGAAGATGGGTACTGGCTCGATTGAATTACAAAATTGGTGTTTTGTGTTACTGCAACACCCGGAAAACAGTTAATAAAAAGAGGATGGCTTAAAACCTGTTTGGTTTCAAAGTCATCAAGTCCGAGCAATGCAACACGTGAATTAGCTCCATCGGAGAAGAAAACATACTTCCCGTTGTAGTTTCCGTTAGTTTCTGCAAAGGCAGGGAAACGCATGTCGCCATATTCAGAAATACGGTCGTCAAGCGATGCTTTTTTAAGCATCAGTGAACTCTCATCATCATAGCCATAACCTTGCCATGGTTCAGGAGAAAATACTCCAACATACTTGTAAATACGCATGGAAGGAATACCGTAAACGATCATAGTTCCGGAGTTGCCTGTTCCGACAATTCCAAAATACTCATCACGGCCACCACGCGGCATAAAAGTTTTAACAGCCGCCAGCACATCAGCATCCGTGAGGCCCCGTTCTGATTTCACATCATTTAATGTTTGCTGAGCAGTTACCGGTACACTTACCGAAGCAACAAGCAAAAAAACGATGCTCAATACGAGAAAACGTTTTGTAGATAACATCATAATAATTAATTTAAGTTTATAAAAGGGTTAATATTCGGTTCAAGTAATGTCATACCTTTATATAGTATTTAATTGTTTTAATTAAGCAATTGAATGCTTAAATTATTTGTTTATTCACTATAACATATTTAGATTCAGATAATAAAGCAAATCTAATTATCAATTATAAGTAAAGTAATGGTCAAAGTTAATTAAAAAAACAATATTCTAAAAAAAAGTTAAAAAAGTTATTACACTTTATTCATCATCTAAGGAGTTATATGCTGAGTAAAAAACCATACTCTGGGCAGTCCAGTATGTCGTCATAATTAACCAACGGGCAAGGGGTAATTCAACATAAAACTTATTAAAAGCAATAATACAATCGCTAATTACAAAAAAAAGTGAACCGGCAGAAGCATAGATGGCAAATTGATCGAAATTGTGCTGTGCTATTGCCCGCCAACTCATTGTTAATATTACAATGATATAGATAAGAACCGGAATTGTCATATCACCAAGACCTGAATATAACAGATAAAACAATACAATTCCAAAAACTGTTAGTACAAATAGAGCAATAGGGTTCAGGTTTCGGCTTCTTTTGGTAAAGGCTACGATATATGACGTCTGAGCAAGAAGAAAAGCAACCAGTCCAAAAATAAACATGGTAGGGGAGGACTCTAGTAAAAAATCACCGATTACAGAAAAACCAAGCCCGATGAAAATCATCTTTTTATAATGTGTAACGGGCTTAAGCAAGGTTATCATTGCCAGGATGGGGATTGGTTTGGCTATCATCCGCATTAGGTAGTTATCAGTGTATAGTCCGATAAAGAAAACAATCATGGATATAATAACAACAGTAAAGGTAATTTTTTGCTTCATTGAGTATAAATTGAAGTGGTTATATAACCGGTAATCATTTTATCAAAAAAAATGGAGATGCAAGATATAAAAAAACCACCAATTGAGCAGCGCCAATTAGTGGCTAACTCAGATTTTAATAACAAGTTTTAAACCGTTCTTTTAACATCCCAGTTTTCAAGAATTTCTTTTAAACGTTTTAAGAACATGCCGGCCAAAGCTCCGTCAACAATACGATGATCGTACGCCATTGAAAGAATCATTATATGTCTGATAGCGATTACATCACCCATATCGGTTTCCAGTACTGCCGGTTGTTTGCGAATAGCACCTACTGCTAAAATAGCAACTTGAGGCTGGTTTATAATAGGTGTACCGGTAAGGCTGTCAAACGAACCAAAGTTGGTAATGGTAAAGGTTCCTCCTGATATTTCGTCAGGATTAAGTTTGTTGTTTCGTGCCCGGTTTGCCAGGTCATTTACTGATTTGGTTACTCCTAACAGATTTTTTTCATCAACATTTCTTATTACAGGAACAATTAAATTACCATTAGGTAAGGCAGTAGCCATACCTATATTAATGTTTTTTCGTATTATAATATTGTACCTGTCAACCGATGCATTGACCTGTGGAAATTCTTTAAGTGCTTGTGCTGTTGCTTCAAAAAAGATTGGAGTGTAAGTAATTTTTTGGCCTTCTCTTTTAATAAATTCATCCTTAACCTTGTTGCGCCAGTTTACAATGTTTGTAACATCCACATCTATAAATGAGGTAACATGAGGGGAAACCTGTTTCGACATTACCATGTTGTCAGCAATTAACCTGCGCATGCGATCCATCTCAATAATTTGATCACCCGCACCGGTTGTTACTTTTGGTGGTTCCATTTTTGATACAGGAGCCGAAGGTTTTGAAGCAGCAGACTGAGGTTTGCTGTTTCTGTTTTCAAGATGCTTTAGGATATCTTGTTTGGTTACCCTGCCCTCTTTTCCCGAACCGGTAATAGAATCCAACTCTACAACAGAAATTCCTTCTTTTCTAGCAATGCTTTTAACAAGTGGTGAGTAAAACCGGTTGCTGTCAGAAAAGTCTTTTGTGTCAGAAACTGGTTCTGCTGTCGTTTCCTTTACTGTTTCAGTAATTATCTTTTCAACTTTTGCAACAGGAGCTGATTCTTCTTTGTCATCTTCTCCTTCTGTTTTAACCAAAGCTATTACTGTTCCTACGGGAACAACATCGCCTTCATTAAACAGAATCTCTGTAAGTACACCATCAACCGGACTTGGTATTTCTGAGTCAACCTTATCAGTTGCAATCTCTACAATTGATTCATCTTCCTCAAGTGTTTCACCAACACTCTTTAACCATTTTGTAATCGTTGCTTCTATAATACTTTCGCCCATTTTGGGCATTACTATTTCAAATTTTGCCATATCTGGTATCTTCTTTATCTCTTATTAATTAGTAGTTTTATTTCAGCTATTTTCAGCTTCTGAATTTTTTGCAAAAGTAGTTAAAAAACAGTTTAGATAGAACAATTCTAAATAAATTATAAATCCAAAGGGATTCTTTACTTTTGAAGAAAAAACAGAGATGAAATTATTAATGATTTATTGCGACAGATTTGCATATCAACCTCAGATTAAAACTTTGGAAGAGTTTCCAGATTATACTGAAGGAAAAATTTTTGAAAATGCTTTGGTAGCGTTTATTCACGCAGAGGAACAGGATGAGGAGGATATGAAAAAAGTAGAAACTAAAATGGTAAAGAACTTAAAGTGGGCAGCTAAGAAGAATAATATTACTCATATAGTTTTGCACTCGTTTGCACATTTGGCTGAAACAAAAGCCACCCCCCGGTTTACAAAGAATCTTTTTGATAAGGTTGAAGAGAGGATGAAAAATGCCAACTATCAATGCGAGCAAACTCCGTTCGGTTATTTTTTGGATATTGATGTTCAGGCTCCCGGCGTATCACAGGCAAGGATATTTAAGGCTTTTTAGTTGTTGATTTGGAGTGTCTGGAGTGCCTAAAGTTTGGAGTACTTGGAGTAAATTCCAAATTTCAAGCACCAAATTTCAAATAAATTCCAATTTTAAAATAAACAAATCCAAAACTACGTCGTTCATTCAAATTACCCCGTTATTCCAACGACCATTTTTTCTCCGTCATTCCGACGACGCAGGAGGAGGAATCCCCTGCTATAAACGACCGAACCCCCTTTTGCTACAAGGGCAGTCTGGTACTCAGGAGATTCCTCGTCGCTCCCCGAAAGCTTTCGGGTTCGCTTCCCTCGGAATGACGGTGTGGGGCGCGTGGTATTGTCACTCTGAGCGGAGTCGAAGAGTGACAGTGGGGTGGGATGACGTTGGGGCTTGCGGCAGCAACGAGCAACAACACTCCTCAAACTTCTCAACTTCTGAACTTTTAATCTTCTCAACCTTTCCGGACTCTCCCCGCAAGCCTTCGTTCGACCGAAAAGGTTTTCTTTGCGCCTCTGCGTCTTTGCGGTTCAAACTTTAAACCTCAAACTTTTCATTTTTCACTTTTCATTTTTCACTTTTCACTTTTCATTTTTCCCTTTTCACTATCAGGCCACAAGCCTTCGTTCGACCGAAAAGGTTTTCTTTGCGCCTCTGCGTCTTTGCGGTTCAAACTTTAAACCTCAAACTTTTCACTTTTCACTTTTCATTTTCCCCTTTTCACTATCAGTACACAAGCCTTCGTTCGACCGAAAAGGTTTACTTTGAACTTCTGCTTCTTAGCGGTTCATTAAACCTTGAACATTCAAACCTTGAATCTTTAATCTTCATACAAGTAACTACCCTCTCAATTTCATTTCGATTTATTTATCATCACATTACCGCTAATGTATTAACAATACTTACATTTGCGTTTTCTTAAAAAATTAAAGCTATGATTAAATATCAGATGGTTGACCTGGTTGGTCAGTATAAAAAAATAAAAACCGAAGTTGATACAGCAGTTATGGAAGTAATGGAAAATGCTTCCTTTATTAATGGCCCTGCTGTTAAGAAATTTCAAAAACATTTTGAGGAGTACCTTGGGGTAAAACATGTTATTCCCTGTGCTAATGGAACCGATGCTTTGCAGCTGGCTTTAATGGCAATGGAATTACAACCTGGTGATGAAGTTATTACTACTTCCTTTACCTTTATTGCTACTGCAGAAGTTATAGCGCTTCTTAATCTGAAACCGGTTTTGGTTGATGTGTTACCCGATACTTATAACATAGATCCAAATGCTGTTGAAAAAGCCATTACACCTAAAACTAAAGCCATCATTCCTGTACATCTGTTTGGGCAGTCTGCTGACATTCATGCGATTTTAAAAATTGCTCAGAAACATAATTTGTACATTGTTGAAGATACAGCTCAGGCAATTGGTGCTGATTTTACTTGTCCTGAAAGTGGAAACACGAAAAAGGCAGGTACGTTTGGACACATTGGCTGTACTTCATTTTTTCCTTCAAAAAACCTTGGTGCTTTTGGTGATGGAGGAGCTGCTTTTACAAACGATGACGAACTGGCTGAAAAACTGAGAGTATTAGCTAATCATGGAATGAAGATGCGTTACTATCATGATATGGTCGGGGTAAATTCACGCCTTGATAGTATTCAGGCTGCTATTCTTGATATTAAGCTGAATCACCTTGATGAGTATGCCAAAGCCCGTTTAGAGGCTGCTACCTATTATAATAATGCTTTTGCCAGAACTGATAAAGTAAAGACTCCTGTCACAGCCGGGTTTACTACACATGTTTTCCACCAATATACAATGGTGCTGGCTGATGGTGTTGACCGTGAAGGTTTACAAAAGCATTTGGCTGATAAAGGTATCGCATCTGCTGTTTACTATCCTGTACCATTGCATTTGCAAAAGGCATATCGCGACCCACGTTATAAAGAGGGTGATTTCCCGGTTACCGAACATCTAAGCCATCATGTTATGTCGCTTCCCATTCATACTGAAATGAATGAAGAAATGCTTAAGGAGATTACGGGTGCTGTTTTGGAGTTTGTAGATAAATAAAAAAAACAAGATAAATGGAAAAGGATTATTTCGCACACGAAACAGCCGTAATTGACGAAGGTTGTAAAATAGGTAAAGGAACCAAAATCTGGCACTTCTCACATATAATGAGCGATTGTGAGTTAGGTGAAAACTGCAATATTGGACAAAATGTTGTTGTTTCCCCTCAGGTGGTTCTGGGTAAAAATGTTAAGGTTCAGAATAATGTTTCTATTTATACCGGAGTTATATGCGAAGATGATGTATTTTTGGGACCCTCGATGGTTTTTACCAACGTAGTAAACCCACGAAGCAATGTAAACAGAAGAGGACAGTACACCAAAACCATTGTTAAAAGAGGGGTAAGTATTGGTGCCAACGCCACCATTGTTTGCGGGCACGATATTGGCCAGTTTGCTTTTATTGGTGCAGGAGCAGTGGTAACCAAAGAAGTTCCGGCTTATGCATTGGTTGTTGGAAATCCTGCTCGTCAGATGGGATGGATGAGTGAGTATGGCCACCGCCTGAATTTTAATCAGGATGGTGTTGCAATTTGTCCTGAAAGTAAAGAGAAATACAAACTGGAGAATAACCTGGTTACAAAGATATCTTAATGAGAATATGAAAATATTAGTTACCGGTGGTACCGGCTATATTGGTTCGCACACAGTAGTTGAACTGCAAAACAAAGGTTTCGAAGTAGTGATCGTCGATAACCTTTCCAATTCAAAAAGAGAAGTAGTTGAAAACATTGAGAAGATTACTGGCAAAAAACCTTTGCTGGAAGTATTTGATCTTGTTGATAAAGAAAAAACTACTGATTTTTTCAAGCGACATAACGATATTAAAGGTGTAATTCATTTTGCAGCTTCCAAAGCGGTTGGCGAAAGCGTAGAGAAACCGTTGATGTATTACCGAAACAATCTGGTTTCGTTAATGAATGTAATGGAGTGTATGATCGAAAACGGAGTTAAGAATCTTGTTTTCTCATCTTCATGTACGGTTTATGGCCAACCTGATGAACTGCCAGTATCAGAGAGTGCCCCCATAAAAAAAGCTGAATCACCTTATGGGAATACAAAACAGATTGCTGAAGAGATACTTATTGATACAGTAAATGTCGCTCCGTTGAAATCTATTGCCTTGCGATATTTTAACCCCATAGGTGCTCACGAAAGTACACTTATTGGCGAATTACCTCTTGGTGTTCCTAATAACCTGGTGCCTTTTATTACACAAACAGCCATTGGCCTTCGGGAACAACTGAGTGTATTTGGTAGCGACTATAATACTCCTGATGGCACTGCTATCCGCGATTATATTCACGTGGTTGATCTTGCCAAAGCGCATGTGATTGCTATTGACAGAATGATTAACAATAAAATGAAACATGATTTTGAAGTGTTTAACCTGGGTACCGGAAATGGTTATTCGGTTTTAGAAGCCATAAAATCATTTGAGAAGGTTAGTGGTCAAAAGCTAAATTACAAAATTATTGGCCGTCGTGAAGGAGATATTGAGCAGGTTTGGGCTAATCCTGAGTTTTCGAATAAAGAACTTGGCTGGAAAGCCGAGCGCGGACTTGATGAGATGATGGAATCAGCCTGGAAGTGGGAATTGGCATTAAGAGATAAGAAATAAATAAACTCTATTTTATATGAAGAAAATACTTGTTACCGGAGGTGCCGGATTTATCGGTTCGCACGTTATCCGTCTTTTTGTAAACAAATATCCTGATTATCATATATACAATCTGGATAAACTAACTTATGCAGGCAACCTGCTTAATTTGACTGATGTTGAGGAAAAAACCAACTACTCTTTTATTAAAGGAGATATTGTAGATGGTGATTTCATTATGAATCTTTTCAAGGAGTACCGGTTTGACGGAGTTATTCATTTAGCTGCCGAATCGCATGTAGATCGCTCCATCGAGAACCCAATGGAGTTTGTAATGACCAATGTAATTGGAACTGTTAATTTACTTAATGCTGCAAAAGCGGTGTGGAAAGATAACTTCGAAGGAAAAAGGTTTTATCATGTATCTACCGATGAAGTTTATGGTTCGTTGGGTAACGAAGGTTTTTTTACCGAAGAAACAGCTTATGATCCTCACAGTCCTTACTCTTCATCAAAAGCCAGTTCCGACCACTTTGTAAGAGCCTATAACGATACTTATGGTTTGCCTGTTATCATTTCGAATTGCTCCAATAATTACGGTCCCAATCAGTTTCCTGAAAAGTTGATTCCTTTATTCCTTAATAATATCCGTAATAATAAACCATTGCCGGTTTATGGTAAAGGTGAAAATGTTCGCGACTGGCTTTATGTAATTGATCATGCTGCTGCTATCGATGTAATTTACCATAATGGTGCAGATGGTGAAACTTTCAACATTGGCGGTCATAACGAATGGAAAAATATTGATTTAATTAAAGTGCTAATCCGTGTAATGGATAAGAAGCTTGGACGCGAACCCGGTTCGTCAGAAAGTCTGATAACCTATGTTACCGACCGTGCCGGACATGATTTGCGTTACGCAATTGATTCTTCAAAACTACAAAATCAGCTTGGTTGGGAACCTTCATTGCAGTTTGAAGAGGGTATCGAAAAAACAGTGGATTGGTATCTTGAAAATCAGGAATGGCTCAATAGCACTACTTCGGGTGAGTACCAAAAGTATTACGATGAAATGTACGGAAACCGTTAAGAGTAGAGGCAATAATTAATACATAATTAGCAGCGATAAAAATATTTTCGAAATATTTATTTAATGTTTTTAAAATTAAAAAATATTGTATATTTGCACCTCCAAAAATGGTGGTTGTAGCTCAGCTGGTTAGAGCACCGGATTGTGGTTCCGGGGGTCGTGGGTTCAAATCCCATCATCCACCCCAATTTAGTAAAAGGTTGCCTTGATAAAGGCAGCCTTTTTTTGTTTCTCAGGTATGGTTATTTTGGTTCTCTTTTATAGCTTTTTCATTATGCTTGTAAAATGTTTGTATCCATACTAC
>Ga0256913_10000556_pt1 | contig 19517 bp, 23 predicted proteins | sample Axial_MatmetaG_FD_185970 | JGI IMG/M metagenome (GOLD analysis project Ga0256913, IMG submission 185970) | Deep-sea worm associated microbial mat communities from Axial Seamount, Juan de Fuca Ridge, Pacific Ocean - Axial_Mat | ecosystem: Environmental > Aquatic > Marine > Oceanic > Microbial... | reverse complement strand
GTCTCCTTTGAAATTGGTATAGTCTATGAGAGGATACGCTCCATCCGGGTCTATGGAACCCCCTTTCCTATATAGAAGCCGGTTGAACTCCCTTTCGATTTTGCGCCGACTCTTCTCGTCGGGTGCGTAATCGATCATTCTGTCGTATGCCATGGAGAGTCGTCGGACCATATATTTCGCCTGAAGGGCTTTCGTTTCGTCCAGAAACCGTATCAACTCCCACAGTTTCGGGTCGTGACGCTTCACAGCCTCTCTCCACTCGCCATAATCGCGCCATATACAGTGGGTACGCGGAGTGAGCCATGCCGGCGGTTTCGCTCCTCTTGCCATGATATATCTCAACATATCGGGAAATGTTTCGTAAAACCACATCGGTCTCTCCCGGGTGTACCATATGAAGTGTCCTATGCCGAGAGATGCGAACTCCTCTCCTCTGTTCCACCAGACGAGTTTCGATCTCATGGACGAACCTTCGTTTCTCCATATCTTTCGGGCGATTTTCATGGCGTCTATCTTCCCCACCTCTATATCCGCGCCATATATAAAGGTCGGTTGGGAGACTATCGTAATGAGTGTCGCAAATACCATATAGAGACTTTTCATCCTCTTCCCCTTCGCTCGTTTCGCTATAATATATAAAATTGAAACTCAAGTCAAAGGTACTGTAGATGTTTGTAGATAGTGTGGAGCTGAGAGTCAGCTCCGGCAAGGGAGGCGCGGGTTGCGTCTCTTTCCATACGGAAAAGTTCGTCATAAAAGGCGGTCCCGATGGCGGTGACGGCGGTAGAGGCGGGTCGATATGGTTCAAAGTGGACAACAATACCGATACCCTCTCGGCACTCAGAGGGAAGAGGCATATCAAAGCCGAAAACGGACGGCCCGGAGAGGGGCGCAAAAAGTATGGCAGGAGTGGTAAAGATACCACGATAGTGGTGCCACCCGGAACTCAGGTGATAGATGTCGAGAGTGGCGAGTTGCTTCTGGATCTCGTGGAGCCGGGTACGAAAGTGAAATTTCTCGAAGGTGGCAAGGGCGGTCTGGGAAATGTCCACTTCAAAAGCTCCACGAATCAGCGTCCGACATATGCCCAACCCGGTTTGCCGGGCAAAAGTGTTCTGGTGAGACTGGAGATGAAGATGATAGCCGATGTGGGGCTGGTCGGTTTCCCGAATGTCGGCAAATCGACTCTCATATCGAAACTCTCCAATGCCCGTCCGGAGATAGCCAATTACGAATTCACGACTCTCACGCCCAAGCTCGGTGTAGTGGGAGTGGGAGAGTACGACTCTTTCATGATGGCGGATATCCCCGGTATTATCGAAGGCGCGAGCGACGGCAGAGGGTTGGGGTTGGAGTTTCTGAAACATATCGAGAGAACCCAATCTCTGCTCTTGATGATAGATGCCACCAACTACAGAGATATGGAGTATCAGTATGGGATACTGCACGAAGAGCTCAAGAGATATTCCGAGGACCTCTCCGAAAGACCCTTCGCCGTGGCTATAACGAAGATAGACGCTCTTGGAGATGAAGAGGCGAATAGGAGAAGTCTGGAGTTGATAGAGTCTCTCGGACTCGAACCCAACTCCTCCATGTCCCGTTTCGGAGCGGATTCGTCTCTCGTTTCATATGGTTCGGCGAGTGAAAGCTGGGAAGACAACCCCGAAGGTATGCCGGTATTCATTCTGCCGATTTCCGCCGTATCCGGCAGAAACAGTGAAGCCCTCAGATATGCGCTCGGTGATATGGTGACGAGAGCGAGGAGAAGTTCCCGAAGCGAAATCGACGAGGATGGAGGGGAGAGTTGAAGAGAGTCGTCATAAAAGTGGGTTCCCATGTCCTGACGGAGGATGGGGAGATAGCCCATGAGAGACTGAATGCACTGGTAGAGTTCATCTCCGACCTGCATCGTGTCGGAAGAGAGGTGATTTTGGTCAGTTCGGGTGCGGTGGCCGCCGGATATACCCAGCTTCAGCTCGATAGAGGTTCGATAGCCAACAGACAGGCTCTCGCCGCGATAGGCCAGCCCTATCTGCTGAAGATATATCAGACCAGATTCGCACATCATGCCATACTATCGGCACAGATTCTGCTGAGTGCGGACGATTTCGACTCCCGACGCAGGACCGAGCACGCGAGAACGGCAGTGGAGAAGCTCTTGGGCCATTCGGTAGTACCTATCGTAAACGAAAACGATGTCGTGGCTACCGAAGAGCTGGTTTTCGGAGATAACGACAGGCTCTCCGCCCATGTAGCCCACTATTTCGATGCGGATATACTGGTGATACTCTCCGATATCGACGCTCTGTACGACAGGGACCCCCACAGACACGAAGATGCCGTCGTGAGGAAGGTGGTCTCTTCTCTCAGTGAGGATGAGTTGGAGCAGGAGTGCGACCCAAACGGCAGATTCGCCACGGGAGGTATCGTGACCAAACTGCAGGCGGCGGACTTTCTGATGAAAAGAGGCGGTAGGATGTTTCTCGCCAGCGGATTCGATCTGAGTGATGCGAGATCGTTTCTGCTCGAGGGCAGACATATGGGCGGCACTCTTTTCGCGGTGTGACGATTTTTTGAAAACAGAGTGAAGAGGATGATATGGCAGATAGACGAATGAAGAGAGTTCTATATATGGGTACGCCGGAGTATGCGTCCACGATACTTTCCGCACTGATAGACGCTGAAGATATCGAAGTGGTATCGGTATTTACACAGCCCGACCGTCCGGTGGGACGCAAGAGGGTACTTACGCCACCACCCGTGAAGAGGCTGGCTATGGAGCACTCTATCGAAGTACATCAGCCCGAAACGCTCTCCACGGATGAAGTTCTTTCGACCATAGGAGATGCGGGGGCGGATATGATAATAGTCGCCGCTTACGGTCGTATCCTCCCCGCGGAAATACTCGAGATGGCTCCATGTATCAATCTGCATGCCTCTTTGCTTCCTCTCTACCGTGGAGCATCTCCGATACAGCACGCTCTTCTCAATGCCGATGAGTATACGGGTGTAACGGCCATGATGATGGAAGAGGGTCTGGATACCGGGCCGGCTCTGGCGTACAGCGTCAGACGGATAGGAGAGGATGACGGACTCTCCTGCCTGATGAAGAGTCTCGCCGAAGATGCGGCTGAACTCACACTCGATGTAGTGAGAGGATTCGACCGTCTCGAACCTATCTCTCAGACTGGAGCCGTAGCTACCAAGTGCGGAAAGATCGTCAGAAGCGATGGAGAGGTTCGCTTCGACAGATCGGATCGGATATATGATAGATATAGAGCTTTCGAAGGGTGGCCCGGTATCTTTCTCGCAGACGGTACTAAACTGCTCGACATATCGCCGGGGCCGGACTCCCTCGGTGGAGAGGAGGGAAAGATTGTCGCTATGGAGGGGGAGAGTGTCACGATCTCGTGTCTGAAAGGGAGTGTGATCCTGCACAGGATACAGCCTCCGTCAAAAAAGGCGATGAGTGCCAAAGCCTATATGGTGGGAAGGGGGTTCGGCATTGGAGATACTCCGTTTCGATAAACTTCCTTCTACCCAGAACTATCTCGTGGAGATGGTCAGAGAGGGGAGCGTCCGTCTTCCTGTCGCCGTCATAGCCGATAGACAGAGTGACGGTATCGGAAGCAGAGGAAACGGCTGGATAGGTGAAGAGGGGGATCTTTTCGTCTCTATCGCCATTTCGCAGGGGGATCTCCCGACGGATCTGCCTCTACCGTCGGCTTCGATATATTTCGGATGGATATTTATGGAGAGTCTCAGAAATCTGGGTGCCGATGTCTGGCTCAAATGGCCGAACGATATCTATACGGCTGATGGCAAGGTGGGTGGTGTCATCACCCACAGGGTCGCAGGTGCGGTCGTGACGGGAGTGGGTATCGACCTCGTCGAGAAGAGAGAGGATTTCACTTTTCTGGATATCGGAGCGGGGCCGTACGAGATTCTCCACGAGGCTCTGGAGATGATCGTAAGCGGACCGTCATGGAAGGATATATTTAGAAAGTATCGGTTAGAATTTGGTAAAAACGAGGGATACTCTTTCCATACAGAAGATGGAAAGGCTGATATGAAAGATGCGTGCCTTCAGGACGATGGTTCGCTTCTGATCAATGGAAAAAGGATATATAGTCTGAGATGAGCGAAATAATCAGTATAGCAAACCAGAAAGGGGGTGTGGGAAAGACCACGACAGCCGTCAATCTCGCCGCATCGCTGGCAGAGAGGGGGAAAAAAGTACTCCTCGTGGATATCGATCCGCAATCCAACGCCACCACCAATCTCGGATTCAACAGGAACGATTACGAATTCAATATATATCATGTCCTGATTGGAAGCAAGAGAATATCCGAGATCATTCTGAAGAGCTCTATCAAAAGGCTCGATCTCGCCCCCTCGAATATAGGGTTGATAGGTATAGAGAAACAGTTTTACGAAAAACGGACCAAAGACAGGGAGCTCGTACTCAAAAAGAGGCTCGAAGAGGTGAGGGGCAGATACGACTATATCATCATCGATTCCCCGCCGGCACTGGGGCCGATCACGATAAATGTTCTCAGCGCGTCGGATTCGGTCATCATCCCGATTCAGTGCGAGTTTTTCGCTCTCGAAGGGTTGGCTCAGCTTCTAAATACCGTCTCCCTGCTGAAAAAGACGATCAATCCCAAGCTCAGGATAAAAGGGTTTCTTCCTACGATGTATTCGAGTCAGAACAACCTCTCCAAACAGGTGCTCGCGGATCTCGAACACCACTTCAAAGACAAGCTCTTCAGCTTCGAAGAGGATTTCATAGTCATACCGAGAAATGTCAAAATCGCCGAGAGTCCCAGCTTCGGCAAGCCGGTTATCCACTATGCTTCCTCTTCGAAAGGCGCCAAAGCCTACAAAATTCTCGCCGCGTCGATCATGAAGGCGTAATCGTGGCTTTGGGTAGAGGATTGGGCTCCATTCTCGAAGAGGTGGGGCAGGCGTACGAGAGTGAATTGGGGACGGAGGCTCTGGAGAGTGTAGAAGAGTCTGCCGAAGTGGTCGAGATAGAGCTGTCGATCGTCGATCCCAACCCCTATCAGCCGAGAAAGGAGTTCGACGAAGAGAGGCTCAGAGAGTTATCCGATTCCATCGTCAGACACGGGATGATACAGCCGGTCGTAGTCGTCAGAAGCGGTGAGAGATATATCCTCGTAGCCGGAGAGAGAAGACTTCGAGCACACCGTATGGCGGGGTTGGAGAAGATCAGAGCCATAGTGGCGGATCTGGATATGGACGAGATCGCCATGAGAGAGCTCGCTCTCGTCGAAAATATCCAGAGAGAGGATCTCAATCCCGTCGATCTGGCCAGAGCGTATAGAGAGTTGATAGAGGTTCACGACATCACCCACGAGGAGCTATCCCGCATAGTACACAAGAGCAGGTCGCAGATAACCAACACTTTGAGACTCCTCTCTCTGGACCACTATACTCTGGAGAAGTTGAGAGAGGAGAAGATATCGCAGGGTCACGCCAAGATACTGATACCTCTCCCTGAAGAGGAGAGGAGAGTTATGGTCGATACTATCGTAGGCAGAAAACTGAGCGTCAGAGATGCCGAAAAGATGGTCAAACTCAAAAAGAGTGGAGAGAAGGTTAAAAAGGTGAAACCATCCTTCTCTCTCGAGAGTGAGGAGAGGAGGAGACTCTCGTCTCTGATACCCCTGAAACATAGTGTCAAAAAGAGCAAAGTCGTCATCGAGATAGATGATAGAGAGAGTTTCGAAAGACTTCTAGCCATATTCGAAAAGGGCACGCAAACCTGACCAGTACCGCGTCCGCGTGTATCGTATCTTCACACATATACCTCCCGACACTCCCCCTTATGGTAGTCATAAGAGGGGGATTAATGCTTATTTAACTACTGAAATGATAAAATGTGCTAAATTTTGAGAGGAGAGCAGATGCTAGATTTACATCCCGGACTAATGGTGTTCGTTCTGGTGCTTTTCTTCGCCCTGATCTATCAGCTTGATTTGAAACTCTACAAACCGCTGATGAAGTTCATGGACGACAGAGATGCCAACATAGCGAAAAACCTGAAGGCAGCCGGTAGTCTCAGTGACGACGGCGAAGAGATGCTGAGCAGAGCGAAAGCCAATATCGACGAGGCGAAGGCCAAAGCGGCCTCTATGAGACAGGAGGCTATCGAAGAGCTCAAAGCGTCCAACGCGGAAGCTTTCGAGAAGAGACAGCGCGAGTTGGAAGAGGAGTACGAAAAGTTCCTCGCAGGACTCGAGGAGGAGAGAGAGGCGCTCAAAGGTACTGTACTTTCACAGCTTCCTCTTATCAAAGAGAGCCTCAAGGCAAAATTCAACCAAATCTGAATCGGGAAGGTCTCATGAAAAAGAAAACAGTGTTCTACATGGCAGCCATTCTGCTACCAATCTTCCTTTTTGGAAACGAGGGTGCGGAAGGCGGAAGATATCTCGCGATAGCCGGCAGAGAGTACGACTTCGTACCCAGGATATTCAACTTCCTGATATTCGCCGGCCTCGTCTACTATCTCATCGCCGAACCGGTAAAGAGCTACTTCGTATCCAGAAGCGAAGAGATATCGTCTCAGCTCAAAGAGATCGAGGATAGACTCCAGGCGGCCAAAGATGCCAGAAAGTCTGCCGAGCAGGCTCTCGAAGAGAGTACGAGAAAGGCGGAAGAGATCGTCAAAGATGCCGAAAACGAGATAGCGCTTCTCAAAGAGAGATACAAGGCTATCGGTGAGAAAGAGATCGAGGTACTCGAAAAGCAGTTCGAGGAGAAACTCGAACTCGAGAGCAGAAAGATGCGCAGAGATACGATTGTCGCACTTCTCGAAGAGAATATCAAAGACGACGATATACCGCTGAGCGGAAGCGGTATCATAGATGTGATCACCAGAAAGGCGGCATAAAAGATGGAAGAGTTGATAGCCAAAAGATATGCGAAGGCTCTGATGGAGGTGAGCGATCCCAAGAAGATCGCTTCGATAGCGGAGACTCTCCGAAAACTGGCGGAAAGTATGCAGACGCAAAAGAGCGCTCAGGTCGTGGGTTCTCCTCTCGTTTCCGGTGACGAGAAGTTCGACCTGATAGTGAAGCCGCTCGAAAAGAAGATGGATACCAATCTTTTCAGACTACTCATGATAATGAGTGAAAAGGGAAGATTGGGTCTCGTCCCCGAAATGGCGAAGATTCTCGATTTCGAGATAAAGAGAGCGTCCAACAGCTTCGTCGGAACGATAGAGTCCGATTCGACGGTCAACGCCAAAAACATCAAAAAGATGGAAGAGGCGCTGGAGAAGTACAGCGGTGCCAAGATCAAGCTGGAGAAAAAATCCGGAAAGAGTGACGGACTGAAAGTGACAGTCGACGATCTCGGTCTCGAGATCAGTTTCTCCAAAGCGAGAGTGAAGAGCGATCTTCTGGCATATATACAGCAGGCTCTCTAAGAGTCGGAATTCAAACATAGAAAGGAGTAGAAGTGGCAGCAAAATTGCAAGCGGACGAGATAAGTTCCATAATAAAAGAGCGTATTGAAAATTTCGAGCTTAATGTCGATATCGACGAAGTAGGCAAGGTTATAGGTATCGGAGACGGTATCGCCCAGGTCTACGGATTGAGCAATGTAATGGCCGGTGAGATGGTCGAGTTCGAAAACGGTACGAAGGGAATGGTTCTCAACCTCGAAGAGGCGAGCGTCGGTATCGTTATTCTCGGAGAATTTACCGATATCAAAGAGGGTATGAGCGTCAAGAGACTCGGAGGGCTTCTCGAAGTGCCCGTAGGTGACGATGTTGTCGGTCGTATCGTAAACCCTCTGGGTGAGCCGATAGACGGCAAAGGTCCCATCGATGCCAAAGAGAAGAGATTCGTCGAAGAGAAGGCACCCGGAATCATGGCGCGTAAATCCGTACATGAGCCGCTTCAGACAGGTATCAAATCCATCGACTGTCTCGTTCCCGTCGGTAGAGGTCAGAGAGAGCTCATAATCGGTGACAGACAGACAGGTAAGACGACACTCGCCATCGACACCATCATCAACCAGAAGGGTCAGGATGTCGTATGTATCTATGTCGCCATCGGTCAGAAGCAGTCCACTATCGCTTCTATCGTCAAAAAGCTCGAAGAGCATGGCGCGATGGAGTATACGATCATCGTGAACGCCGGCGCGTCCGATCCTTCCGCTCTCCAGTATCTCGCTCCCTATGCCGGAGTTACGATGGCAGAGTACTTCAGAGACAACGGCAAACATGCGGTTATCTTCTACGACGATCTCTCCAAGCATGCGGTAGCCTATCGTGAAATGTCCCTTATCCTCAGAAGACCTCCAGGTAGGGAAGCCTATCCCGGAGATGTCTTCTATCTGCACTCCAGACTTCTCGAGAGAGCGGCGAAACTCAGCGACGAGCTCGGAGCTGGTTCGATCACCGCATTCCCCATCATCGAGACACAGGCGGGAGATGTATCCGCATACATTCCCACGAATGTCATCTCCATTACGGATGGTCAGATATTCCTCGAAACCGATCTCTTCAACTCCGGTATCAGACCCGCGATCAATGTCGGTCTCTCCGTATCGAGGGTCGGTGGTGCCGCTCAGATCAAAGCTACCAAGCAGGTCGCCGGTAACCTGAGACTCGACCTCGCTTCCTACCGTGAACTTCAGGCTTTCGCCCAGTTCGCGAGCGACCTCGACGAGCACAGCCGTAAGCAGCTCGAGAGAGGAGAGAGAATGGTGGAGACTCTGAAACAGCCTCCCTACGCTCCCATCCCCGTCGAGAAGCAGGTAGTGATCATCTATGCCGGTACGAGAGGATATCTCGACGATGTACCCGTTGCATCCATCACTAAATTCGAAGCGGAACTCTATCCCTTCATGGATGCGAAATACTCCGCGATTCTCGACAAGATTCGCGAGTCCAAGAAACTCGATGATGAAACCGAAGCAGACCTGAAAAAAGCGCTTGAGGATTTCAAATCTCAGTTCGTAGCATAAAAAAGGCTTGGTGATGGCTAGTCTAAAAGAAATCAAAAGAAAGATAAAGAGCGTCAGCGGTACGGGCAAGACTACCCGTGCCATGAAGCTGGTCTCTTCGGCCAAACTGAAGAGAGCGGAAGAGCTTGCGAGACGCTCCAGAGTCTATGCCGAAAAGATCACGGAGATGATCGAAGAGATATCTCAGAATGTCGCCAAACACGCGGATACTCTCGACAACCCCTATTTCAGGAAAGTCGAGAATCAGAAAAGAATAGATATCGTCTTCGTGACTGCCGACAAGGGTCTGTGTGGCGGATTCAACGCCCAGACCATAAAGGCGGTCAACGGTATCAAAGAGGAGTACGAATCCAAAGGTGTGGAGGTACGACTCAGAGGAATCGGTAAAAAAGGTATAGCCTACTACAACTTCAACCGTGTAGAGATGACGAGCAAAATCGAAGGATTGAGCTCGTCTCCCACATATGCCAAAGCCGCTGAGTTCATACACGAGTGTGTAGCGGACTATATGGTCGGCGATACCGACGGTGTGATCGTAGTGCACAACGGCTATGTCAACATGATCACCCAGGAGGTGAGGATAGATCAGCTTCTGCCGGTTCCGACCGAGAATCTCAAAAGCGAAGATGTATCCAAATCGGAGCTCGAGATAGAGCCGGACGAAGATGACACTCTTCTCGACGCTCTCGTAAACAGATATCTCGAATATATCATGTACTACGCTCTGATCGATTCGCTCGCCGCGGAGCACGGTGCCAGAATGCAGGCTATGGATTCGGCGACGAACAACGCCAAGGAGATGGTCAGAAATCTGACGATCCAGTACAACAAAGCCAGACAAGAAGCGATTACCACTGAGCTCATCGAGATCATCAGTGGCGTCGAATCTATGAAATAATTGAAGAGGAGAATTTAATGACTGGTAAAATCATTCAGGTTATGGGTCCTGTCGTCGATGTCGAATTCAGCGACTATCTGCCGGAGATCAACGAAGCTCTCGAGACTACGGTAGAGAGAGACGGCAAAAAGTTTCGCCTCGTGCTGGAGGTGGCGAGTCAGCTCGGTGACAACCGAGTCAGAACGATCGCGATGGATATGTCCGAAGGTCTCGTGAGAGGCCAGGAGGTTAAAGCTACCGGAGATTCGATCAAAGTTCCCGTCGGTGAAGAGGTACTCGGTAGAATCTTCAATGTCGTCGGTGAAGTTATCGACGAGGGTGAAGCTATCGAAGCCAAAACGGAGTGGTCGATACATAGAGCTCCTCCATCTTTCGAAGAGCAGAGCACAAAAGCGGAAATTTTCGAAACGGGTATCAAAGTCGTCGATCTTCTCGCTCCCTACTCCAAAGGTGGTAAAGTCGGACTCTTCGGTGGTGCCGGAGTCGGTAAGACGGTCATCATCATGGAGCTCATCAACAATGTCGCCATGAAGCACAGCGGTTACTCCGTTTTCGCGGGTGTCGGTGAGAGAACGAGAGAGGGTAACGACCTCTACAACGAAATGAAAGAGTCGAACGTTCTCGACAAAGTCGCACTCTGCTACGGTCAGATGAGTGAGCCTCCGGGAGCGAGAAACAGAATCGCTCTTACAGGTCTGACGATGGCCGAATACTTCAGGGATGAGATGGGTCTGGATGTTCTGATGTTCATCGACAACATATTCAGATTCGCTCAGTCCGGTTCGGAGATGTCCGCACTTCTGGGTCGTATCCCTTCAGCGGTCGGTTATCAGCCTACACTCGCAAGTGAAATGGGTAAACTGCAGGAGAGAATCACATCGACTACGAAAGGTTCTATTACATCCGTACAGGCTGTATATGTACCTGCGGACGACCTTACCGACCCCGCTCCCGCATCGGTCTTCGCCCACCTCGACGCGACTACGGTTCTCAACAGATCCATCGCCGAAAAAGGTATCTATCCTGCGGTCGATCCTCTCGATTCGACTTCGAGAAACCTCGATCCCCAGATTATCGGTGAAGAGCACTATGAGGTCGCCAGAGGGGTACAGCAGATCCTCCAGAAGTACAAGGATCTTCAGGATATCATCGCCATTCTCGGTATGGACGAGCTCAGCGAAGATGACAAACTCGTCGTCGAGAGAGCGAGAAAGGTCGAGAAGTTCCTCTCCCAGCCTTTCCATGTCGCCGAAGTCTTTACAGGTTCTCCCGGAGTCTATGTCACTCTCGAAGATACCATCAAAGGTTTCAAAGGTCTTCTCGAGGGAGAGTACGACCATCTGCCTGAAGCGGCCTTCTATATGGTCGGTGGCATAGAGGAAGCGGTTGCGAAAGCCGAAAAGATGAAAGAGAAGGCTTCGTAAGCCTCAAAGGATACGCATGAATACAATGAAGCTTGAAATAGTGACACCGGACGGCATCATCTACGATGGTGATGTCTCCATGGTCACTCTCCCCGGTAAAGAGGGAGAGTTCGGTGTCCTTCCTGAGCACGCTTCTCTCGTCTCTCTGCTGGATGCCGGTATCATCACTATCGAGACTGCCGACAAAGCGGAAATCATAGTCGCCATAAACAGCGGCTATGTAAAGGTGGACGAAAACAAAGTCAGCTGTATTGTTGACGGAGCGGTTCTCCTCAGCGACGAAGAGGGCAAACTCAGCGAAAGACTCGAAGAGGCGAAAGAGCTTCTGCAGAAGGCGCAGACATCGGATGTCGCGATCGCTTCCGCAGTCAGCAAAGTCGAAGCTATCAGGAAGTCTTACTAACAGTGGGATTCTTTCAACTCTTCTCCAATTATCTCTCGAGCAGCAGCGCCATCACCTGGATGGTGCTCGCTCTGCTTTCGGGTTATTTCATATCTATCGTCTGGATGTTCGTATATAGATACAGAATAGTTTCGGACAGACTCAGAATCGAAAGCAAATCACTCTCCAAACTATATATGGGCAGAAGTGCCGGCGCTTCGAAAGATTCCATCTTTTTTACCTATATGAACAGGATAAATTCACCTGAAAAAGAGATATTCAAAGCGGCTATAAGCGATTCGGTGAGAAGTGCTACAAAGGGCCTGACTCTACTATCGATAGTGGCATCCACATCGCCTTTTGTCGGACTTTTCGGTACCGTCGTCGGAATACTCGAATCTTTCAGCAGACTGGGAGCACAGAAGAGCGCTTCGCTATCGGTCGTCGCACCCGCCATCAGTGAAGCTCTCGTAGCTACGGCCGCAGGTATATTCGTGGCGGTCTTCGCATACACTTTTCATCTCGTACTCAAGAGAAAAGCTTATGAACTCAACTCGATACTGGAATCCCAGGCGGATATCATACTGGCCCAGAAGAGAGAAGAGGAGCGGTGATGTACGGATGGGACGACAATCCCGACCTCAACATAACGCCATTCGTCGATGTGATGCTGGTTCTCATGGCGATTTTGATGGTGACTGCACCGACAATCACATATCAGGAGCAAATCACTCTGCCACAAGGCACGAAAAGCAAAAAGGTGGACAAGAAAGCTACACTGACTATCCGAATGGACAGGGATGGTGTGATATATCTCGATAGAGACAGATACACTCTGAAAAATTTCGCCAACAATTTCATACTATCGGCCTCTAAATACGATGCGGACAGCGATGTCTATATCAGGGCGGACGAATCTCTCCCATACAGAGATGTCATGTATCTGCTCAGACTTCTCAAAAAGACCGGTTTTTCGAGAGTCTCGCTACTGACTGAATGATGAGTGACAAACTGATAGCGACCATAGTGGCGGTTGGGGCGTATATGCTCTTCATACTGACACTATTCTACTATTTCAACTATAGAAACGACTCCAAACCTGTCCACTTCGTAGCGAACAAAAGTGAGATTATGTCGGTCTCCATCGCCCCGTCGACGCCGAAGCACCGGACGAAGAGTGTGAAAAAAGAGGCTCCGAAGAGCCAGATAAAACCGAAGCATCGAAAGAAGGTCAAGCCCAAACCTCTCAAGAGTACAAAAAAGAGCCACAAACCGGCGAAGAGAAAGAGCAGGAAGAGGAAAAAGAAGAGTACGAGAAAGAGAGTCGATGCCAAAAAACTCTTCTCCTCCGTTCCCAAATCGGCACTGCACTCCACCACCTCTTCAAAGAGCTCTTCGAAAAAGAGCTCTTCATCCATCAAGAAGAGTTCCAATGCAGGCAAAGGCGTTTTGAACCGATATCTCGCATCTGTCGAGAGGACATTGAGGGGTTGGCCGGCACAGGTCAATTTCGCTGGAGAAGAGGTCGATGTCTGGCTCAAGATATACAAGAGCGGAAAGTTCGAATATAAAGTCCTCAAACTCTCTTCCAACAGCGAGTTCAACAGTGCGCTGATAGCATATCTGGAGCAGTTGAAAAAGGTGGGTTTGGATCCTCACAGCCGATCCAAACCATACGAAATAGAGGTGAAGTTCGTCGCGCACGATTAGCAGCTGATATCTGTTCAGGATACTATGATATATTTATAATCAAACAAACAAAGAGGCTTTTATGAGAATATTCGTTTTTTTTCTGATGAGTGTGGGACTGTTCGCTCTGGATGCGACGATAAAGATAGAGAAGGATGTCGATCAGAGAGCTATCGTCACCATCTCCGCCAAAGGGGATACCGGTAGTTCGAAAAGTGCCGAAATCGCCAAAATTCTCGAGTCGGATTTGAAGATAAGCGGACATTTTCTAGTCAGAGGAAAAGAGTCGGCTGGAGACAGGTCCATCGATTACCATCTCCAATATGAGTTCAAAGAGAGTATGGATGGCGCGATACTCGAAATAAAAGTGGTCAGAGGAGCCGATTCGGAACTATTTTTCAGTAGAAGGTACAGGATACCGGTAGCTTCGAGATATCCTTTTCTCGTACATAGAGCCATTTCCGAATTCAACGACAAAGCAGGCTTCTCGTCTATCGACTGGATAAACAGATATGTGCTGATTGCCAGATATACAGCCCCAAAAAAGAGTGCCATCATATTGGCGGATTATACATTTCACTATCTCAAAACGGTCATCAAAGGGGGGTTGAATCTCTTTCCGATATGGGGTGACGACAAACAGAGGAGCTTCTACTATACCAGCTACGATGGCGAGAGACCTACACTCTACAAACTCGATATATACAGCGGAACCAAAAGCCCCATACTCTCGTCACAGGGTATGCTGGTATGTTCGGATGTGAGTTCCGATGGGAAAAGACTCCTTTTGACGATGGCGCCGGAGGGTCAGCCGGATATATACGAATACACTCCCGCCACGGGAGAGAAGAGGAGATTGACACAATTCAGCGGTATAGATGTGGGTGGCAAATATGCCGATGGAGAGAGGGAGATGATATTCATATCCAACAGGATGGGATATCCCAATATATATAAAAAATCCCTTATGGGCGGAGATATAGAGCAACTGGTATTCCACGGCAAAAACAACAACTCATGCGATACTTCGGGTAAGAGAGTCGTCTACTCCAGCAGGGAGGGGAGAGGTCTCTTCAATCTCTATCTCACCTATACGGACGGGAGCGGTACGAGACCTTTGACGACGGGTGGGAAGAACCGTTTCCCGAGATTTTCTCCCGATGGAGATACCGTACTCTATATCGAAGCGTCACCGCGCGGGAGTGCCGTCGGTTATATCGGTCTGACCACGAATATATCGATGCTCTTTCCTCTCGGTATGGAAAAAATACAGTCCATTGACTGGTAAGGGGTGAAAATGAAGAGAATCGGTCTATCCATAGTCATCTCTACGCTCGTGTCGATAGCCGAGCCCTCCGTATATGGCGGAGGTGCCGGAAGTTCATCGTACGGAAGGGCGGATATCATATCTATGAGACAGCAGATATCCCAGATGAGAGAAGAGATAGAGGGGCTCAGGAGTATTTTGAACGGACTCAACGACCGTCTGAACCGAATCCAGAGAGAGAAGAGGAGTGGAGATTCCTCGGTGGAGGGGTTGAGAGAGTTGAGCGAGAGAGTCTCCAGACTCGAAAAATCCCTCTCCACCGCAAAAAAATCGACACCATCGAAGAGTCCCTCCAAAGGAGCGACCAAAACGGCCTCCTCCTCGAAATCTTCCAAAAAGAGCTCCACCGCGACGACATCCGAAGATGAAAAACTGAAAAAGGCATCCTCTTCGGCGCTGTACAGCAGAGGTGTACGGCTTGTCACGCAGAAGAGATATTCGGAGGCGAAAAAGAGATTCGACATTCTTCTATCCCGCAACTACAAACCAGCGGCATCGAACTTCTATCTGGGGGAGATAGCCTACTATACCGGCAGATACAGCGATGCCATCAAGCACTATCAGGTGAGTGCGGAGAGATATGGAAACGCGGCATACATGGACAAACTGCTACTGCATACGGCACTGTCTCTCGAAAAGATAGGCAATCGTACCCAGGCTAAAGAGTTTTTCAAAGCGATAATAGATGGATATCCGGGAACATACAGCGCCAAAGTGGCCAAAAAACATCTAAAATAGATTTTTTTCTATATTTATAAGTTTTTGTAAATCTAACTCGGATAAAATGGTCAAAAATTTTTCAAAGGAACAGTATGACGATAGAAGCGCAAAATTGTGTAGTGGGTATAGAGTACGAGCTCAAAGAGGCTGGTAAAGATACGGTACTCGATACCAACAAAGGCCAACAGCCCCTCGAATTCGTAATGGGTGCGGGCAGAATAATACCGGGTCTGGAAAAAGGTCTCGTCGGTATGGAAGAGGGTGATAGCGCCAAAATCGAGGTTCCCGCTTCCGAAGCTTATGGTGAAAAAGATCCCGAAAGCCTGAGAACTCTCCCCAAAGAGCAGTTCGAGGGTATAGACCTCCAGGTAGGTATGACTCTCTATGGTGAGGGTGAAGGTGGACATCCCATACAGGTGACTGTGGCGGATTTCGACGAAAATGGCGTAACGGTGGATTTCGGACACCCTATGGCGGGAAAAGATCTCGTATTCGATGTCACCGTAACCGATGTCAGAGAGGCTACCGAAGAGGAGATGGCTACCGGTGAAGTTGGCGGTCACTGCGCGGATGGCAGTTGCGGATGCGGTCACTGAAAATCGGGGTAGAGCTCTCTACTCCTCTTCGGTGATAGACAGGAGACGGGATAGCTCTCTATAGAGTCCTCTATCCCGCTCTTTGGAGCGATTTTTCGCTCATACCTCTATTTTATCCATCTCATACAGAGTATTTTTCACTTCATATACGATAATCTACCTTTCGCTATCTGAGTCTGTATCTGAGCACTACGCTCATCTTTCTGGGAAGTCTCATCCTGCATCCCGAGATTTTGAAGGGTGCGGCTCTCTTGACGGCTGATATGGCCGACGCTCTGAGCAGAGGATGACCGGAGGCCGATACTCTAGAGACCGAACCGCCGGATAGTATCGTAAAGGAGACTCGTACCGTCCCTTGTATATGCATCCTTTTTGCCCGTGGGGGATAGCTCTTTTTCGAAGCTATCCTCTTTTTGATTCGAGCGAGGCAGAGATTGGCGTTTTTCACTCCACCCGAAGAGGCTCTGCTATGTACGGAGGCTTTCGATCTTTTTCGTGCCTTTTTCGCTCTCCTCTTTCTCTTTTTAGCGCTACGCTTTTTGACCTTTTTCTCTTTTTTGAGCTCTTTTTTCGGCTTCTCCCTCTTCTCCACCTTTTCGATCTTTTTTGGTGGAGTCGGCTCTTTCGGCTCTATCTTTTCGATACGCTCTACAGGCTTCTGTACTACGGGAGGTATCTTCACTTCCGGTGGCGGTGGAGGAGGAGTCTCCTCTATGGGCGGGGAGGGTTCAGGTTCAGGTTCAGGCTCAGGTTCAGGCTCAGGCTCAGGCTCGGGTTTGGGTTCAGGTTCAGGTTCAGGTTCAGGTTCGATTTCGGGCTCGGGCTCCTTCTCGTTCTCCTCTATCTCGGGGGATGCTTCGGAATTTACGAGTGACTTCTCCTGTGATGGGGCTCGAGCCACGAGGGTCACTACCGTAGTGTCCATCTTTTCGGATGCGACGGCTTCGATACGGCTGAGCCGATATATCCCGAAAGCGAGACCGAGATAGAGCAGTGTAGCGAGAACGAAGGAGAGAATATCTCTTTTCATTTGCGTGTGACGATATTGATTTTGGCGTGTCCGCTCTTTTTCAGGCCGTCGAGTATATTCACGAAGTGGAGGTATGGAGCCTCTTTGTCGCACGATATGTATATCGTCTCGTTCCTATCTATGGCAGATAGCTTCTCCTGCAGTGAGGTGGCGGGTATCTTCTCCTCTCCGATATAGATTTCCCCCTCTTTCGAAACGGAAATCTCGATGGGTTTGGAGTGGGTGGGTGCCGAAGCGCTGCTTCCCTCGGGGAGCTCCAGGGGTATGATGCCTTTGGCTATGAATGTGGCGGTAGTTAGCACTATCACGAGCAGTACCAGCATGATATCGATCATCGGTACCACATTGATACTGTCGAACTTCTTGGGAGTCATCGGCCCTTCTCTATCTTCCAGAGACTCTGAAGCACTTCGATTTTCCGTGCTACATGGTTGTATGCGAGCATGGAGGGGATAGCCACCACGAGCCCCAGCGCCGTAGCCTTGAGTGCGAGGGAGAGAGACTGCATGATGGCTCCGGCGCTCATCTGCTGTGTCTGTCCGAGAAGATAGAATGTGATGATGATACCTATGACGGTACCGAGAAGCCCCACATAGGGAGCGCTCGAAGCGATGGAGGAGATGATGGTCGTATTTCTGCTCAGCTCTATATCGAGCCTCTCTTTCTCATCGTACTTTTCGAGCTTTATGGAGGAGAAGAAGAGAAGCCTCTCTATATATGCCCACAACGCGATGAAGCCCATTATGCCGAGAATGCCGAGAATGCCGTAATCGACCGCCTCTTTGGCCAGATCTATATCCACCTGCACACCTTTGTTAGGATTGTTTCGACGCTATCGTATCACACCCTCTCTATGAGAGGTGGTAGTAGCTCCGATAGTATGGGATTATAGATTTGAAATGTTAAATATTCGTTACATATACCCAAACGAAGATATCGAATCGCCACATTTTCCTCTATCGTGACGGAATCAGGAGCCTATCGCCCGGATGTATCGAGTCCGTTTCCATATCGTTGAGATCTTTGAGCCTTTTGAGCCCTATACCGAAACGGCGGGATATGCCGTATAGAGTATCCCCTCTCTGTACTCTGTATTCTCTCCCGTGAACCATCTCTTTCGTCCGTGGAGAAGAGACTTTTTCCCGTTTTCGCGAGAGAGGTTCACCATCGCCTCTCATACCGAGGAGTTCGGGCCGATATTCGAAATGCATTGTGTCGTAGTGGTACCATTTGCCTCCCCATATGAATCCATGCTTTTCGAAAGCTTCCACTATTTCGTAGGGTATTTCGTTTCTATACCGATATGCGCCTTTGTTCCATCTCCAGTAGGCGGAATGTTTGACATTGATATCTATGGCCGCTCCGAACGAGTGCACGCTGAGACGGTGGGTTCCGGCGATTTTGCGCCAGTAGAATCCGCCTCCCGGAGGTGTGAGATATTTCATGAGATGAGGTTTGCCCCTCAAATCCCTCTCCACCGCTTTGAGTCGGGATGCGACTCCGTTTACGGTAGTGACTCTCACCTTGTGACCGAACCAGTCTATCGTAGTGAGTCTCTTTTTGACTTTTGCCGGCGAATCTCCATACATTTTGAGAAATAGAGGTTCGTATCTGATTCTTCCCGGGTCGAAATCTTTTTTCGGCGCCACACCATATCCGTTTCGACCGCGTGGATATCGATATCGAAACATATCTTCGGGGTCCGGATGCTCCAGCGCCTGGCCGAACGATTTGCTCTTTCCGTCGTCGTATCGTGTGACCGAGCCATCCCGCCATACGATACTGTTATCTCCACATTTCCGTATGACCGATGGATACGCTCCCGCCAGATCTTGGCACGAAGCGAACGAGAGGCTATATGTCATCATCCATACGATGACGATGGCAGAAACTTTTCTCATCCCCACTCTCCTTTTTCTCATGCTATCGTTCCATTCTATTTGTTACGGGCTTAAAAGTAGATATCGACCGATGAAGATGGTATCCGTAGTGTCGTCCATACCTCCGAGAGCTCATGGAAAGAGAACGGTTATATCCGATCGTCTTTCAAAGAAGATACGAGACTCTCCGCTATAGTATCCCACTCCCTCTGCATCTGCGAATAGCCGGCTTCGAGTGCCTCATCTACCCTGCCGAAATCGAAAAGCGGCATATCCGATACGGCATCTATCATACGATAAGAGTCACATAGCTCCCTCGATGGAAGCGTAGCACCCCTTAGAAGTATCATGACGGTATGTATCGTCAGAGATATCACCCCGGCACTCCCCCTTTTGGGAAGCGGATTTACATCTATTCCCAGAATCGGCAGATTGTATTCGAGCAGAGGACGCGCCGGCAGATTGTCACGGAATCCGCCGTCGGCGAAAAGCCTCCCCTCTACGGATACGGGGGAGAAGATGGGGGTAAGAGCGCTCGAAGCTATGACATTTCTTATCGGGTCTCCTTCGC